>Ga0316206_1001488_pt1 | contig 20347 bp, 10 predicted proteins | sample 6monthpyrite_MG_FD_204942 | JGI IMG/M metagenome (GOLD analysis project Ga0316206, IMG submission 204942) | Microbial mat bacterial communities from mineral coupon in-situ incubated in ocean water Damariscotta River, Maine, United States -... | ecosystem: Environmental > Aquatic > Marine >... | reverse complement strand
CTGACCTGATGTACTTAGATCATTTAACTGACATGCAGCAAGATATGCGGGTGGTTTTTTAATCGAGATACCGGCCTGTTGAAATATATACTGTAAATCCGATGGCCAGAAAGCAAAAATCTCCCTATGTGTATTCTTCTTATCCGGCCAACATGTACGTAGCCCTGTTTTATTATCAATATTTACTTCCCGATAAATTGTCGAGACCTTAATTGGCGAGACACCAGGAATAAACCATGACGTTGATATCTCAGGACAATACTTACCGGGCAGGTCACCCGAGCTGACACACACCTTTACTTTTCGAAGATTAAGTTGATCAGAATTAAAATGCTCACGTTTGTTCCAGTCAGTCCTGATATTCAAACCCGCCAGAATTTCGAATAACAAAGGACCTGCTGCAGAACGGCCGATAAAAGCCGGGTTACCCTGTCCATCGAAGTTACCTACCCAGACCGCAATCACATAAGGCCCGGCTACTCCCAGTGCCCAGGCATCTCTAAAGGCATAAGATGTACCCGTTTTCCAGGCAACTCTATAATTATTTTTACCCCTTATTGAAGTCGCAGTAGTTCCTGGAGGCAGATTATTACTCAACATATCCAGCGTCAGAAAACTGGCTTCTGCGCTGATTAATTTCTTTGACAAGGGTTTATATTTTACCGGTTTCTGCTTTGTTAATTTAAGTGTGCGATATTCGCCTCCATTTACCAGCATCCCGTACAACTCCAGCATTTCTTTCATGCTGACTTCTACACCACCCAACCCCAACGCGAGCCCGTAAAATGATTCTGGCTTTAAATTTAAAATGCCTGATTCCTGTAATAAGTTATAAAGATTGTTATTTACGCTCAACTTGTTCTGCAATGTCACAGCCGGGACATTCCTGCTGGTAATCAATGCGCGCTGAGCAAGTATTGGTCCGGTAAATTGCTTGTCAAAATTTTCTGGCGTAAACCCGCCAAACTGTCTTGGTGCATCTTTCAACAGCGTCATCGGGTGAATCAGCCCCTGATCCATCGCTAATGCATAGATGAATGGCTTCAATGCTGACCCAGGTGAACGGCGTGCAGTAAAGGCATTTACCTGCCCGCTTATTTTATTATTGAAAAATCCGCCTGACCCCTGTAACGCACTTAATTCCATTGTTCGGGTGTCAAGTATTGCCGCAGCTGCATTAGTGATACCCCATTGGCTCTTTCTGGTAACATAATCTATTAATTGGTTTTTTAACCGTTTATGCAAATCAAGGTTTAGGCTGGTATGAATAAATCCAGTCCTGTCTCTTGGTAAGGTTTTATTTAATGCCTGGATAAAATGCGGCGCAAGAAAAGGCAACTCTTCTGGTTTGCGAATCTTTAAAGATAAAGTCATAAAAACAAGCTTTGATTTATCATTCGGATGTTGCTCAAGCCATCGGGAAAGCAATCTTTTTCTGGCGTGAAGAATATTAGCCATTCCACTTTGAGTAGTAGGATTTCGTTTATTTGGGTTCTGTGGGACAACCGCCAGGGATAATGCCTCTGGTAAAGTAAGCTCAGAAGCATGATGATTAAAATAGATCAGACTGGCAGCTTCTATCCCTTCAATATTTCTACCATACGAGGCCAGATTAAAGTAAGCCTGCAAAATTTCAGGCTTACTGTAATGTCTTGCCAACTGTAATGCTCTGAATATCTGAGTTAATTTCCCCCAAAACGTCCGGGTTTTTATACCCCATCTTAGTCGTGCCAGTTGCATAGTAATTGTAGATGCACCAACAACACGATCACGCTTGATATATGTACTCCAGAATGCTCTTAATAACGCATAAGGATTAACACCTGGATGCTGGTAGAAATGCTGATCTTCATAAAGTAAAGTCGCTTGCTGAACATAGGCAGATACCGCCCCCAGCCTTACTGGTAAACGATACTTTTCATCATCTGACAAACTGATTCGTAACAATCTGTCATTAGCATCCAGAAAAGCACGTGAATAATCATGATATGCAACCAGATCCGGCCTGGGTAATAAAAGATAGCTACATGTCGTTATTAAAAACAGCAGTAACAACACACCTACTATCTTGTTAAGTTTTCTCTTGAACATCACTGCATCAGTCTGAAGCTTGTACCTTGATTATCTTACCTGTCGTATGTGCACGTACTGAACGATCATACATTGATCTGGCATAGATTGGCGCAACATTAAATGTGCCTGCAGAAGTCACCTTGGCCTTATAACTTAACTCAGTGACTGACGATCCAAAACCGCCATAAAAAATAAGCCTGTCTTCCCGCACATCTACATAATCAGCTTCCCAGTCATAAGCTGTCCGGGGTATAGAACTGCGAATAACCTCGAAACCACCTGGCAATAAATCAGTAATGGCAACATTATGAACAAAGTGTTTTCCTGATGCCCTGACTTTTATACGCACAGTCACTTCCTGTCCCTGTGTAAATGTATTTAATTCATTACCCTGTGCATCAAAGTAACCACGGGTAATCTCCAGCCCGTGACTAACAGGGTGTACAGGAGCTTTCTTGTCAAAACCTGACTGTGACAATAAATAATAGAATGTAGCATCAGCTTTGAGTTGTAGCTGCGCTGTTACAGGATCTAACATTACCGCTATCAAGGGAGTACGCTTGCTATTCAATAAAGTTAGTTTTCCATTGCCATCAACAGAAGAAATATTTATTTTTTCATTTTTTATATTAACAGGCAGCTGCTCAGTATATACACCCAGTGCGAGCACACTGTATGCCGCAGATATAGTATTATAATTTCCCTTGAATACCGGATCGATCAGCATTTTTATTTTATCTGAATCAATTTGTGCCAGTTGTTTTGGAAAGTGTTTTCCAAGCAGATAAATATATTGGGCATCCTGGGTAGGTACCGAATAAAAATCACCTGCATTAGCAGATAATGTTCTACCCATGTTGTAATACCCCACCAGTCGAACCGCCTCTTTCTGCTTTTTTAATAATTGATAAGTCGCCGCCATATAGACAGCCACCAGATCTTTTTTCCATTTTCCAGAAAATTTATCTTCAAGGCTACTTTGCAAGCTCACCAGATAGTTCGTAGTTACTTTATCGAGCCTTGTAATTAAATAAATAGCCATAGCACGAATATGTGCTTGCTCAAGACTGCGGATTTTTTTGCCCGCAATCATGGTCAGGTAACCCTTCCCGCGTTCTAGCATATCATCAGGCACCGAGAAACCACTTTGCGAACTTTCTATCAGAAAATGCATAACATAAACTGACGGGAAGTCTGCAACGTGTGTCCCACCCGGCCAGAAACTAAATCCACCACTGGACAACTGACGTTCAGATAATTTATTAACCAAATGACGGAATTTTTTGCGATTCTGTGAAGATTCCGAATTAAATGCAGGATGTTTCAGTAAACCAATAACCGGAAACATTTTACTGACAACCTGTTCAGTGCAACCATGCGGAAAATGCTTGAGATAAGATGATAATCCATCGACCAGAACCAAAGGACTCGCTGAAACAGATATCTTTTGCTCTGATAATTCACTATAAAGCTTGCGTTTCAACTTCAAACTCGTCACCGATTTTGAGCTGCTTCCACTTTGAAAACTGCTTTGATAACGAACAGCCGGTCGAATACTCAAACTAACAGACCGTTTAGCTATCTCTGTACCAGAACGAACCATAATATGAATACTTGCCTCACCTGGTGTGTCTAATGCCTGCACCATAAAACTTACAGCCTTTTCACTACCTTCAGGTATTATCAGGCTGGACTCAGGGTCTCCCAGAATCTTCAGGTTCCCTGATGTTTTGATACCCAGATTAACTGTCGCATCTTTTCCTGATTTATTAATCAGATTTGAAACACCCACGGTCACTCTGAACTGATCACCCGGAGCTGCCTGTGTTAACACATTTGGCGAAATAACAAACGGGCCCCTTACAAGGGTTTGTTTGCTGTTGACGCCCATAGATGATTCATTGACAGCAACTGCCATTATACTTAATGATCCCGCAAACGTTTCGGGCACATTAAAGCTGATCTGTCGCGTAGTTTGATCGGCATCAATAACGCCTGACCAGAATACTGCCGGCTTATCTACTCTGCGACTGAAAGGATTCAGATTTCGCGCAATCAGTTTTCTTTTTCTCATCATTCCGCCGCCAGTAGCAGCAGATTGATGAAATAATTTGTAATCGGGTAAAATCAAATCAAGCATTTGTAATGTTGCAACACTCAACATACGCTTCTGCATAAAGTGCCCAAGTGGGTCAGGCATTTTGTAACGTGCAACTTGCAATATTCCTTCATCCACTGCAAAGACAAGTATTTTAGATGGCTTACTGGTGCGATACTTGATAATCATTGGTTTACCAGGTCTGACGAGTGGGTCTGACTCAATCTCAACCTTAAGCATCCTCTTACTTCTGTCCACCTGAAATGGCTGCACGGCGTAACTCAGAGGGCTTGTAAATATTTCAGCTGAAGATGCATCTCGAACAAACACAACATTGACATATGCATTTCCTTCAAGATTATAAGGAACCTGAATACGCTCCATCGTACTGGTCGTAGATGTTTTAAACCATTTAAAGTCATGGACTTTATTACTCTCAATCGAGATCAGACCTGCTCCAATATAGGGAGCACGTATGTTCATCTCAATCCAGTCACCTGCCTTATAGTCTTTTTTGTTTAATTTAAGACTCAGTTCAGCACGTTTATCCATTCTCCCGTTTTGCATGCCTTTACCAATGACACTATATTTTATGCGACTTAGCACCTGACCTTGAGCTCCGGTCACTTCCAATACGTAATCGCCTGGTATTTTCGTTGGCAATTTCAGACTACTGCCCGTTTTTTCAATCGCATAATCAGACTGCTTGAGTAGTTTTTCTTTTTTAACCGTTTGATACCGGTATGTATCATCATTACCCAGCACCAGTGTTGATATATTTTGCAACTCAATATGGCGCACATGTAAATCGGATAACGCCATTGATGTCAAAACAGAATTAATTGCAATCAAACGAACTTCACGTTTTGCATGCTGGCGTATGTAATTCAGATTTGAATCTGTTTTATAACCCACCAACATTGATAAAGGCGAAATGATCACATTATTTTCAGTTGACACACTGCGACCACCCGCTTTATCAAAGCCCTTTACCCTCACTCTCAGGTTATAGGTGCCTTGCCTGAAACGATCCAGATTGATTAAATAATCGGCTTTACCGTCCGCATCAGTTTTTTTATCTTTCAGCTTCTCTTTAAGCGTAATCTGGTTTTGTTTCTGAAACCGATAAGGATCTGAAAAATTAAAGCCTTTAAACTTGTCGAACTTGAAGCTTGTGGGGCTTATTAACAATCTTGCCTGAATTTTACGATCTTGTGCAGGTGCGCCGAATAAATTATTCAACATGACATCAAGCTTAACCTTGTCACTATTGACCCAGCCTTCCTTCTTAGTATTTTCAATTCGACTGGTGATTTTAAGTGTATCGGGCTGAAAGGCTTCTACTTTGAAGCTGCCTGATCCTAACAAAATACCACGCCTGTTATTTTTCCGTACTAAATAGACATACACCTGATACATGCCTGTATCTGATGTCATGCTGGTTTGATAGCTGTATTCAAATACACCTTTATCTGCGAGCTTTATCAACCTGCTATCATTTCTGGTATACCTGGGGCCACGTACAACAACTTGCACGGGTATATTTTCAATTGACTCTAATCGTGAATTTCTTACTATTCCAGCAAGACGTACCAATTCTCCTGGTCGATAGATACCCCTGTCTGTAAACAAATAGGCTTTTAGACCGCGTCTTCCATTCACAGGATAGCCCGTACCACCAGAATTAAATGATGAATAATCTATCTGACGACTATACCGGTTGTATGGTATAAAACTGATATCCTGACCAGACTGTAATATATAGGCAACCGGTTTACGTTCTTTTACAAATCCACTCAAATCAGAAAAACTTACATGCCCTCTTTCATTACTTTTAGCAGACATTACTGTCTCGCCATTAAGACCCAAAACACTTACCTTTACATCCGAAACAGGCTTACCGTTACGCAAAGATTGTATAAAGATATCATGACTTTTATCCTGACTTTTTTTAAGCACAACACCCAGATCAGTAACAAGTACCAGCTGTTTATAACTGACTCCCAGATAACGATTCCGACGTGAATCCCATCCGGTTAATTTAATATAAAAAAGGCCAAATTGATTCTTGTTTCTGGGCAGGTAGGTTGACATATCCAATGATGAATAATTAGCTTTCGCCGGGTGTTTTACATCCAGATTCACTGTATGACGAGTGATATGGGTAATGTTTTCCATGCTGAAATTATAATTTTCAAAATAAGGACTCTTTATGTCACCTGAGGTTTGACTGATCAAATGATTAATCTGTGCTGATTTTAAACGACCCACTTCAACACGATAACCTGGAATACCTCGACTTAAAATACTTAATCGGCGAGACCCTGATAATGACAATACAGCACCATCACCCTGAATCATTAGCTCACGAGGGTATGCCGCTGCTCGCTTTAATGCATCATAGCCTGGGCGACGAACATATTGATTAACTGAACGTAAACCTGGTGTTATATAGACATACAAATACCTGCCCGCAGGAACATTGTATTTAAAACTGTAGGTTAATGATGTGTTTTTCGGGTTAGAAATTGGAGCTAACTTAAGTAATTCCGCCGACGCCAAAACTTTCTCCGTTACTTCCTGTGGGCTTTTCCAGTAATTCCTGCGTCGGCGCTGATTATATTTTGGCAACAGATAAACCTTAAGTTTATCTTTTATTTCTGCAGCAGTAATCTCGTCAGTAAATCGGATAGTTAAAACCTGGTCAGGATCACTATTTTTATTACGAACAATATGGCTACTAACTTTTTCAACCTGTAAAAAACTGTATATGTCAGGAACCTTAACCTGCTCTTTCAGTTTATTTGTTGATGCTAAACCACCCAACATGGATTTTGTGCCCGCAGAGAGTACCTGGGTCATAAAATTTGTCCTGGCAGGCAATTTTATCGGGGTGGAATGAATATACGCCTGCAACATATTTTTTGAATACTTTATCGTATAACCATAATCTATCGGCTTGATATTAATAGTTGAATCTGAAGGACGCATTTGCATTTTTAAATGCTGCTGTAAACTTTTACGATCAACTGGATGAGAAAATAATAACGTTGACACAACCTTATGAACTTTACTGTCCTTTGGATCCTGATAAAATCTTAAATCCTTAAGTTTTATCTTAAATGCTTGCGTCGTAAAACTTGTGTCATGGCTTAATAAGCGAGTTTCACCTGAAAATATCGTCTTGCTGAAGGCAACCATATATTTCTGCCCCGGCGGCCATGCCTTAACGGGGGTAAAACGTAACTCATGGTCATTCTCCCAAGCCCAGCGACCTGCAATTTCAGGTGTAATACTTACTCCACTTTTAATACGCCTGCCAGACAAATCAATTCGGGCCGCTGAAGGTTTGCCCGATGGTCTTTTTTGACCCGGTTTTAATTGACTGAAATCATAATTGAAATATATTTTTAAACTGCCAGGTTCGGGTTTTTCGTCATCTACATCGGCTAACAAAGGTAATTCAACACGCGCCTTTACCATCACCTTGCCAGGAAGTGACTTTAAATAAGAATATGAAACATAACCACCTGCAGTTATGATGATGAAAACAAGTATTCCAGACCAGAACGCAACGGGTTTACTTTTCCTCAGCCCCACACAAGCTAACAACCAGTCTGGAGGAGTCCATTTAAAACGACCAAGTATAGAAGACAAAAATGAACCAGACGAAGCAGACTCTTTCATAGTTAACCCTTAATTACGTACTAGAATAAACAGGAAGTAATACGGCATAATCTAACACTAAATTATGTGTATTCCATGATCAATTATGACGAAAAATGACAATAGTAACTTACTTTAACAAAGCAACCAGAATACAAACATTGACTGAAACTCATATATCGGCTGCAAATACATATAAATGTCTATTACAAATAGACATTTTATTAACGTTCGTTAACTTTTATTTTGCCTTCACTATCAATCTTGATAATAGCTATAAGTGTTTTTGATCCCTGGGTAACCAGAAATCGATCCCTCAATTTACGTTTACCTTTGGGAGTAATCACTGAGCCACGTACTTTTATTCGCTTACCTGAGCGACTACGTTTTTTATACAACTTGTAATAAACTTTATAAGTGCCTGGAAGAGCTGCGGGATGCAACCAGATTTCATTCCCGGGGCCCCTGATACTATCCTCCTCCAGCTTTGCAGGTGTACCAGAAAATGCTTTCTTCTTGTAGTAAAACTCACGGCCCTGCGGATCTATAACATGCATATCTATATCATCAGTTGTACCCCAGCTAATAACAACTAATACAAATTTCTTTTTTAGTGCAATGCTACATTTATTCAGACTACCACTAAGTTTGCGATTTTTTTCCATGCACTGAGCAGCTTTGGCCTGGCTACTACTCATACTTGATTTGATTTTTTTTATTTTCGCTTTGCTTTTTTGCAATGCACTTTGTGCCTTACCCAAATCTTTTCTTAACTTCGCCACATCTACATCTGAACTTCCTGTGTTTGAAAAATAAGGTAATGACACAACCGTTAAAAGAATAAATGCACCCAACGCAGATGCAAAAAGATCCAGCGCGGACATACTGAAGATATTGATTTCACGATTACGAAGCTTCATTAACTAAACCCTATACCCAATGCACATGGCATACCATCGTTCCAATACTCAACTCATCACTATCCTTGATTTCGAATACTGAGCCCTGCTCCATACTCTGACCATTTAACTGCGTGCCGTTAAAACTGCCCAGATCTTCACCATATAATTTACTATCAACAACAGTCAAACGAAGGTGCAGCCGTGAAACCTGATCAACATTAAAGACATGATCAGCATTTTTCGCGTGTCTTCCAACTGTTTGCCCTTCAGGTGTACGCGCCAGAGAGTCACCATTTATTTTTAAACGGTGCTCCATACCTTCTTCATCAACACCTACTATAAGGACGTCACTAAAGGTCACTGAAGAAGCCGCTATCTCCTGCTTCATCTCGTTTACCTTTGCATGCTGCTCACTAACCTGAAGATCTTTTTCTTTTAATTTGTTTTTTCGCTTCCTTAACAAAATAACACTAATCAGCAATACTACAAGAATGGCAATACCTGCTGCAGCCAACAAGTACTTCTGCTGCTCATCCTTCGCCTGCAACTCAGCCTCTTTTTTCTTTTTTAAATCAGCTGATTTTTTCTTTTCTGCCTTTAGCTTTTCTGCTTCTTTTTCTGCTTCTTTTTTTGCTTTTTCCGCCTCGGCTCTGGCTTTTTTCGCGGCGGTATTTTTCTTCTTGATAGCAAGCTTTTGTGCAGCCTTCAGCTTGCTCTGTGCTATTTTCTGCGCGGCCAGCTTACGATTTAATTCTTTTAGCTCCTGTTCACGTTGCTTCTTTAGCAATAACATTTTTTTATTGCTTTCTATCTGAAGCCTCTTTATCTCATTTTCTTTTTTCTTTACCTGTTCAGCAAGCGACAAACATGCAGCGGTAGCCAGTTTATAACTCACCCCAGCACTATTCAGAAATTTCTTTATCTCGCCAATAGTACCCGCCTGATTAACTGGCAATGAGGATTTTAATCCTCCACCAAACAAGCCTGCCGGAATACTTTTACTAACCCCGATAAGTTCGCTGCAGTTATTAACAATGGCCGCCCCATGCTGCCCTTCCATAAATGCAATTCCGTGCTCAAGAACTTTGCCCGAGCCGTTAGTACCCGCGCTAACTCGTATTAACTCTCCATTCAGTTTTTTATCTGCCGGTAATAACAAACTGATTCTTTGCCCGGGCTTTGATAGCTGCCTTGCTAACAACAGGGGCTTTACGCTCAATCCTGCTACCTTGAGCAAAACAAGGTCATCTGCAGCGGAAGATTTTCTGATGCTGGCAATTAACTGCGCACCCGAGCTCGTATCATTCACGATGATTTGCTTACCCAGGCTAACCAGATTTAAACTCGTCAACACATATTGTTTCGCCACAACAATGCCCAGGCCATTGTAACTATCGCCCCCGTCATTTGTGATTTTGATAGTCACTACAGAGCCTGCCTGAACCAATAGCGAAGCCATCATCAAACTAAACGACAAGGTGAATGAAATAAAGTACTTCATTTAAAACTCCAATTTAATTATTCTTTTGTTGATAGCTTAATACCTGGAACAGTGGCTACATCACTACTTTCATTATCCTGGCTGACCTGAAAAACAATCAGACTGGCATTATCCTGCCCCGGCTTTTCTTTTTCTTCAACTGCATTCAGAATTTCCAGCCCTATTGTTTCACAATTCGTATGCCGGTTTGCATCAAGCAGATCCTGTAATTCCATTTCACTACAACTCTCCACACCATCACTGGCAAGCACCATAACGTCACCAGGCTTTAACGCTACAGGTAACTCGGGGAGATCTATCATTTCAATATCTTCCCCCATGACTGCTTCCAGCAATTGAGACCTTACCGGCGATTGCGCCGCCTCTTCTGCTGATAATTCACCTGTCTCGACCTGCTGCTGTAGAATCGCAGCCATCGAATGATTCGCATTCAAACGTAAAAGCTCACCATCAGAAAATAACCAGAAGGGACTATCACCGATACTTAACCATTGCACCCGGCTACCATCAGTAACTGCGGCTATCAAAGTCGTACCCATACCTTCCATTTCGGGGTTTTTTTCAACATATTCAAACATGTTGTAGTTAACTTCCTGCAGGGCATGCAACAGTCGTTCGCGTATATCAGTTTGCTCACATTCCAGAAAACTTTTCTGAAAAATATCAACTGTCATTTGGCTGGCTTCTTTGCCACCTACCTGACCACCCATACCATCAGCCAGAATCAAAAGCCAGTTAACATCATCGATGCGTACAACAGCACCACTATCCTGCTGACTTTCTCTTTGCCCGGTAATCTGTTGAAACACAGCATCCGTTTCTAGCATTAAAGTTAACCCTCGAGATCCTGCCAACAAAACTCCGCACCACACAGTGGCACGAAACGTAATGTTGTTTCACCCAGAGAGATATGACAATTTGCTTCTAGCTGGGTTGGGGCAAGTACGGGAGCGTTATTAAGATACGCCAGATTGGTGCCGGTCCCTTGCTGGAGATAAAACTGTTTCCCTCTTGGATCATATGTAATAATCGCATGATTCTGACGTGAAATCTGGTCATCACCAAAACTCAAGCGAATTCTTTGGTCAATCTCTTTGCCGATGCTGTTTTGTCCATATCCGATTTTCAGAACCTGCCCTTTTCCCGGTCCTTCTATAACAACAACCCAGCCTGCAACCGGGTCATCCATCGCATCAGCAGAACTATCTGCTTCAGCCGCTGATGTTTCAGGAGCCAATGACCCGGCCGGTTTTTTACGTCGGCCACCATGGATAACCGTTTTAGGATCAGCACCTGATGATTGTTCCGCAGCAGGCTTATCATCTGCTGTCGTTTTCTTTCCAGCGGGCACAGTAGGCACGTCATCAGGAAACAAGGTGCCTGCACCGGGAGGACTGACTGGTGCAGAAGGTCGAGCTGCACCTTTTCCCGGAGGGGCTGCTGTGGGTATATCCCCGCCAAATAATGACTGTGATGGCTGTTGATTTGTATCAGCACCTTTTTTTTTGGGTGCTACCGTAGGGACATCCATCGGCATACCATCAGATCCTCGTTTTTTTGCCACGATTACATACCCTCCAACATTTACTAAAATTAAGATGTCTCTGAATAAATCAGAGATTCCTGAAATTACTCTTCATATAAACGATTAACCAGATTATCCATACAATACTGTCCCGCACCATTCAAAGCCATTTCCTCGCGGGCCTGTGCTATATGCATCACAAATACCAGAATAGCCGACATAACCAGCGCCAATAACGTGGTGTTAAAAGCAACACCCAGACTGGAGGTTAATAAAAGCATCCAGGTTTTTATTCCGGCGCTGTCACCCAGGTCAGGCATTGAACCTGCATCAGACAAGGCCAGTGCGATACCCACGACGGTACCGATAAAACCTAACGTCGGAATCAACCACATCATATATCTCAGCATATTGTATTTAAGATCAATTTCATGCTGCATTAATTCAAGACTTGAATTCATCAGGTTATTAGCCTGGTCAATCGACTGACTATTCTGAAATTGCAAAATAATTCGCTTAAGGAGGCGCTGTAAAAAAAACACATTGTGACTCTGCTTTGCCGTAGCATTTTTATAAATGGGCACCAGATCCTTGGCGCGTAACATCGTGGAATCATCTTCAGGCAATAAAGCTGTTTTCAGTTGGGAAAATTCCTTACTGCCTCGACTTAGACGTATCCATAGTTCACCCAGGCCGAGAAAGAACATCACCCACATCAGGTTCTGGATCGTAACAGGATAGAGACTGTTTCTGGCATCCAGCAATACTTCTGCCATATAAATTTTTCCTGCACCACGTTCCGGTAAAGGTAATATCATTGTCAATGCGGCAATAAATATAATGCCTAGCATGATAGAAACCAGAGCAACAATGACTCTGTATTGCTGTTCCTGTTTAAAATCGTTCTGCATGGTTAATCCTGTTATCGTTATAACAATTGTTTAGATAGTTTTACTTGTTTTCTATTCAGACTTCAACCTGTCCTGTACTGGCACTTCGACGTGGTTTTACACTGAGCGGCTCGTGATCATGAGAAACATGAGATGCAATCCGCACATTACCCATTAACTTACCCAGAACCTCACGATACTTACCAAAAGCAACATATTCATCGGTGTTAACGTAGCCTTGCTTTAGCTCTTGCCACTCATTATTCCTGAAGACGAAGCTGCCCCAGCTGCTGGCCCTGTCTATCAGGTAGTACTGCCCGGTGGATACCAGGGTTACTTCTGCGTGTTGACGGGAAACACTATCATGATCGATACTGATGTCCGCATCGGATGATCGACCGATGATCAGGGTTTGAAATGCCATTTGTTTTGTACTCTTTATTATTGATATATTTACAAAATGTGTTTTTTATAATAACAAATTAATAACAATACGAAAAAGATATTTAACTATATGTTTTACTTGGTTATATTTTTAAACTAGTATAGACACAAACAACAATAAAGTGAACAGGAGAGTACCTGATGGGGTCAATTCAATGGGAAATTGCCAGTTTTAGTGATATTGGTGGCCGCAAGGAAAATCAGGATAGAGCCATATCATTTGTTGATGCTGACACAGGTGAGGCCTTTATCGTCGTTGCAGATGGTATGGGAGGTCACAGGGGGGGTGTACTGGCATCCGAGTCCATCATCAAAACCGCAGAACAATGCTGGAAAGATCGAACTCCCCCTGTCAATATCGAAAGCTTTCTCAACAACTTTGTCGAACAAGCTCATCAGGCAGTCAGACAGTCAGGTGAAGCACAAAAATTATCGCCTCGCTCGACGCTTGCTGCCCTGTGGCTGAATAATGATAAAGCCGTATCCATTCATGTAGGTGACAGTCGTATCATTCAGCTTAATGATCAGGGTTTTGTTCAGCGCAGCATTGATCATTCTATCGTTCAGTTACTGGTTTTACAGGGGAAAATCACAGAAGAAGAAATGGCAACCCACCCTGACCAGAGTAAAATGACGACCAGCATGGGAGGTGATGAGAAACCCGAGCCTGAGATCACCGAATGGTCTCTTGATAAGGGCGACCGGTTTATAGTATGCACGGATGGCTTCTGGGAAATTACATCCTATGAACAGATGCAAGCTATCCTGGCAGCAACTAATCTTGAAGATGATCTTGCGAGTAGTAGTCGAAAAAATATTGGCCGCGCGCCTGACGACCAGGATAATACCACCAGTATCGCTATACGACCCAAAACATCTGAAAAATCGCAGAAGACACCTCCACCCCCGTCACCACCTTCTGCACCACCGGCTCAACCCGCCACCAACACAAAAAAACCGCAACGTTCACTCATATTACCGATTGTAGTTATGGTTATCATTGCGGCCACATTGGCCTGGTTTGTATACAACGACGACTCAGGCACACCTACATCTACGCCAACTGGCAAACCTGGAAGCCCGGCAGGCAAGCCTGACTCTTCTGGTAATTCTGAGCCAGATGATAAAAAAAGTCCGCCTGATGATGGCGACGCACCAGTAGACAGCGACAAGGATAAGCAATCAGGGAAATCCCCTTTGGGCAAGCACGATAATGTCAACGAAAAACCTGCCATTCCTGTCTCTGGTGACAAGGAAGTTGAAAAGAAAGTGACTGAATACTTCCGTAAAAATAATCGCATCGGCAAAAATGATACATTAGTACAAGGTAAGACACGCAAGGTCAAAGATAGTAAGCTCAGTCAATTACAGCAGAAGTATAAAGGTATTAAGGTCTATGGCGCTGTCGTTACTGTGGTACGCAAACAAGGTTCAGTCGATACGGTTCAGGGCAAACTCGCCAGTGAAATCAACATTTCAATCATACCAAAACTGACATATCAGCAGGCCATAGACAAGATCAATCTGACCACTCAACCCAAGCTGGAAACTATTGACAAAGGTCAGCTGGTGATACTCAACTATCACGATGAATACATTCTCACCTGGCAGGGACATGTCCAGGGTGCAGATGATGAGATCATCTTTATCGATACAACAACTGCAAAAATTCTGCTTCGATTCCCACTAGCCATTGACGAATAATAATAAAATCATGATAAATCGCCTGATAATTATATTAACAACATCTATTGCCTGCTCGACTCTCTGGGCCTCCAGCACGCTTGCAAGCAATTTATTTTCTGATCAGAAAATTCCGTATAGTCAGGGGAAATACCGGTTAAATTTTGATCACACTGACGTTAATCTTTCATCCATTTCATCTGTTAAAAACTGGTTAAATAATGATCTGCGTAAATGGCTTAAACTTGGTAAAAATGATTCACTTGAACTGACCTTACCTGCGCAAATAACGGGTGACTTCAAATTTTACCGTATTCAGCAAACGCATAATAATCTTCCGGTTATCGGTCTGGAAACTGTTTTAACAACCTGGCGTAATCAACCCACCGCGATCCTGGGGGAAAATCAACCACTTGACAATCTGGCTGTAAAACCCGCCATTAATTTGAAAAAAGCTATTCAGAATAGCCAGCTTGAGACGAATAAGAAGCATCAGACCAGAATCGTATACTTTCACCGGACTCACACTGATACTCGCCTGAGTTATGAAATAACAGGTTCTTTTAAACAAGGAACAACCGCCCGTTTTGAAACAGTTTATATCGATGCGAAAACTGGCAAAATTATCAGCCGCATGGCGCAGGAACACAGCGCCATGAAACGCTATATTCTTGATCTGAAAAGTGCCTGTAAGGCAGCCGGCATTAACCGGCCAGTCAAGTTCAAGAAGATGTATAAGCTTTATTATTACATTATGAAAAATAATAAATTTATTGTCCGTACAGAAAACAGCGCACCCGTTAATATTAAAGGTATTGACAAGTTCCATAAACTCCTCGGAAATGCTTACGTCTTTCTTAAAAGCACATACAAAATGGACAGTCTCGATAATAACGGCATTCGCCTGGTTGGCTTTTCCAGAGTTCGTTACAATCGTAAAGGTAAAGGTCCACAGTGTGTAGGTAATACATTTAATGCTACATGGATTGGTTCACTTAATGCCTTATTCGTGCCTGAAAACGCAATAGACTTCGTTGAAGTTGTCGCTCACGAACTGGCTCACGGCATTATCAGCAATGGCAGCAAACTGAAATATAAGGGTCAGTCAGGTGCATTAAATGAATCTATTGCTGATGCAATTGGCGTGTCATTCAGAGCATGGCTCAATGCAGGTGGAAATATAAATAACCCTGTCAGAAATTTTCACAGCAGTCCTTCTGTCTGGAAACTGCGTGCTCCAGGAAGACGAATCTTACGCAATCTGGCAAATCCTAAAAGTGCATCACCTCGACACCCTGATCACTTTGCTGATTTTGTTGTTACTTCAAGAGATCATGGTGGTGTACACACCAACTCAAATATTATCAATCAGGCATTCTATATATTATCGGTAGGAGGAAATCACCCTCGTTTAAGAACAGGACCTGTCGTTAAAGGCATCGGTATTCGTAAAGCCAGCCAGATTTACGCACTTGCCGGAAGCAGCATACTCACTCCCACCTCAAATTTTGAAGATGCGCGTTTCGCCTTCGCACTTGCGGCCAGAACGTTATTTGGCAAGCATTCACAGGAATGGGTATCTGTGCATAAAAGTATGGATGCAGTCGGTATTGATGGCAACTGGAATATGCCTGCAAGAACGCAACCTCGCACTGACAGACAACCGCCCGTTACGCCCAGAACTGAACCACGCAAACCTGCATCTGTGCCTGCAACACCCAAACAGCCACGAAGCACACCTGTTCCTGAAACACCGCGTACGACACCTGCTCCACAGACACCCCGGACGACGCCCGCACCTCAAACACAACCTAAACCAAAAAAAGTTGTCGTCAAGAAAAAGCCGCCTGCACCTGTAAAAAATACAACACCAAAGTGGGTATGGCTCAGTTTAATCGGAACAGGCTTGTTTATCGCCATCATTATTTTGATCAAGATGCGCCCCCGTTATGATGACAATCCTCAGTTTCAGGCCAATCAAACTGATGATTCAAATAAAGAAACATCTGGTTATTCCGCAATCGCTCACCCAGAAAATTGCCTGGGAACCCTGATTGCGATGGATCATTCAGAATCGATCCCTCTGGATAGATCTCTGCTAAACAGTGCTGAAGGTATTATCATTGGTCGCGCACCTGAACTGGTGCATGTAGTGATGGAAAGTAACGATGTTTCACGACGTCACATACGCTTGCGCAGTTATGGCGGGCAAATATATATTGAAGATATGAATAGCAGTTATGGTAGTCAGGTTGATGGCTATGCATTACAGGCTTTCACACCGGTCAAGCTGAATGACCGCCAGATAATCAGGATCGCCGGGCATTCATATCAATTCATACTCTCTGTCTGACTTATTATTTGATCAGACCAGCGATATAATATCTACCAGCTCTTACCCATGCGGCGTAGTGCCTGCTGCGATTTTCTATGCCCACTCTTGGCTGCCTTGCGGTACCAGATAATGGCATCATAACGGCTTCGAGTGGTACCCAAACCTTTCTCATATTTGGCTGCCAGATTATACTGTGCAGAACGATTACCCTGATTTGCAGCTTTCTTATACCAACGTACGGCTTCAGAATAGTCTCTGCCAACCCCCTTACCCGTCGCATATTTAACACCCAGACCATTTTGAGCTTTTGCATGTCCTTGCAGTGCAGCCTTCTTATACCATTTCACTGCATTTCTATCACTCTGGGAATGCCCGATACCTTTAGAATACAGTCGTCCTGTTTTGTATTGCGCCTCGGTATTACCTAGCTCTGCACCTTTTTTATACCAACGGGCAGCAGAATATTTATTTTTCGTAATCGAGCCGCCGCCTGTTTCATACAGCCTGGCAACCTGTACTGCTGCAGATGCATAGCCATTAGCTGCTGAGCGCTTAAACCACTCCATCGCCTTGTCGTAATCTTTTCTGCCTGTCAATCCTTGCAGGTAAAGATAACCCAGATTAAATTCGGCCGTACTGTTTTTCTTCTCGGCCGCTTTTTTATACCATTTGATAGCACTATTTATATTTTTTGCTACACCATGTCCATTTCGATACATGTAACCCAGATTATTCTGTGCACTTACATGCCCCTGAAGAGCCGCAGCTTCAAACAAGCGTGCCGCCTTATTGTAATTTTTAGGTCCCCCGGTACCTTCCAGGTACATAAATCCGAGTGAATTCTGTGCACTGGCATAACCCTGATTTGCTGATCTGTTATACCAGTAAATGGTTTGTTGCAAATCTTTTGGCACGCCCTGGCCATTTTTGTATTTAACACCTAAATTGTATTCAGCTGCTTTATGCTTCTGATTAGCAGCCTTACGATACCAGCGAACAGCTGAAGAATAACTTCTGGAAACGCCTTCCCCATTGTCATACATTAACCCCACTCTGTTTTGAGCTGCAGCATAACCCTGACCAGCAGCTTTTTTATACCATGACAGTGCTTTTCTCTTATCTTTAGGGGCACCATACCCGATACGGTATATAAGCCCTAATTCATTTTGAGCAACACCAAAACCGCTCGCCGCAGATTTCTCAAATAATGACAGCGCTTTGGCAAAGTCCTTACTAACATGCACGCCATTCTGGTACAAAATACCCATGTAATAATATGCTCGATAATCCCCCTGTTTCACCAGAACCTTTAGCCCTTTATAGCCTTTAGCGCCCAATCGCTCTGATTTTTGTGTATCTCTGGGCACTCCCAGGTTTCTATATTTATAAAGGTAAGCTAAATAGGCAATTGCCATCGAGTTTCCCTTCCTGGCCGCTTGCCTGAATTTGGGTATGGCTTTCTGGGTCTCACCCAGCTGAAATAAATAATATTCAGCTGACTTCAGTTCCTTGAGACCGCGGTCAATTATTTTTGGCAACTTGCTCAGGAGTAATTGAAGTTTTTGCTCTTTACCTTTAACAGTATGAACTATCGTCGTTCGATCGCTATCCTTATAACCCGATTTTTTTAACGTAATCACATGACTGCCAGCTTTAATGCCTTTCAACGTAAACGGAGTCACTTTACCCGTATCTCGACCATCTACATATATCGATGCGCCGACAGGATCGCTGCTAACTACAACCGTCGACTGTGCTCTGTCAAGGGTGAAATTCTTTGTCCAGGCCTGTTCATTACTCAGCGTGATAGTAACTGTTTTAGTCACGTACTCAGGATGATCCAGTTTTAATTTATGCTGCCCGGGCGAAAGCTCGCTTTTATTATAGGGTGTCGTACCAACTTTTTTGCCATCGAGATAAACGTCAACTCCTGATGGAATTGAACTCACCGTCATAACAGCCTTATTTGATTCTTGCAGATAGAAAAAAGCGCCTGCGCCACCAGTGATCAGTAGCACTAAAACCATAGCTACTATGGCAAAGGAATTCTTTGATCTAGAGCTCGAAGCAGCCCTGGGTTCTGGTTGAATAACTGACTCAGGTCGACTGTTAATTTGTGGCTCTGGTGTATCACCTGTCTCACGGCCATCACGCACAGCCTCAAGTGCCGACATTAATGCACCGGTTGTTTGATAACGATCCTGCTCATTTAATGCCAGACATTTATCAATAATCGTTAACAACGCATCAGAAAAATGCCCTCGGCCTAGTTCCATTGCCGGTCTGAGCGGATCTTTGTTGCCACGAACGCGCGCATTCGCTCGCGATTCTACCTTGGCCGGATTAGGTGTATCCTGTGCGCCACTTTCAGCTTGCTGGTCTCCGAACAACACACGCCACATGACTGCGCCAATAGCATACAAGTCAGTCCAGGGGCCCAGATAGCCATCCTCCTCAACCTGTTCCATTGCTGCATATCCGGGTGAATACGGTGCCATTGACTTACTGTGCTTGGAAAAATTCTGTTTTGCTGCACCAAAATCGATCAATACGGGTTGTTCATCTGTTCTTCGTATAAAAATATTTCCAGGCTTTATATCACGATGCAGCACACCCTTATCATGGACAAATTTCAGACCATCCAGCAATGGCAACATAATCCGGATAAGTTCTTGTTCATTCAGCTGATTTCCATGGCGCATCTTCAGCAAATCGCTCAGTGAAACACCATCTTCATAATCCATGACCAGATATGCGGTTCCATTATCCGCAAAGAAGTCCCGACAACTGACTATATTTTTATGCGATTTAAACTGAACAAGCTGTTTGGCTTCATCCAGAAAGCGATCCAGCCCTTCCTGGTAGTCCTCTTGTTCAGAATTACTTAATGCATGTACCGTTGTACCTTCGCGAGTAGCTACTTCACTGGGCAAATATTCCTTAATAACGACTAACTCATCAAGATGTGCGTGTCTTGCCAGATAGACAATGCCAAAGCCTCCATGGGCTAGCAGGGACTCTATTTTGTATTGATTAAGTACAGTACCTGACGGCAAGGCATTTTTATGAGTTGTCATTATTTGTATCCTGTTAGTACATGGGTAAGCTCATGCGCTATATACATTTTTTGTTATTCGAATAGAAAAATAGGCTGACATTTAAACATTATTGTTATTCGCTATATATATGCCAGAAAACCTGTTAAATATAATAATAGTATGCGCTTGAGA
>Ga0316206_1001487_pt1 | contig 20358 bp, 17 predicted proteins | sample 6monthpyrite_MG_FD_204942 | JGI IMG/M metagenome (GOLD analysis project Ga0316206, IMG submission 204942) | Microbial mat bacterial communities from mineral coupon in-situ incubated in ocean water Damariscotta River, Maine, United States -... | ecosystem: Environmental > Aquatic > Marine >... | reverse complement strand
GAAAATGATACACGCTGCCGGATAAGGCGAACGTCCAATAGCCCCAGGGCGCCGAGTAATTTAGGCTGTCGCCCCGGCTGCCGCGCTGGCCGCCGCCTTGGACGCCGCTGTTGACGCCGAGACTGAATAGGTCGTTGATCCCCAGCGGGTTGTCGACGGCGAGGGTGAGCGCGCCTTGCAGCCGGCCCGTCGCGCTGACGCCGGCGTCGTCCAGCGAGAGCGTGGCCCGCCATGGCTTGCGGCGCTTGACCGTGAGGACGATGTCGCTTTCCCCCGCCGCGCCCGCCGGTAGGATTTTGATGCGGACGTCCTGGCTGGGCACGCGTTTCATTTGTTCCAGCCCTTGTTCCAGGTCGCGCAGGTTGAGCAGGTCGCCGGGCCGCGCTGGAAAGGCGCTTTGCCACGACCCCGCAGGGGTCCGGTCGGCGAAGCGGATGCGGTGGATCAGCCCCGGGATGAGTGTCAGGGTGAGTACGCCGTGGGAGAGGTTTTGCGGCGGGACGCCCACCCGGGTGGTGAGGTAGCCTTGGGCGATCAGGCGGTGCAATACGCCCTTGAGGATGCGATTGACGCCCCGGCGGCCGATGCATTGCCCCGTGTAGTGCTGAAGATAGCCCGGTATCCAGCCGAAGGCGGCGAACCGCTGGCCGCGTAGTTGGAGGCGGTGAATCGTAAAACAGGGGGTTTCGGCGGGGAGGGCGAAGGGGCGGCGCGGCAGGATTTTTTGCGTCTGGAGGCGAATATGCGGCGCGCGTTGCCGCGCTTGCTGCGCTTCCAGCGCCCGCCGCGCCTGCTGGCGTTGCACTTCGCTGTCTACCGTGGCTTGGGCGACGGCGGTGTTGATGTACCCCCCCAGCAATAATAAACAGACAAAAAAACGGAACTTCATGAACGACAAACAACGGCTCTATCATTTATTACTATTGTTAGGGTGCGTTGCACTTCCTTATCTTCCCCCAGGAAGCCAGCGCCCTGCCAGGTTGCCAGGAAATGCAGCCGGACGCTGGTGCGGCAGGCCGAATATTAGCTGGCCGCTTATTTTAGCCGCATGGGATGGGGTTGTCTCCTGTCCGTTTGGACAGGGGGCGATTGGAGACGGCGGATACGGAAATTCCGGATTGAGCGGATGGCTTGGTCGAAAAAGCGCACGTTTCTGGCTTGGATGGACGTTTCTCTCTTTTCCGCTTTCCAGAAAACGCGGCGATCCGCCGCTAACGTGAACCGTTTCACCGCGCCGGCGGCCGACCGCGCGTAACCGCCGCTCGCGCCGCCAAATGGTCGATAGCGCTCATCGATTACTTCAAGCCGCCCGCCCGTGGCGGCCCTAATCTTTCCCTGCCGCAGCGGAATGCGCGATCGCGCGGCAGGCGTGGGATGATGAGGGCGACGAGATGGGGCATATTGCGCCACAATCCGCGCGACGGCCGCCACGAGCGACGCGGCGTCAGCGCGGCCGTCCACCGCCAGCGCGGCCTCCCGCAAGGCTTCCGCCAGCGTGGGATGGGCGTGGACGGTGCGCGCCATGTCTTCGCTGCTGGCGCCGAGCGCCATGGCCGTCACTGCCTCGGCGATCAGTTCGGACGCGGCCGGGCCGATTAAATGAACGCCCAACAGTCGGTCGGTCTTGGCGTCCGCCAGCAGCTTCGCGAATCCCGCGCTCTCGCCTTGCGCCCGGGCGCGACCGTTGGCGGAAAAAGGAAACACGCCCTTGCGGTAATCGGCATGCGCGGCCTTCAGCTGTTGTTCGGTCTTGCCCACCCATGCGATTTCCGGCGCGGTATAGATGATGCCGGGAATCAGGGCGTAATCCACGCCGCCCGCCTGACCGGCAATCCGCTCCGCCACGGCGACGCCTTCTTCCGCCGCCTTATGCGCCAGCATCGGCCCGCGCGCCACGTCGCCAATGGCGAATATCCCGGGGACGTTGGCGCGGCCCTGCGCGTCCACCGCGACGAAGCCGTCCGCATCGAGGTTCAAGCCCACTTTCTCCGCACCGAGATTGGCGCTCCGGGGCCGACGTCCCGCGGCAATCAGCACTTTGTCGAAAACCTGCGCCTGGGCGGCGTTTTTCTCCCGCCACGCCACGTTAACGTGGGTTTTACCGGTCTTCACTGTATCGACCGCGGCGCCGAGATGAATGTCCAGCCCTTGGGTCTTGAATTGGCGCAGCGCTTCGTGGGCGACTTGGGTGTCCACGCCGGGAAGAAACGCCTTGCCCGCGTCCAATAAGGTCACCTGCGCGCCCAGCCGCCGCCAGATGCTGCCGAGCTCCAGCCCCACGACGCCCGCGCCAATAATGCCGAGCCGTTGCGGCACGGCGGAGAATGACAACGCGCCGGTGCTGTCCACGATCCGCCCGCCATCCACTGTAACCCCGGGAAGCGAAGCGGGACGGGAGCCGGTGGCGACAATGACGTGAACCGCCGCCACCCCATCGACGACGCCACCGCTGCTCACTTCCAGGCAATGATGGCCATTGCCGGTGGAAAATCGGGCGCGGCCGTGGAGGGAGGTCACGCCGTGCTGACGGAACAGGTGGCCGATGCCGCCCGCCAAGGCGTGCACCACTCGCGCCTTGCGCGCCTGCATCGCCGCCAGATCGAGCGCGACCTCGCCAACAACGACACCATGTTCGGCGAGGCGCTCGACCGCGTATGCGTAGTGTTCGGAGGACTCCAGCAGCGCCTTGGACGGGATACAACCGACGTTCAGACAAACGCCGCCCAGGCTCGGCTTGCCGTCCGGGGTTTGCCAATCGTCGATGCAGATCGTATCCAGGCCTAGCTGCGCGCAGCGGATGGCGGCCACGTAGCCCCCAGGCCCGGCGCCGATGACCGCCACGTCGAACAGTTTTTCCATGGTTTCTCCCTTGGCTCGTGGGCTAAAGACCCAACAGCAACCGCGCCGGGTCTTCCAGGGATTCCTTCATCGCCACCAGGAACTGTACCGCCTCGCGTCCGTCGATCAGGCGGTGATCGTAGGACAGGGCGAGGTACATCATGGGACGAATCACGACTTGGCCGTTCTCCGCCACCGGCCGCTCTTGAATGGCGTGCATGCCCAGAATCGCGCTCTGCGGCGGATTCAGGATGGGCGTGGACATCAGCGAACCGAACACGCCGCCGTTGGTAATGGTGAAGGTGCCGCCGGATAGTTCCTCGATGGTCAGTTTGCCGTCCTGGGCCTTGCGCGCGAATTCGGCGATGCCCGCTTCGGTCTCGGCGAATGTGAACCGATCGGCGTTACGCAGCACCGGCACCACTAGCCCGCGGGGGCTGCTGACCGCGATGCCAATATCATAATAGCCATGATAGACGATATCTTCACCATCGATCGACGCATTGACCACGGGAAATTTCTTCAGCGCCGCCACCGCCGCCTGGACGAAGAACGACATGAATCCCAGGCGGACCTGGTGCGCTTGCTGCATTTTCTCCTGATAACGCGCGCGAATGTCTTTCACCGCCTGTACATTCACTTCATTGAAGGTCGTGAGAATAGCGGCGTCGCGTCGCGCCGCCAGTAGGCGCTCGGCGACGCGGGCGCGCAGCCGGGTCATGGGCACCCGCTGCTCGGGCCTGGCGTCGCCGGGCAGGGACGGCGCAATCGCCGGAGAGGGCGCGGAAGCCGGCGCCGCCCGTTCCAGGTAAGTTAGCACATCGCCCTTGACAATCCGCCCGCCGGGGCCGCTGCCAGGGATTTTCCGGGGATCGATCCCTTGTTCTTCCACCAACTTGCGTACCGCCGGGCTAAGCGCCGGCGCTTCCGCCGCTACGGCCGTTTCCACGGCAGCAGTCTCTGCTACGGGGGCGGCCTCTTCTGCGGGTGTGGCGGCGGCAGGCTGGACGGTGGTATCGAGCACGGCGATCACTTCCTGGCTGGCGACCAGGCTGCCGTCCTCCCGAATAATACGGGTCAGGACGCCGTCCGCCGGCGCGGGCAGCTCCAGCACGACTTTATCGGTTTCGATGTCGATGAGGTTGTCGTCGCGCCGCACGCTCTCGCCCTCTTGCTTGTGCCAGGCCAGCAAGGTGGCTTCGGTGAGAGATTCCGCCAGTGGGGGCACTTTAATTTCGATTTGCATGATTTCTCCGCTTGTTTCCTAACGCACGCCCAGCGCCGCATCGACCAGCGCCTTTTGCTGCTCCAGATGCTTGAATAGGTAACCCACCGCCGGCGAGGCCGCCTCTGGGCGGCCGGCATAGTGCAAGTGCTGGCTCGGTTTTAGGCACGCGCGCAGGTGGTGCCGCAGCGCATGCCACGCGCCTTTATTTTGCGGCTCTTCCTGAGTCCACACGACGTCCTTGGCCTTGGGATAGCGACGCAGCGCCGCGCGTAACGACTCGCCGGGAAAAGGGTAGAGTTGCGGCAGCCGGAGAATGGCGGTGGTGTTTAAGTCGCGCTCCCGGCGGGCGGCGCTCAGATCGTAGTAAACCTTGCCGCAGCAGACAATAATCCGCCGCGCCTGCTTTGGATCGATAGCGGCGGCGTCTTCCAATACGGGCATGAAGCGTCCTTGGCCTAGTTCGGTCAGGCTGGAGACGCATTCTTTGTGGCGCAGCAGGCTTTTCGGCGTAAAGACGATCAGCGGCTTGCGGTAGGGACGCAACATTTGACGCCGCAGCAAGTGGAACATCTGCGCCGGCGTGCTGGGTACGCACACTTGCAGGTTGTCTTCGGCGCATGATTGCAGGTAGCGCTCGATACGCGCCGAGGAATGTTCCGGCCCTTGGCCTTCGTAACCATGGGGCAGCAACATCACCAGCCCGCATTGCCGCCCCCACTTTGCCTCGCCGGCGGCGATAAATTGATCGATGACGACCTGGGCGCCGTTGGCGAAATCGCCAAACTGCGCTTCCCAAACGACCAGTTCGTTCGGCTGGGCGGTGCTGTAACCGTACTCGAACGCCAGCACCGCCGCTTCCGACAGTAACGAGTCGACCATCAGGAAGGGGGGCTGCGTGCCGGACAGATGCTGGAGCGGCTGATATACGCCGGCGTCCCAGCACTCGCGTTTTTGGTCGTGAAGCACGGCGTGACGATGGGAAAAAGCGCCGCGACCGCTGTCCTGCCCGGAAAAACGCACGCCGTAGCCATTCTCCAGCAGCGTGGCGTAGGCCAGGTTTTCCGCCATGCCCCAATCGATGGGCAGTTCGCCCTCCCCCATCCGGCGGCGCTCCGCCATGATTTTCGCCACCCGCGGGTGGAGGTGGAAATCCGCCGGCACCGTGGTGAGTTGGCGCGCCAGCCGTTGCAAGTCTTCCAGCGGCATCCCGGTATCCGCCGCCGTCTCCCAATGAGTTTCCCTGAACGGCGTCCAATCGACGGCGAACGACCGCCGGTAATTGCTCAACACCGGCTGCGTGATCGGCTCGCCGCTATCCAGCCGCTGGCGGTAGTCCGCGATCATCCGCCCCGCTTCGCGGCCGCTCACGATCTTTTCCGCCGCCAGCTTGTCGGCGTACAGTCGGCGCACGCCCGGGTGTTTGGCGATGGTGCGATACATCAGCGGCTGGGTCACGGCGGGTTCGTCCTGTTCGTTATGCCCCAGACGGCGAAAGCAAATCAGGTCGATCACCACGTCCTTGCCAAACGTCATGCGATACTCCAGCGCCAGGCTGGCCGCCAGCAGCACCGCCTCGGGATCGTCGCCGTTGACGTGAAACACCGGCGCTTCGATCATTTTGGCGACATCGGTGCAATAAAGGCTGGAACGGGCGTCGCGCGGATCGGAGGTGGTGAAGCCGATTTGATTGTTGATAACGACGTGGAGGGTGCCGCCGGTGCCGAAACCGCGCGTCTGGGACAGATTGAAGGTTTCCATCACCACGCCCTGGCCGGCAAAAGCGGCGTCGCCATGGAGCAACAGCGGGATCACCTGCTTGCCCGTCTTGTCGCCGCGCCGCTGCTGGCGGGCGCGCACCGAACCTTCCACCACCGGATCGACGATTTCCAAATGGGACGGATTGAAGGCCAGGGCGATATGCACCGGGCCGCCGGCCGCCGCGACGTCGGCGGAGAATCCTTGATGATATTTCACGTCGCCGGCGGCCAGTTGGCGCGCCAATGGGTCGGGCTTGCCTTCAAACTCCAGAAACAGCTCCCTGGGCAGCTTACCGAGAATGTTCACCAGCACGTTCAGGCGGCCGCGATGGGCCATGCCGATAATCACTTCCTGCACCGCCTGCGCACCGGCTTGTTGAATGAGGTGGTCGAGCAAGGGAATCAAGCTTTCGCCACCCTCCAGGGAAAAACGCTTTTGCCCGACATATTGGGTGTGCAGGTATTTTTCCAGCGTCTCGGCGGCGGTCAGCCGTTCCAGGATTCGGCGCTTGGCGTCCGGGGCGAAACGGGGCGCGGCGCGATGACGCTCTAGCCGCTCCTGTATCCAGCGCTTTTGCGCCGTCTCGCTGAGGTACATGTACTCCGCGGCGAGGTTGCCGCAGTAGGTCGCCTTGAGATGTTGAATGATTTCATGCAGCGTGGCCGTTTCCTTGCCCATGACCAACGACCCGGTGCTGAATTCGGTCGTCATGTCCGCTTCGGTGAAGCCGTAATGGTCGGGGTCGAGTTCGTGCACATACCGCCGTTCCTCGCGCTGCAACGGGTCCACCGTGGCGTTGCGCACCCCGAGGAAACGGTACGCGTTAATCAGCTGCAAGACATGGCGCTGCTTTCTTTCCTGGATCGGCGGCGGGTGGCCTGCCGGCGTCTGGCCGATCGTGACGCGCCGGCGGGCGAGATCGGCGAACGCCGCTTGCACCGGCGTATGCGGAACGTCGCGGCGCGACGCGCCTTGCTGCAACTGGGTAAAATACGCGCGCCATTCGGCGTCAACGCTGGCGGCGTCTTCCAGATACGCCTCGTAGAGTCCCTCGACGAAGGCGGCGTTGGCGCCGCTGAGCCAGGCGCTCGCTGCTTTTTCTTCCATGGTCGCTTGCTCTCTCCCCTGGGAACACGCTGCCCCGCCCGGCACCTCCGCCGTCCAGCGAATCGCCGGTTTATTCGGCGCGCCGTTCCAACGGCAAATAATCGCGCATGTTCTCGCCCCGGTATAGCTGGCGTGGCCGCCCGATTTTAGTGTCGGCGTCGCTAATCATCTCGTTCCATTGGGCGATCCACCCAATCGTGCGCGCCAGGGCGAAAATCACGGTAAACATGTTGGTCGGGATGCCCATGGCCCGTAACACGATCCCGGAATAAAAATCCACGTTGGGGTATAGCTTGCGTTCGATAAAGTATTCGTCTTCGAGGGCGATTTTTTCCAGCTTGAGGGCGATCTTGAATAACTTGTCGTCGTTCAACCCCAGTTCGTCTAACACTTCATGGCAAGTGCGGCGCATAATTTCGGCGCGCGGATCGCGGTTTTTATACACGCGATGGCCGAAGCCCATGAGACGGAACGCATCTTCCTTGTTTTTGGCGCGTTCGATGTAGTGGCCGATGCGCGACACGTCGCCGATTTCCGCCAACATCGCCAGCACCGCCTCGTTCGCGCCGCCATGCGCCGGCCCCCATAAACAAGCGATGCCGGCGGAGACGCAGGCAAAGGGATTGGAGCCGCTGGACCCGGCCAAGCGCACCGTCGAGGTCGAGGCGTTCTGCTCATGGTCGGCATGAAGAATCAGTATCCGCTCCAGCGCCCGCACCAGCACTGGGTTCGGTTCATAGGGACGGCACGGAGTGGCGAACATCATGTGCAGGAAACTGCCCACGTAGCCCAAGCGGTCTTGGGGATACATGAATGGCTGGCCAACATAGTACTTGTAGCACATGGCGGCAATGGTCGGCACCTTGGCGATTAAACGAAACGCCGAAATTTCGCGGTGACGCGAATTGCTGATGTCCAGCGAGTCATGATAAAAAGCGGACAATGCCCCGACCACCCCGACCATGACCGCCATGGGATGGGCGTCGCGGCGGAAGCCGCGAAAGAAATAGCTCAACTGGTCATGCACGAGGGTGTGGTTGTAGACAGTGGCGTCAAATGTCTGCTTTTGCGTGGCCGTGGGTAATTCCCCGTAGAGCAGCAAATAGCAGACTTCCAGGAAGTCGGAATACTCCGCCAATTGCTCGATGGGATAGCCGCGGTAATAGAGCAGTCCTTTCTCGCCGTCGATAAAGGTGATGGCGGAGGCGCAGCTGGCGGTTGCCAGGAATCCCGGGTCGAGCGTGAAATACCCGTGTTTGCTGAGCGGCCGGATGTCGATCACATCCGGCCCCAAGGTGCCCGACAAGACCGGCAACTCGACCGGTGGCGAACCGTTATTGAAATTCAGCGTCACTTTGCGTTGCATATGCTTTTCTCCTCCCCCCGGATCGTACCGGGCGGGCCATGGTTCGTCGCCGCGCGGCGGGCGTTCAGGCGGCCCGCAGCCACTTCAGAATCCGCGCGAGCCTTGTATTATCGCTTTGCGCCCTGCCAATAATCAAATCCCATAATACGGGATCGGGTAGTTCGAGCAGTGCGCCAAACGCCTGCCGCTCTACCAAGGTCAGCGCGCCGTAATGGCGCGTCAGGAATTGCGCCAATACCACGTCCAGTTCCAGCATACCGCGGCGGCAACGCCAGCGTAAGCCGTTCAATGCGGCGTCTTCCGGTCTCACGCGGTACGCCGCGCCAGTAACACCTTGATTTTACCAATGGCCTGCGTTGGGTTCAGTCCCTTGGGACAAGCGTCCACGCAACTCATGATACTGTGACAACGGAATAGCCGGTAGGGGTCTTCCAGTTGATCCAGCCGCTCGTCGGTGGCGTGATCGCGGCTGTCCGCGATAAAACGGTAGGCTTGCAACAGCCCGGCGGGGCCGGTGAACTTATCTGGATTCCACCAGAACGACGGGCAGGCGGCGGAACAACAGCCGCACAGGATGCACTCGTACAAGCCGTCCAATTCGGCGCGCGCCGCGGGGGTTTGCAAGCGTTCGATTTCCGGTTCGGGGTCGTCGTTAATCAGATACGGTTTGATCGAGCGGTATTGCTGATAGAACAACGTTAAATCCACGATGAGATCGCGCACTACCGGCAGTCCCGGTAGCGGACGCAGCGCCACCGGCTGTTTCAACCCAGCCAGCGGCGTCACGCATGCCAAGCCATTGCGCCCGTTAATATTCATGGCGTCGGAACCGCACACGCCCTCGCGGCAGGAACGGCGAAACGTCAACGTTTCGTCTTGCTCCTTGAGCAGCAACAGGGCGTCTAGCAGCATCTTTCCCTCGCCGCCGCCGGTTTCCAGCGTATAGTCCTGCATGGTTGGCGGATCGCCCGTATCGGGGTTATATCGGTAAATCGAAAAACGCATCATTTTTTCCTCGACCCCGGCCAATGCATCAAGGGCTCAATAAATTCGCGGCTGCGGGGGAAAACCTTCCACCGTCAGCGGTTTCAACCGCACGGGCTTGTAATCGAGCACGCCGTCCTCCAGAAAATACAGCGAATGCTTGAGCCAATGATCGTCATCCCGCTGGGGATAGTCGTCACGACTATGCGCGCCGCGGCTCTCTAGGCGCGCCGCCGCCGCGACCAGCGTGGCACGCGCCACTTCCACCAAATTTTCCACTTCCAGCGCCTCGATGCGCATGGTGTTAAACGCCTTGCTGTCATCCTGCAAGGCGGCGCATTGCAAGCGCTCGCGAATATCCTCCATTCGGCGCACGCCTTCATCCAGCATTGCTTGGGTGCGGAAGACCCCGCAGTATTGTTGCATGGTGCGGCGCAAGTCATCGCGAATCGGCGCCACCGCTTCGCCGCTGCGCCGCTCCCAGCGCGCCAGCCGCGCCAGCGCGGCGTCCGCGGCGTTCGCTGGCAGCGGCCGGGGAAAGGGATTTTCCCGTAAGGTATCGATCATGTGTTTGCCGGCGGCGCGGCCGAACACCACCAGATCGAGCAATGAGTTGCCGCCTAAACGGTTAGCGCCATGCACCGACACGCAAGCGCATTCTCCCGCCGCATAGAGTCCCGGCACGGGCTCCTCCGGGCCGAAGCGGGCGGGCGCCACCACCTGACCGTGGAGATTAATGGGAATACCGCCCATCATATAATGCGCCGTGGGCGCCACCGGAATCGGCTGATCGATCGGGTCGATGTGGGCGAATTTGATCGATAGCTCACGAATTCCCGGCAACCGCGACTGGATAATCTCGGGATCGAGATGGTTAAGCTTCAGCAACACATAATCGCCTTGCTCGCCGCATCCCCGTCCCTCGTGAATCTCGTGAGCGATGGCGCGGGCAACGACGTCGCGACTGGCCAGGTCCTTGGCGTGGGATGCATAGCGTTCCATGAAACGCTCGCCGCCGCGGTTCAGCAACACCCCCCCTTCGCCGCGCGCGCCCTCGGTCACGAGGATGCCCGCGCCAGCGAGTCCGGTGGGATGAAACTGCCAAAACTCCATGTCCTCCAACGGCAAGCCGGCGCGCAGCGCCATGCCGAGTCCGTCGCCGGTATTAATCAGGGCGTTGGTGGCTTGACGGAAAATCTGCCCGCCGCCGCCGGTGGCGAGCAAGGTGGCGCGCGCCTCGATCAGCAGCGGTTCGCCGCTGGCGATGTCCAGCGCCATCACACCCAGTACGTAGCCCGCCGTGTCCTTGATGAGGTCGAGGGCGAACACTTCGTCGAAAAAATGGGTCTTCGCCTGGATATTGCGCTGATACAAGGTATGCAATAACGCATGGCCGGTGCGGTCGGCCGCCGCGCACGTGCGGCTGGCTTGCGCGCCGCCGTATTCCTGGGACTGGCCGCCGAACGGCCGCTGATAGATTTTTCCGTCGTCCAGGCGGGAAAACGGCAGCCCCTCGTGCTCCAGCTCGTACACCACCTCGGCGGCGTTGCGGCACATAAACTCGATGGCGTCCTGGTCGCCCAGATAATCCGATCCCTTGACCGTATCGTACATATGCCAATGCCAGTGATCGGGGGTCACGTTTCCCAAGGCGGCGGTAATGCCGCCCTGAGCGGAAACCGTATGCGAGCGAGTAGGAAACACCTTGGAGACCACCGCCACCTTAAAGTCCGATTGCGCCAATTGAAGCGCGGCGCGCAGCCCCGCGCCGCCGCCGCCGATAATCACCGCGTCGAAGGTCCGCTTAGCCAGCGCCATCTATACGCTCCATAAAATCTGCGCCGCCCACGCCGCATAAGCCAATAGCAGAAGAATCGCCGCCCATTCGCCGGCTAGCCGCAATGTCAGCGGCTTGACGTAATCCATGAGAATATCGCGCACGCCCACCCACGCGTGGTAACACGCGCTGATAAAGAACAAGAACCCCGCCAGCCGCATCCATTGATGATGGAATATCCCACGCCAAGCGGCGAAATGCAGCGGCGAGTGCGTCGCGGCGAACCCCACGAAAACGATGCCCAGCACCACCATCGCCACCGCGGTTAAGCGTTGCGCCAGCCAATCGCGAACGCCATAATGCGCGCCGCCGACCACCCGCCTTACCATAGCCACACCCCCAGCAGCACGGTGAACACCGCGCTTGCGGCCAACACCCATTGGCTACTTAGACGCGCCGCCGGCAAATCGACACCGCAATGACAATCCAGCGCGAGCACCCGCAGCCCGGCAAAAACATGATGCAGGCCAGCCCATGCCACGCCTAGCCCCACCCATTTAGCCCAAGGTGTCGCCAGCAGATGCCGCACCGACTCGAACCCCTGGGGAGACGCCAGCGACCGCTCCAGCACGGTGAGAAAAACCGGCAGTAGCACAAATAGCAAGGCCCCGCTCGCCCGGTGCAACAGCGATACGACGCCGGGCAAGGGCAAACGGATTTGCATCAGGTTCAAATAGACCGGGGCTTTTTTGTGCATCGGACTCTTTATTAAGGTACGCGCCGTGCGCTTTATTCGACCGTTGATGGCTAGAGCGCCGTTTCTCCGGCGGCGGTTGTCACGCGCCGCCCGCCTCTTTAGCGGGCCATTGTAGCGGCACGCTCTCACCGAGTAAATTGTACGCCGTCCACGACGCTACCATGGATAGCGAAACCCGGCGACTACGGCATGCGACTGTTGCCGATGCTGGAACGCGCCCTGGTAATCGAGGTAAAAATGGCCTCCTTTGCGCGCTTGCGTGCTAACGCCGATCCCCAAAATCAAGGCGTCGCGCGCCGTGGCAACCCCGTTCACGGTGAAAGGAACGCCGCCTAGGCTTGCCCGCACGGACGGCGTCGCCTCGGCAAATTCGTGCCGCCACATCACGCGTAGCGCCAACACGCCGTGGTTCCCCCGATGGACCGCGAACGGACGCCTCCACCGCGCGCCAAGAAAAGAACGCAGCGAGTTTGTCCGGCGGGCGGCAACCGTTAAATTTAACGCATCCGCTCCCTGTTCGGTAAATCCCTGGCGTTTAAGCTGCGCCCATTGTAAAGCGACGACCGGCTGAATCGCGCTCTTTTTCAGGGACACCCGGTAGGATCCCTCCAGGTAAGCGGACAAGCCGTTGCCGCCGTAATCCGCCGTGGCGCTGCGGTTCAGGCTACCGACCACGATCTGGCGGGCGCTATGGTTACGATCACGGGTATACCCCCCCACGCCTTTGAATGAAAACCGCCCTGCCCGGTAAGATCCATAGACTGCCATTTTAGAGCTCGCGACCTCGGTATAATCGCTACGGCTGCCATAATCGAGCCGAAGGTTGTCGTGGCCGATGGCGACACCCAGTGTCAACCGGGCATTAATCCGGCGATCCACGCCGCCGGCCATCCCATGGCTGCGATACGCGTAGCCACTCGCATTGGCGTCCCCGCCATGATCGCCGGAAACGCCGATCCCTTGCACCCACACCCCCTTGGCATTGGACGCGTCGCCGTTCAACAATGTCTTGAGGCGGTTGCCGAGGTAGGCAAGCCGCAAACCGGCGAACGGAAAATCGCGCCCCGCGGAGGCTCCCAGGCGTCCCGCGACTAATCGGTTGAATTGGCCCAGGTCCGCCAGCCTGGCCGCCGGCGCCGCCGCGCCCATCTCCCCGCTGATTGACTCGTAAGCACGGCGCGCATCGGCGGCTGAGAGACTATCCAGCGCCGTGACCACCAAGGCCATGTCGCCGGTGGCGGGTGTTTCGGTCTGTTCCAACGCCTGCGCCACGGCCAATTGGTTCGGGGTTTGCGCCACCGCCGCATAGGCGACTTGATTGCGTGTCAGGGTCAAGAACACATGATGCGCATCGTAACGCAGGGAAGGCGTCAGAAAAGCAAAGTTACTGGTAACGCCGCTAAATACGCCCGTCACCCCGCCGCCAGCGGTAAGTATCGTATACGGCGTCGCATGCTTGAAAGCGCCCAGATCCGTCTCTACCGCTACCGTGCCGCCATTGATCGTCGCATTGCCGGTAATCTGCAACTGGTCGCTATCGCCGGCCGCATCCACGTCGACGCGGTAGATCGACCCCGGCGCCTGAATGTAATGACCATCAATGGTCAACGTACCAATCGAACCGCCGGGATATACCGTGCCATTGTTGGTCACATCTCCGCCGATACTGCCGTGGCCGCGAAGCGTACCGCCCGCGGCTACCATAACCGTCCCCGGAATACGCGCGCCGGGGTGCGCCGCGTCGCCAACGGCCAGTGTTCCCCCGGCAACCGTTGTTCCGCCGGTGTAGCTGTTGACGCCGTTCAGAAGCAGCACGCCGACGCCGCTCTTCGTCAAGCTGCCCGCACCGCTCATAACGCCGCTCAACGTATACGATGCGCCACTGCCGACAGCGAGCGTGCCGCCGCCCGCCCCCAGCGTCACGGGCGCGCTCAGGCTTGCCGTCGTATTCGCCGCCAGGACGCCATTGTCCAGCGTCAGGCTGCCGCTGGTAAAGCTGCCGCCGCTATTCAGCGTTAACGTCCCGCCGCTGTCCAGCGTGGTGTTTCCGCTGACGTGTAACCCGCCGCCCACGAGGAGGGCGCCCGCGCTCGTAACCGACGCCACGCTTTGGCTGGTGTTGTTGAGGTCGAGAACCGCACCGCTATTGATCGTCACCGCCGTAGCGCCGGGCAACGCGCCGTCCACTCCCAGCCGCAGGGTGCCGCTCGTCGCGTGGGTCGCCCCCGTGTAGCTGTTGACGCCGCTCAGAATCAGCACGCCGACGCCGCTCTGCGTCAAGCTGCCCGCGCCGCTGATGACGCCGCTCAACGTATACGATGCGCCACTGCCGACAGCGAACGTGCCGCCGCCCGCCCCCAGCATCACGGGCGCGCTCAGACTTGCCGTCGTATTCGCCGCCAGGACGCCGTTATTCAGCGTCAGGCTGCCGCTGGTAAAGCTGCCGCCGCTATTCAGCGTTAACGTCCCGCCACTGTCTAGCGTGGTATTTCCGCTCACCGCGAGGAGATAGCCGTTATTCAGCGTCAGACTCTGATTCAGCGGCAATTGCGCTAAGTTAACGCTCCATGGCGCGACCCATTCGCCGGGATCAAACCAAATTTGCACCCGGTTGTTGGACGAGTCCGTGACATAAATCTGGCCGCCGGGTGTGATTGCAACGAATTGCGGGTTGCTAAACTGACCGTTGCCGCTGCCTAGGGAACCGAACTGGGACAAGTAAGCGCCGCTGCCGTCGAACACTTGGATACGCGCGTTACCACTGTCCGTCACGTAAATCCGGCCGGCTGGGCTGATCACCACGCCTGCCGGCGTGTGAAACTGGCCGTTGCCGCTGCCCACGCTCCCGAACTGAGACAGGTAATTATTACTACTATCGAAAGACTGCACCCGGTTATTTCCCTGATCCACTACGTAGACTTGCCCCGCCGTATTGACGGCAACACCGTAGGGATGGGAAAACTGGCCGTTGCCGCTACCCGCCGCACCAAACTGAGACAGGTAATTGTTACTGCTGTCGAAACGCTGGACGCGGTTATTTCCCTGATCCGTTACGTAAACCTGCCCGGCTGAGTTGACGGCGACGCCGTCGTCCAAAATAAATTGGCCGTTACCGCCGCCCACGCTGCCGAACTTGGACTGAAAGACACCGCCACTGCTAAATACTTGAACGCGGCTGTTCGCGTAATCCGCGACGTAAACTTGCCCGCCCGGACTCAAAACGACCCCGTGGGGAAGCGCGAACTGTCCGTCGCCGCTACCTGCCGAACCAAACTGGGACAGGTAGGTTCCGCTGCCGTTAAACACTTCCACCCGGTTGTTGGAGGCATCCGCCACGTAAACCTGGCCGGCCGCGCTCACCGCGATACCGCTGGGTGCGTTGAACTGCCCATTGCCGCTGCCGACCGAGCCGAAGTCCGCAATCCATAGCCCTTGGGCGAAAACGGTCAACGGCCAGGCATACAGCAAAACCCAGGCAACGCGTGCTAGCCGCCGGCACGCACGCCCCGCCAACCGCGGAAAGAAACAAGAAAAGAGACGGGTCGGGGAAAAACGGCGGTGGCGAGCACATCGCATCCTTGCCGCGCCGGCGGCGGGCTGGGTGGCATGTTCCCCGGCGCGGCCGCCCTGTGGCCGCAACGCCGCCATCCCGCTGCCGCGGCGCGGTCTTCCCGGTGCGGTGGCGATCCCCACGCGGCGATGCGCGGCGCATCGCCGCATGGGCAGAACGGACGCAATCCCGTTGTTTCGGCCTTTTCTGGAATCCCCCCCCACTGCGCTCACCTCCTAAGCCCATCCAACGGCATCCGATGTCCCCCGCCGCGATGGAGCGCGAACAACCGCCCTACTTGGACTGCTCTCGCCGCAACCCGCCAGCGCTATTCAGACCTACTCATCCTCATTTAATTGTAGCGAACCATTCACCCCATACGGCATGATTTTAACCACGTAATTGCGCCACGCGCCCGATAGCGGCCGCCGGCAACCGCCGCAACGAAAAGTTCAGGGGAAAAATCGGGGAGGCTAACAGAAGCCGGACACGGGGTCAGCACCCACGCCCGGCGCAAGGGTGAAAGGGAAAAAGGCCCGCCCGTGTTGGTAGATCAATGGCGACAGACCCCGAGGTCTCCCCGCAAAACGTCGTGACCTATCCATTGCATGCGGGGTATTGTTCAGTAAAAACGGCGCCCGCGTGGCCGGTTTGCCGTCTCTTTTGTAGCGCGCGAACGACAAAGGAGAAACCACCGGGCAGGCACTGGCCCTGCTGCACCGTATCGTTTCCAACCATTGCCCCACGATGCGCGCTGGCAGTGTGCATAACGCTTAAAAGCGGTCAGCAGGAATATTGCCCAGCGAGCAATCCCTCGCAGGATATTTATGTCAGATTGCGGACGTTTGACTGACTGTCCGATGTTACGCGCCCCTGCCCCCGAGATGGGGCGAATGCAATCCTTGCTCGCTCATTATCTCTGTATTTTCTGGTTGATCTCCTTGTTTTCCCATACCCATCGATTATGCAATACCGAGCGCCATTCGCCCGTCCTAATATATTAGGCTATGACAAAACCCGGTTCTTTATCACACTTTTATAAAAAGTGAAACTAGCCGAGTGGCCAGGTATATCTCGTTATTTTTTTAGGTAAAAATTGCGCTACGCGCTACGAAATTAAGGAGAAACCGGTGGTGGGTCAGATCATTGATTTCCACAAAAGCGAGAACTCAAGCGTTTTGATGATATCGGGCGCCAGCTTTCGCCAACGCAACGAATGTAGACCTATCCAGCGATTCCTTCAGCGTTCAAGCAAGCGATAAATATTCAATACATTTTATATTCTTCTGGGCGGCGATAGCGAGGTGTGCAACGAAATGGAGCGCCATACCACTCATCGCCGCCGCGCTATCCACGCCCTGGACACCCGGCATGGGCAACGACTCCCTCCGCCATGGTGCGGGCGACAATGCCGAATGCGTGCTCATGGCGACGCAACAACGCAACTGCCCTGCGTTAACACTAATCGCCGAAAAAGCCGGCTGAGTCAGTTATCAATACGACGCCCAGCCCGAACTGCCTTGGCCTTGCGGAGGCGGGTAAAACACTTAACTCATGTTGAGCGCGGCGGGTATCTGGCATGACGACTTGCGACTGTATGATCCGCTAGCGGTGCCATTGGTGCTTATCGTGGCGCAGGGGGAAGGGGGCTACCTTGCCGGAAAAAACCAATGGATATCGCTTGCTCCAGCTGCTAATTGTGAGCCACATGAAAGCAAATACGGAAAGGAGATGAAAATGAAATTCACGTAAGTCGTCATGGCGGGAGTCAATACGCTTACGGATTAATGGGACCAGGCTCCATTTATTTATGGATTCCGTTTATTTTTCTCCGCTCCAGCGAATAACGGTGTTTGTGAGCGCTGTATTTCAGGTTACACGACTTTTTCGCTCCGATAAGCACGTCACACGCCATGTCGAGCGTGTGCATCAGTTACATCAAGAAGACCGGGGGAATCATTGTGACTCATTCGCCTTCCACACCTGGAGATATCGATAATGATCGGCGTGACTTCAAAGATGTTCCCCACGGAGCAATTAACCATCGGCTTGATGGATGTGCCCAGACTTGGCCAAAACAAGATCACGATGTCGCAGAAACCCAACAGCAAGATAACGGCGCGTGGATTGATCTGGCCGTGCAAGCGGCGGAAATAGGAATTTGGTCATGGGATATCACGCATGACCGGATCGAACTCACGAAATTGGGCCGGGTTTTGCATGGACTCCCTTCCGATGTTTTGGTGCGTTATCGGACTTGGCTCATGACGTTGCACGCGGACGACCAAGAGCCGACTCGCCAAGCCATGCAACGCGCGTTGGACGCAAGAACCGATTATCAGAATGAATACCGGGTCAACCATCCAGACGGCGGCGAGCGTTGGATTGCCGCTCAGGGAAGGGGATTTTTCGATGGCGCGGGGAATCCATTGCGACTGATGGGCGTATTGCTCGACATCACCGCGCGCAAGCAGGCGGAACAAGCGTTGAAAGACCAACATCGGGGGCTGGCCCACATGGCGCGCGTGTCAACGCTGGGCGAGCTTTCCGCAGCGCTGGCCCACGAATTAAATCAACCGTTGACCGCCATCCTTTGTAATGCGCAGGCAGGCCAGCGCTTTTTGGCGCAATCGCCGCCGGACCGGGAAGAATGGCGCGCCATTCTGGCCGACATTGTGGCGGACGCTCAGCGGGCTGGCGCCATCGTATCGCGGCTGAGGGCGCTATTCAAAAAAGAGGCGGCGGTACAACAAGTGCTGAATATCAACACGCTGATTGAAGACGTTGCCCAACTGCTGCATAGCGACCTCATCACCAAACAAGTTTACCTGCTCCTGCATCTGCGCCCCGATTTGCCCAAAACAAGGGGCGATCCGGTGCAGGTGCGGCAAGTATTGCTCAACCTGGTCATGAACGGCGCCGAAGCGATGGCGGCCTCTGCGGTTGGCCCACGCCCGTTGCGAATTTGCACAAGCCTGCACGATGCCGACAACCTAGAGATATCCGTGCGCGACTCGGGCCCCGGCATTGCCCCACGGATGCTGGCGCAGATTTTCGAGCCGTTTGTTACTGGCAAGCCGCAGGGATTAGGGATGGGGTTGGCAATCAGTCGAACCATTGTCAGCGCCCATGACGGGCGCTTATGGGCGGACAACGCTCCCGAAGGAGGCGCAACCTTGCGCTTTACGCTACCCATTTTTCGTGAGCTCAATCCATGATATCGACGCCAACCGTTTTCATCGTCGACGACGATCCGTCGGTGCTAAAAAGCCTGGGCAGACTGGTTCGATCCGCCGGTTTTAAGGTCGCCGCTTTTAGCTCGGCCAGCGCGTTTCTTCGCCTTCCCAAAAACGATGCGCCTGCTTGCATGGTGCTTGATATGCGGATGCCCGATCTTAGCGGTTTGGGCCTGCAACGAACGCTATGCGCCAATGGACGGAGATTGCCGATCATTTTTCTCACCGGACATGGCGACATTCCCATGAGCGTCCAGGCGATCAAAGCGGGCGCGGTGGATTTTCTGACCAAGCCCTGCGAAGATAGGACGCTGCTCGCAGCCATTGAGCAGGCTATCGCCATAGATAGGGAAGCGCGGCGTGAACAAGCGGACAGGATCGAATTACAACATCGTTTTGCCTCGCTGACCCAACGCGAGCGGGAAGTCTGCGGCCATGTCGTCGCGGGCCTTCCCAACAAGCAAATCGCCTACGATCTGGGTGTTTGCGTGCAAACCATCAAAGTGCATCGGATGCGGATTATGGAAAAACTGCGAGTGCGGTCACTGGCCGTTCTGGTACGACTTGCAGAAAAAGCCGGCATGACGCCTGCCGCGCCCACGAATTAAACGTAGATTCCATTACCGACCCGCTCGCCGCTTGTTAATGTCCGCCGGACATGCCCATTGTCCATGAACGCAATTTTTCCTTATGGCTCACGTACTGCCGCTTATCGCCATTGTGGACGATGACGAATCCGTCCTGAAAGCCCTCCGGCGGCTGCTGGAAGCCTGCGGCTTCCGCACCGAAACGTTCGATTCAGGCCGCGCCTTTCTCGATGCCTTGCGCGATCACCGCCCCGCTTGCGTATTGCTCGATTTGCATATGCTGGGGCTCACCGGATGGGGCGTTCAGGCCGAGATGGCGGCTGCTGGCTTTTCTATCCCCATCATTTTTATCACCGCCGACGGCGACCCCGCCGTTCTAGAAAGAACGATGACCACCGGCGCGATGTTCTTGCTGCACAAACCGTTTAGCGAACGGCGGCTGCTGGAAACGATCGCGGCGGCCATCGAGTAACACGACGCCAAAGTAAAATTTCTAGCCTTATTAAACCAACGTTCAATATCGGGAAGAGCCGGACAGCCCTATAGTTCAGACCACCTTAGCGACGGTATTGTGTTTACGTGCAAATTGGCGCCGCGTTATTGATTAAACCGAATCATCGGCGTTGGGCGAGAACGCACAATCGCGTCTGACCGCATTAGGTTTTTAAATGGAGATAAAAGCATGTCAAATTTCATTTCTGCTGCTAATTTTTCGGTGTCCGGTTTCAGCGCTGGCGCATCGACGTTCAGTTCAATGGTCGCGGCAAATTATGTAATCAGTGGCTATCGCTTGTTGGTACAGAACGAGACAGGAGGCTCTGCGTCGATCACCGCTCAATTTTGGCAAGGAGAAGGATCGGATAAGACAGCACTTGGGGATCCAGTGAACCTGGAAATTACAGAGTCCTCGCCCCCTGGCAACTCGATTATTGCCCCTGAAAAAGCCACGATGGTCGTCATTGTGTTTGGGAAAATAACGTTCCCAATGGGGACTGTTGTCCTTAATGTATCGGCAGGGTCATAGGGGCAATATGAGTAATGGGTGACCCCATTGATTACACGCCGCAACCAGCCAAAATTTTTGATTTTATTAAACCAAAGTTCAATATCGGAGAAAGATGTTTAGCGATAGATTGGCGGCGGGGTTGGATCTAAAGATTGAAGAACGAT
>Ga0316206_1001486_pt1 | contig 20362 bp, 19 predicted proteins | sample 6monthpyrite_MG_FD_204942 | JGI IMG/M metagenome (GOLD analysis project Ga0316206, IMG submission 204942) | Microbial mat bacterial communities from mineral coupon in-situ incubated in ocean water Damariscotta River, Maine, United States -... | ecosystem: Environmental > Aquatic > Marine >... | reverse complement strand
CAAAAGTGAACACTTTTGTGCCTGGCGACCTACGCTACCCCCCCAGCTGGAAGACGGCGAAGCTGGCCAGCCATGCGAGAACGAGCGTGTAGGTGAACAGGAAGACGGGCCAGCGCAAGGTCTTGGTTTCGCGGTAGACCATCGCTAGCGTGCTGGAGCATTGGCAGGCGAGGGCGAAGAAGACCAGCAACGAGAAGCAGACCAGCGGGGTGAACGCGGGGCTTCCGTCGGGTCGCTTTTCCGCGCGCAGGCGGTCCCGTAGAAGCGGGGAGTTCTCGTCTTCGTCGCCACCGAGCCCATAGACGACACCCATGGTGCTGACGAAGACCTCACGGGCGGCGAACGCGCCGACGAGGCCGATGCCCATCTTCCAGTCGAAGCCAAGCGGTTCGATCACGGGTTCGATCATGTGTCCAAGGCGGCCACCGTAGCTGGCTTCGAGGCGCTCGGAGGCCTCGGCCATATCAAGGACGCTGAGCGCTTCGGGTGCTGCGCCTTCCTCAACGAGCGCGACCCGCTCGGCCGCGAAGTCGCGCTGCAGCTCGGGTTCGCGCGGGAACTCGAGCAACGCCCAGATGACCATCGATGCGACAAGAATGACGCCACCGGCATCGCGCACGAAGACCATCGAGCGCTCGCGGAGCATGCGCAGAACACTCGGCCAGTGCGGCATGCGATACGGCGGCATCTCGAGAATCAACGGCACCCGCGGGCCGCGGATGATCGTGCGTGAGAGCACGCCCGCAACAATCAGGGCGAGGACCGTGCTGAACAAGTACATGCCCGCCATCAAGAGCCCTTGAGTCCATGTGCCGCCCGAACCGACCGGCACCATGATCGCGATCAACAGCGTGTAGACGGGGAGCCGCGCCGAGCAGGTCATCAAGGGAACGACCATCATCGTCAAGAGACGATCGCGTTTGCGCTCCATCGTGCGCGTCGCCATGATCGCTGGCACCGCGCATGCGAAGCCCGAAAGCATCGGCACGAACGCGCGCCCGTGGAGCCCGACGGATCGCATCACGCGGTCCATCAGGAACGCGACCCGGCTCATGTAGCCCGTGTCTTCCATCACGCCGATGAACAGGAACAAGAGCAGGATCTGCGGCAGGAAGACCAGCACCGCGCCCACGCCACCGATCAAGCCGTCGACGATAAGGTCGTGCAACAGGCCTGCGGGAAGCAGCCCGCCAACCAGATCGCCAAATCCGCCGACGGCGATCTCGACGGCGCTGATCATCGGGTTCGCCCACGAGAACAGCGCCTGGAAGACGATCGTCATCGTCACCAAGAAGATCGCGAAGCCAAAGACGGGGTGCAACAGCAGCTTGTCGAGCTGGTCGGTGCGCTGATGGACGCGCTCGGTGCCCGTGGGGTGGAATGCCTTTTCGTGCGAGTCGATCCACGCATAGCGCGCTTCGATCGCCGCGTGTTCGAGGTTGGTGCCATCGGCCTCGGCCGCGGCGCGAGCTTCAATGACGGCGGTCCGCAGCGCGTCCGGAATGCCCGTGTGCTCGTCGTTGTCATCCAGCGACAACAGCGCCCAGAGTGTCAACGCGCGCTCGCGCGGACCGGTTGCATCCCAGTCGGCGGGCAGCGCTTTTGTGATCGCGCCGAGCCGCGCAAAGACCTCGTCATCCGGCGCCCACTTGACCGGTCCTGCCGCAGGGTTTTCGAGCGCGACGGCGACCGCGCGCTTCAAGTCCTCGGTGCCTGTGCACGTGCTGGCCGTGACCGCAATCGCGGGCACGCCAAGCTCGCGGCTGAGCGCAACCGGATCGATGTGCTTGCCCTTGGCCGTGAGCACGTCGACCATACTGATCGCGAGCACGACCGGCAGGCCGAGCTCGATCACCTGCAGCGCCAAGTACAAGTTGCGTGCAAGCTGCGTCGCATCGACGACGACGATCACCGCATCGGGTCGCGGATTCCCCGAGAGCCCCGCGATCGCCTCGATGGCAATCCGCTCTTCCTCGCTGCGCGCCGACAAGCTGTACGTGCCGGGCACGTCGAGCACCAAGACCTCGAGGTCCTCGCCATCCCGCGGCAGCGCGACCTTCCCGGTGTGCCGATCGACCGTGATGCCGGGGTAGTTGCCGACCTTGGCGGTCTTGCCGGTCAGGCAGTTGAAGAGCGTCGTTTTACCCGTGTTCGGGTTGCCCGCGATCGCGACCAGCGGCCGTGCCACGCCAGCGGGCTTCGCGCCCGCAGGCGCGTCTTCATGACAGCCGGACATGTGGACCGCTCTAGTCGATCGAGACGCGCACGTCGCGCGCCTCACTCATGCGCAGGGTGACGCGGCTTTGGCGGAGCTCAAGCTCAAGCACGCCGCCCACAGCGACCCGCCGAATCACACACAGGGGTGTGCCGGGCAGGAATCCAAGCTCCATCAAGCGGCGCTGAAAGGAGCGGTCGCCGCCGAGGCTTGTGAGCCTGCCGTGGGTTCCTGGTTGGAGATCGGTGAGTGGTGCCATGGTGCGTTGGAGCTATGAGTGAGAGTTGGAATGAGACTGGTTCTCACTAAGCCCCCTAAGTATAGGACGCTTTCGGCGGCGTGCGGCGCAAAAATAAGGACTTTGCAGTCTTTTTCGGGGTGCCGCTTGCGTCCAGCCCGGGGGCACTAGAGATTGGGTGCTCACCCAAAGCAGCCCCTATTTCCACCATGAGCGACTCCAAACGCCTCGCCGGCCGTCAGGCGGCCAACCTCGTCCAGACGGGCCAAATCGTCGGTCTCGGCACCGGATCGACCGTCTTTTTCACTCTGCAGCGCCTTGCAGAGCGCATTCAAGAGGAGCAGCTTGAGATCCGCGGTGTCCCCACATCGAAGGATACCGAGACCAAGGCGCGCGAGTTCGGCATCCCCCTGTGCGGGTTCGAGACGGCGACATCGATCGACCTGACCATCGACGGTGCGGACGAAATCGACGCCGAATTCCGCATGATTAAAGGAGGCGGGGGTGCGCTCCTGCGCGAGAAAGTCGTGGCTAGCCTCTCCAAGCGGGTTGTGATCATTGTGCACAGCGCGAAGGTTGTCGAGACGCTGGGCGCGGCCTTCCCGCTGCCCGTTGAGATGGCGCCGTTCGCGCGGATCCCTGTGCGGAATGCGCTGATCGCGCTGGGCGCCGAGCCCATGCTGCGGGTTGACGAGAACGGGCAGCCGTTCCTGACGGACAACGGCAACGAGATCTTCGACTGCGCCTTCGAGGGCGGCATTGCCGATCCCGAGGCCCTGGCCCTATCCCTGGCGGGGACGCCGGGGATCGTCGAGAGCGGCTTGTTCCTGGGGCTCTGTGACGACTTGGTGATTGGCTACGCGGATGGGCGCGTGGAGACTCGCTCGCGCGCAGTCGCTTCGTGAAGAGACTTCGCATGTGGGAAGTCGTTGCTGCCTGACGGCGCCTTCCGGCGGTCCGCATGATCACGTAAGTCGTTACAGGTGAATGGGTTGCGCCCGCCCGTCGCGCTTGGCACTCGCCGTGCGACCAGGGGGGTGTATGCAGACTCAGAAGATCAACCCGCTGCCCGTGCCAGCGACCACTCCGCGCGCCCTGCCCCCAGCGAAAGCCGAGGGGGGGCAGTTGTTCGCATCCGAGCTCGATCGCGCCAGCGGCGGCGACGGGGTCATGGCCCATCGGAACCAGCGCGAGGCCGGCGACATGCGCCGTGCAGAGCAGGCGAATCGGGCGGAGGCGAATGATCAGACGCGTGCTGAGGCGCGCGAAGGCCGTGAGGCGGGCGACCGCACTCGTAAGGAGAAGCGCTCGGAGCGGCTTGATGCCAGTGGCGCCCAGGCCGAGACTCCGCAGCTGCGCCCGCCCGTGCGTCAAGCCGAAGGGCCAAGTGCGGGAACCCGCCGCGAACCGATCCATCCAGCCGCCCTTGACGAGCCAAACCCCGAGGCCGAGGCGCCCGAAAAGGCCAAGGGCGAAGGCGCGCAAGCGCAGCCAGGCGGCCTGACCGCGGCGGCGCTCTTGGCAGCCGGTCTGGCTTCGAGCCAGGCGGCAGCCCTCGGCGCGCAACGCCCCGACGTGGCGAATGCCCAGCAAACGAAGGTTGCCACGGCCCGCGTGGCGGGTACCGACGCGCCGCAGACAAACACAGAGGAGCGCGGCGGCGAGACACGCAGCGAGCGCACCTCGGGACCGAAGACAGCACCACGTGCGGCCAGCGACGCGATGGGCGAACTGCTCCTCGAGCGAGAAGCCGAGCTCGACCGCCAAGCTCAAGTTCTGCGCCAGGTGCAGACCCAGCTTGGACCCAACGCCCGCGAGCTCACGATGCAGCTAAGCCCAGCAAGTCTCGGCAAAATTCAGATCCGCCTCGCCTTGCGCGCGGGCCGCCTGACCGCCGTCATGCGGGCGTCCGAGCGCGAGTCGCTGGACGCCCTTGAGAACCAAATCCCCGAGCTCACCGCCAGCCTCGAAGCCCAAGGCTTTGACGTTGTCGACTTCGACCTCGGCCTGATGAGCGACCCCGGCACGATCCGCTAGCCGCGCTCCCAAAACAGACACCACGACACCCAACCCACAACACGCGATGGACCTCACAGGATTGACCACGGACACGAACTCGTTCTCGACAAGCGCGCAAGCGCCCGACACCAAGGAGCTGGACAAGGACGCCTTCATGGAGCTCTTGGTGCAGCAGATGAAGAACCAGGATCCGATGGATCCGCAGAGCAACGACCAGTTCATCGCGCAGCTTGCCAGCTTCTCCAGCCTCGAGCAGATGCAGAACATGAACGACAACATCTTGACGATGGCGATCCTGCAGGACAACAACGCGCTGATGAGCCAGCTGACTACGGGCTCGTCGCTGATCGGCAAGGAGGTGACCTGGACCGACCCGACGAGCGGGATTACGCAGACCGGCACGGTCGACTCGTTGAAGGTCCAAGAGGGCATCTCGTTCCTGGACATCGGTGGTACTCAGGTGCCACTGCAGACGATCACACAAGTGGCCGAATCCGTCGGATCGTCTGACGGCGCAGAAGCCTGAATCGCTCAATAAGACTCCGCAAAGCCCTCCATTCTCTAAGCGACCCAACACCCAAATCATGACCCGCGCCTTCATTTCTGCCCTCGGGGCAATGCGAGCCAACCAAAGCTGGATGGACGTCATCGGCAACAACCTGGCGAACTCGAACACACTGGGCTACAAGTCCTCGCGTGCGCTCTTCTCCGATCAGTTCAGCGCGACCCTGCGTTCGGCGGAAGGCCCAAGTGCCATCAGCGGCGGCCGCAACCCGATGCAGGTCGGCATGGGAACCTCGCTGAGTGCGGTGGACCGCAACTTCAATCAAGGCGCCCTGTCTTTGACGGGCCGGACGTTCGACTTGGGGATGTCGGGGCGTGGCTACTTTGGGCTTGAGGGGCCGGGCCGCACCGTGTTCACTCGCGTCGGCACGTTCGCGCTTGACGCGAACCAAAGCATGGTCGACTTGCGTACAGGGCTGCGCGTTTTAGGTGCGGACAGCACTCCGATTTCGCTCGATACCGCCGAGGTCTTTCCGCCGAAAGCGTCTACCTCGTTGACGTTCGCGGGCAACTTGCCCAACGAAGTCACGGGCCCACTTGCCGAAGAGCTGACCAGTGCCGCGCCTCTGAAAGAGGGCACGGCGGCCAGCTTGGATAGCACCGGTGCGGGCCCGTTTGGAGTCCCCGTCGGCGAGACATGGACCTTCGAGATGACCTTGAATGGCGGCTCGTCACAAGAGGTCGCGGTGACCAGCACAACGGGCACAATCACCGCGCAGGATGTGGTCGACCAGATCAACACACTCGACCACGTGACGGCCACGCTGAATGGCGGTTTGATCTCGATGACAAGCTCGGTCAAGGGCGACAAGTCCTCGATCAAGGTCACACCAGGCGCCGCGGGAAAAGACCTTGCGGGACTCGTAGGCTTGAGCACGAGTTTGGTCGCGGGCACCGAGACGCCAGCCGTGGGCACGACAGATTTGAACGGCCTGACGAGCAACTCGAACCCCTACGTCGCGGGCGATACGATCGAGTTTTCGGGTACGGATGCGGACGGCACGCCGCTCGCCTCGTCGTTCGTTTATGGCACGGACGGCACCACGGTGGATGACCTCGTGTCGTTCCTGAATGCGCAATACACGGGCGGATCCGTGGCCTTCAACGCCACGAACCAACAGCTCGAGCTGAAAGCGGACGCGACGGGCGAATCGAGCCTCTCGATGGTGCTTTTGGACGGTGAGAACCAGACCGGAGGCGCGGACTGGACGAATCACGTGATGACGGTCACGACCAACGGTGCGGGACCGGACACGGTGACGACCTCGGCCGAAGTGTTTGATACCGCGGGCACGGCGCGCCAGCTGACGTTCGAGTACACACGCCAGGAAGATGGGGCCTGGAACCTCAATGTCAGCATGCCCGCGGAGGAAGGCTCGGTGATCAACGGCCAGGTGACGAACATCGTGTTCAACGCGGATGGCTCGGTGTTGAGTCCGTCGGCCGCGAACATCTCGGTGCAGTTCGATGGTCAGGGAACCCAAGCCTTGAGTTTGGACCTGGGCCAGCCGGGCGGCTTCTCGGGCCTGACGCAGTTCGGCGGCGACGGTGACGTGATCGTCGGCAGCCAGGACGGCTATGGCGCTGGCACGCTGGGCACGATGCAGGTGCTGGGAACGGGCGAGATCCAGGGCTTCTTCACTAACGGTCAGACCAAGACGATGGGGCAGTTTGGCGTGGGCACGTTTGCGAACGAGGCCGGGCTCGAACAGGTGGGCGAGAGCCTGTGGGCCGAGACGTCCAACACGGGGGATCGTGTCTTCGGGGCGGGGCTGTCGGGGGTTTCGGGCGAGGTCGTCGGCGGAGCGCTTGAAGAGTCCAACGTCGATACGGCCGAGGAGTTCGTGCGCCTGATTCAGGCTCAACGCGGCTTCCAGTCGAACGCGCGGGTTGTGACAACGCAGGACGAGATGATGTCCGAGGCGAACAACATGCTGTAGGCATGGGGAGGTCTGATCCGCGGGAAGCGGGACCTCCACAGGATTGCATCCAAGGGCGAGCCTCTCACGGGGGGCTCGCCCTTTCTCTATGGCGGAAGAGGTGGTGCTTTCTTCCGACATGGGAAACAAGGGCGGAAGAGTTTTCCGCACCGCCCATCCGGAGTGGTGCCAAGTGGCCTCCAGGAAACCTAGGGAGCGATTCGCACTTGGCACTCGGTGTGCGTCAGAGAGGGCATGACTAGTGGACTTTATGACGCCATCTCCTCGATGGCAGCCGCCGAGAAGCGGCTCGATGTGATCGCCCAAAACCTCGCCAACTCGTCGGCGTCGGGTTTCAAGCGCCAGGTTGCCTCGGTGCGCTCTTTCGAAGAGGTCGTCGATGGCCAGACACGCCACGGGCAAGGCCTCGTGACCAAGATCGACTTCGACCAGGGCTCCTTGGTCGAGACCGACAACGAGCTTGACCTCGCCCTGATGGGCGACGGTTTCTTCGCGTTTGAAGAGGGAGACGAGCTTGTCTACACCCGCGATGGCGCGCTGCGCTTGACCGAAGCGGGCGACCTGGTCTCGAAGGCCGGCAAGCCGGTCGCTTGGGAAACGAAGACCGCGCAAGTGGCACCAACCGGCGAGGGGCTCCGCATCGACACGGGCGGCAACGTCTTTCAAGGGACGGAGAGCCTTGGCCAGCTGAAGATCGTCGACTTCGAGAAGCGCGATCAACTGAAGCTTGACGAGCACGGCTACTTCCACGCACCGAGTGGCATGACCGCGAGCGTGGCGACCGCCGAGGTCTACTCGGGAAGCTACGAGGCCTCGAACCTTCAACCGGTCTCGGAGATGGTCGAGATGATCCTCGCTCAACGCGCCTACCAGTCCGCATCGAACACGGTCCAGCAGATCGCTGGAAGCTATCGCCGCCTGAACCAGGCGCGCTGAAACAACCCGCACCCCACCAAAGAGAGGACCGAAAACCATGATCAGAGCCATGCGAACCGCTGCGACCGGCATGCAAGCCCAGCAGCGCCAAGTCGAGACCATCGCCAACAACATTGCGAACGTGAACACGACCGGATTCAAGAAGAACCGGCTCGCGTTTCGCTCGCTCTTGTATCAGACCTACAAGCGGCCCGGCGCGAACGTGACCAAGACGCAAGTCGATCCGACGGGCCTGCAGGTGGGCACCGGAACTGAGGTCTCGAGCTCGGTGAAGTCGTTTGCGCAAGGCGACCTTGTGCCGACCTCGGGTAAGTACGACGTGGCGATCAAAGGCGAGGGCTTCTTCGGAGTGACCGGCCCGACAGGCGAAGAGCTGTACACACGGGACGGCGCGCTGCGCATCGATGCGGATGGCCTGCTTGTGACTCCGGACGGCTACTCGCTTTCCCAGGCGATCACGATTCCCCCGGACGCGCTGTCCGTCACGATCGGTGCCGATGGAACGGTGACCACGTCTTCGGCGGCGTCGCCTGCGGGCACGGTGGCGGGCCAGCTCAAGCTGTTCCGTTTCACGAACCCAGCCGGCCTCGACGCGCGCGGCGACAACTTCTACGCCGAGACCGCGAGCTCCGGCACGGCGACCGAGCAGACGCCGGGCGACACCGGGACCGGCACGTTGAAGCACGGCTACCTCGAGCGCGCAAACGTTCAAGTTGTTGACGAGCTGATCGAGCTGATCCAAGCGCAGCGCAACTACGAGCTGAACAGTCGCACGATCAAGGTCGGCGACGAGATGATGCAGCAAGTCAACCAAATGGTCCGCTAAGGAGCTTCACGATGATTGCTTCCCTCCTTCTGAGTGCCGTCACGATTCTGATGCCTGCCGAGTCCGGCATGCGCGGGACCGAGATCGAGCTGGGCGAGATCGTCTCGATCACGTCCACCGACGCTGCGGTTCAGACCAAGCTCGAACAGCTGAACGTGAGTTCAGCGCCGCAGCCCGGCTTCCGACGCGTGTTCACTCGCGCGGACATCCTGACGCGCATCCGGCGTGTCGATTCGGAGCTGGCCGTCACCTTCACGGGCCGTGGATCGGTCAGCGTCTACCCCGAGACCGTTGTGGTCACGGGCGCCGAGATGATGGCACAAGTCGACGCGACGTTGGCCAAGTTGAAAGGCAACCGCGACATCACGTGGGCGCCCAACAAGCAGATCAGCCAGGTCGAAATCCCCCGCGGACAAGAAGGCGACGGGGCACCTGTGATCAAGGTCGAACTTGAGAGCCAGACCCTGAAGAGTGGCCGCGTTCAGGTGAAAATCAACCTGATGGTGGGTGGCGCCGCCTACCGGAAGGTGTGGGCCGACTGGAACATTTCGATCTGGGAAGAGCTCCCGGTTCTGACGCGAGGCGTCGTCGCGGGCTCGAGGGTGTCACCAGACATGTTTGCCTTGCGACGTACTGAGTTGCCGCCCGAGGGCATTGGTGCGGTGCTCACCGCCGAGTCGATGGTCGGTGCGATCGCGACGCGCAACTTGGCCGCGGGCAGTGTGGTCATCGAGACCGACGTGACGCGCCCCAAGGTGATTCACACGGGCGACCACATCACTCTGATCGTCCGGAAGGGGGCGATCAAAGCCGCCGTCGAAGCCGTGGCTCTCGAGGACGGCGTCGTTGGCGACATGATCCGTATCAAGCGCGTTGACTCCAAGACAACCGTCGAGCTCAAAGGGCGCGTCGTTTCCAGTGACAAGGTCGAGATTGACCTCAGCAATTAGAAAACTCATGAACACCATTCAAAGACTCACTCTTCTAGCGGTCTGTGCTTCGGGCCTCGCGACCGGCGCCCACGCGCAGGCGCGCCCGGGCTCGATCTTCGACGTGAAGACCGGCGGCGTGTCCTTGATCGCCAACAAGATCGCGCACCGTCCCGGCGACTTGATCACGGTGGTGATCAACGAAGCGCAGAACGTCAGCAACCAAGAGGCCAGCGACTTCACGAAGTCGACGAACCTCGACTACCAGATGACGAAGATGGAGATCTACGACAATCTGTTTCAGACGCTTCCGACCCTGGGCGCGACCAGCTCGGATGGATTCACAGGGTCCGCCAGCTATAGCAAGAAGGGCAGCTTCACCGCGCGTCTGACGGCGATTGTGATCGACGTCACCCCGATGGGGAACATGGTCATCGAGGGGCGCCGCGAGGTACGCATCGACGACGAGACAAAGGTCATCGAGTTCCGGGGGATCTTGCGTCGTTGGGACATCACGGCGCAGAACACGATCGACTCCGAGTTGGTGGCCGAGGCCACGGTGACGTACTCGGGCAGTGGCCCGATGACCAAAGCGACAAACCGCACCGGTCTTGGCAAGTTCTTCCACGACGCGATCGCCTGGGTCTGGCCCTTCTAAATCATGCTTCTATCTCTACTCTTGGTGGCTCTTCAGAGCCCTGTTGGTGTTGGCATTGTGCCGACTCAAATCGAAGCCCCGACGCAGCCGACAGGCAAGTCGAGCGCGACGATGACCACGACTCCGCGCATCAGCTACGGCAAGCAGCCGATCGCGCGCTCGGGCCTCCTCGTCCGCGTCAGCGATGTGATGCGGGTGCGCGGCGAAGAGACCAACGCGCTCTCGGGTCTGGGGCTTGTTGTGGGCCTTGCCGGCACGGGCGATAGCGGTGGCCTTGCGAAAGAAGCGCTTGCCAACCTGCTGAAGAACGTGAATACACAGGTGACGGCAGATCAGCTCACGTCCAAGAACCTGGCGATGGTCTGGGTCGAGGCCAGCATGCCCTCGGGCCTGCAGCCCGGCACACCGATCGACGTCAAGGTGTCAACGATCGGCGACGCGAGCAGCTTGGGTGGTGGCAACCTTGTGGCGACGGAATTGATTGGCATGGACGGCCAAGTCTACGCGACGGCCTCCGGTTCCGTGACCACCGGCAGCCAGCTGTCGCAGGGCGAGAGCGCTTCGGTTGTTGTCAACCACCCGAACGTGGGCATGATCTCACGCGGCGGAAAAGTCGAGCGCGCGGTGCCGACACAGTTCGTCACGGAGCACGGCTATATCTACCTCGACTCGCAGTTCCGCAAGGGCTCGATCGCAAACTCGGACCGCATCACCAAGGCGATCAACAAGTTGTACCCGGGAGCCGCACAGGCGCTCGAGGGAACGACGGTGCGGGTTCATGTTCCTTCGGACATCCCGGAGTCCGAGCACATGCACTTCCTCGGAACCGTTCTGAGCCGAGAGATCGAGGCCGAAGCCTTCGCGCGCGTCGTCGTGAACGAGCGCACCGGCGTGATCGTGATTGGCGAAGGCGTACGCATCGGTAGCGGCGCGGTCACGAAAGGCGACCTAACCGTAACGATCGCCGAGACTCCCGAGACGAGCCAGCCGGGCCCCCTGTCGGGCGGCGAAACGGACACGCAGTCACGCACCTCCCTCAGCGTTGAAGGGGAAAACATGGGCCTGCGGGTCATCCAAGGTGCCGCGAACCTCAACGAGGTCGTCGAGGTGCTTGACGTTCTTGGTGTCAGCTCGCGCGACATGATCCAACTCCTCCAGGCGATGTCCCAGGCGGGCATGCTGCACGCCGACATCATCCAACTGTAATCCCCATGCAGATCAACTCCAGCACACTGAATGCGGCGGCCGCGAGCGATGCTCTCGGTGCGTCCGAAACCCAGAACCTCGAGCAGCTTGCCGAGAGCGGCAAGGAGCTCGAGGCGGCCAAAGCTTTTGAGAGCTTGTTCGCATCGATGCTTGTCAAAGAGATGCGCGGCTCGATCAAGGGCGGCTTCTTCGGCGAGGGTCCTGGCGCGGACACCTACGGGCAGTGGTTCGACAAAGAGATGGGCTCGGCGATCGCGGCCGACGGTGGGCTAGGCCTTGCGGGAGTCTTGAAGGCTCAGCTTGGTGCCGAGCGTGCTGCTGCGACGGCTGCTGCAAAAGAAGAGGTGACGAAATGAGCTCAGCTGTCGACGGTTTGGTCCCGCGCATCGAGGCGCTTGTGCAAGAGGAGCTTTGCGCTCAGCGGCGTGTCCTTGAGAACTTGGTTCGCCAAGAGAACGCGCTCACGAATGCGGACATCGCGAGCCTCGAGGGCGCGCTGTCGGAAGCGCGTGACCTGGCGGCGGGTGCGAGCCCGCGCGAATCACAACGCCGCATGCTCTTGAAGGACTTCGAGCGCCTCTGGGGCGTGAGTGCGAAGAGCCTGACGCTGGGCAGCATCGCTGCGCGGTTGGGTGGTTCGGGTCGACGGCTTAAGCGCATGCGCGCCGAGCTGTCCGACGAGCTGCGCGAGGTGGGCCGCACGGCGGCGCGCGTGCGCACGTTTGCGCGCTACCACCAGGGTGTCATCCGCGAGGCGGTTGAGCGGGTGGTGGAACAGGAAGGCGGTGTGGCTAGCGAAGGCGGCACCTTGATCAACGCGGAGGCCTAGCATGTCAGGTATCGGATTCAACACGGGCCTGAAGGCCCTGCTCGCGAGCCAAGCGGCGCTCGACACAGTCGGCCACAACATCGCCAACGCCGGGATCGCGGGCTACTCGCAACAGAAGGTGCTGTTCAACACGTCCGCGCCTCTAAACGTGAGGGGCCTATTGATTGGCTCGGGTGTGAACGCGGCCAGTATCCAGCGCAGCTTCGACTCTGTCCTTCAAGGGCGGATCTTCTCGCGCCAAGGAATTGGCAGTGCGTTTCAGGCGCGCGCCAACTCGTTCGGCCAGATCGAAGAGATGTTCGCCGAGCCTAACGGTTTCAGCTTGGGCAAGTCGATGGACGGCTTCTTCGCGAGCGCGTCGGCCTTAGCCGGCGAACCCGGCGACACGGTCTTGCGCACGAGCATGTCACAAGCAGCCATGGACTTGACGACGGTCTTCAACGAGCTTGCGAGCACGATGAAGACGTTCGACGAGGACAACGGGCTGCAGCTGAAGGCCGAGGTCAATCAAGTCAACGACTTGGCTGCCCAGGTGGCCGTTCTCAACGAGCAGATTGCCGAGACAGAGGCGTCGGGAATCCCCGCCAACGACCTCCGCGACCAACGCGGGATCGTGATCGAGGGGCTGTCGCAGGTCGTCGGCGTCAAGGCGATCGAGAGCTCGACGGGCTCGGTCACAGTGACGGTCGGTGGCGCAACGCTGGTCGGGCTCAAGGGCGCGTACAAGATGTCGGTGAAGACCGGCACCGGTGAAGCGCCCAAGGTCAAGTTGGCGGGCGTTGTTGGGACCATCGATGTCACGGGCGGAAGTCTGGGCGCGCACCTTGAGGTCTCGAGTACGTCGCTCCCCAAGTTGGATACCGAGCTGGACAAGCTCGCGAAGGAGATGATCTTCCAGATCAACAAAGTGCACTCAACGGGCGTGCCGGGATCGGGTCCATACAACCTCTTGGTCGCGGACAATGCGATCGGAGATGCCGACGGCGACGGCAAGTTCACCGACGAGCTTTTGAACAACGGCTCCTTGCCGTTCGACGTGAAGAGCGGCGATCTGTACGTGACCGTCACTGAGACGGCGACGGGCGAGATCACGAAACACAAGCTGTCGATCAACTCGAAGAAGACCACCATGGGCGACCTCGCCGAGGCGCTGAACGACATCCCGAATATGAATGCTGAGATCGGTAGTCTCGGCAACCTGCGCATCGTGAGCGACGCGGGTTTCGGGTACGACTTCAGCCCCACGTTGGACACGAACCCGGACGACATGGGAGCGTTTGGCGGCGGGAAGGCTTCGCTTGGAACGCAAGGAGCCGGGCCCTTCGCTCTGGCCGATGGGCAGACGTTGGATTTCAACGTCGATCTTGCAGGCGTGCCAACGCCCGTCAGCGTGAACCTCTCTCTCGGCGACTTCAAGGACATCACCGAGGCGACGGCGGCGGAGATCGCGGCTGTGATCAACGCCGACCCGAGCGCTCAGGCAGCCGGGCTCGAAGCGACGGAGGTCGGCGGGCACCTTGTCGTTCAGACGGCGGGTGAAGGGGCAGACGAGGCGTTCGACGTGGTCGGCGGCGCGGGCCTCTCGGGCCTTGGCTGGGGCGGCTTCACGGGCTCGACGATCAGCGGCAGTGACAACTCGGTGGCTCCGGTGATCTCCGGCAGTTTCACAGGCGAGGGTAACGGCATCTATACGTTCAAGCCCACCGGTGATGGAACGATCGGAACGACCGCGGGTCTGGGCGTTGAGGTCTATGACGAGAAGGGCGACCTTGTGGTCACGCTGGATGTTGGCGACGGCTATGTGCCCGGGACTGACCTAACGGTGGCCAATGGCGTCAGCGTCTCGTTTGGGTTGGGCGACCTGTCCGCGACGCAGGGTGACCTGTTCGATCTTGATGTGGTCAGCGACCCAGATACGACCGACGCCTTGGTCGCGCTAGGGATTGGCGGCTTGTTCACGGGCTCGAGTGCGATGGACATCGGCTTGCGCTCCGACATCGAGTTGGACCCCAACATGATGGCCGCCGCGTTCAGCAACGCCGAGTCCGATGGCGGCGCGCTCCTCGCGATGTTCGGCCAGAAGGATGCTGCACAAGCCAACCTTGGCGGGGGCACGTTCGACGACTTCTACAGCCAGTTTGTGGGCAGCGTTGGGTTCGAGGCCAGCACGGCCGAGACCGCGATGAACGCCAACAACGCGCTGCTCTCAAGCCTGCAACAACAGCGCGAGCAGGTGTCGGGCGTGAACCTCGATGAAGAGATGACCAACATGCTGCGCTACGAGCAGTCCTACCAAGCGGCGGCGCAGTACATCTCCGCTGTCAACCAAATGAACGACGCCGTTCTCAACTTGATCTAGACATGAGCCTTCGAATCAGCAGTGGCCACAGCTACTCGCAGTTCCTGAGCGGACTGCAGACGAACCAGTACGCCTTGACAAAGAGCCAGGCACAGATCTCTTCCGGACTGCGACTGCTGCGTCCCTCGGATGATCCATCGGCGACCTCGCGCGTGATTGGCTTGCGCAGTCGCTTGAGCCATACGAACTCGTATGGCAAGTCCGCGCAAGACGGCCGCAGTCGAGTCGACTTCTCGGCCTCGGTGCTGCAGGACTCGTCGGAGCTCTTGACCGAGATTCGAACGCTTGTGATCCAGTCGATGAACGGCACGTTGAATGACGACGACCGCAAATCGTTGGGGGCCGAGATCTCGTTCTTGCGCGAGCAGATGCTCGAGCTTGGCAACAGCCGTATCTCGGGCCGCTACGTGTTTGGCGGATCGGCGACTGGCGGCGCGCCCTTCAAGGAGAGCTCGGCGGGCGGCCTGAAGCACGTCAGCTATGCCGGGAACAAAGGACTTCAGGAAGTCCCGGTTGGTGAGGGGGTCGAGATCCCGATCAACGTGCCGGGCTCGGACATCTTTGCGAAGAACGAGGCGACGGGAACGACGTTCTCGGGTTTGACGGGGATCTCCAGCGGGACGACCGCGGACATGGGCCAAGGCATCGAGTACATCCAGGTGAAGCATGACGCGACGCTTGCGCCCGGGCTTGGTGGCTTGGGCGTGGGGCTTGTGAATGGCGGCGCGGACGATGAGCTGATCGGCGATCACAGTGTTGTGATCGACCCGGTGGCCGGGACGGTCACAGTGGGCGGTGGCGAGCCGATTGCGATCCCCGATGCGACCACAGATGCAGCGCTGGACGTCGTTGTGAAGGGGCCGTCTGGCGGCGAGCTTCACTTGGACTTCAGCGGCTACACGGGTGCCGGCGGCACCACGACGGTGACGGGGCAAGGCTCGGTCTCGATCGATGGAACGAACTTCACACCGATCGACTTTGCCGAGACCAATCTGGAGCTACGGAACGAGGGCACCGGCAACGTTGTGCATGTGGACCTCTCGAGCATCGAGCGCACGGGTGAAGAGCTGGTCCACTTCGGTGGGGCGGTCAACTTGTTCGACAGCTTGCAGGGCATCGTGGATGCGCTTGAGAATGGGACCGGGCTCGAGGGGGCCGAGGTCACGGAGCGTCTGAACATGGGGCTGGATGAGCTCGACCGCAACCAGAGCAACTTGCTGGGCGGCATCGGCGTTCTTGGTTCCCGTAGCGTGCGCTTGAGCAACACGGTTGGGCGCCTTGAAGGTCAAACACTCAACCTGAGCGGGATGATCTCGGAACTGCGCGACGTGGACTTTTCTGAGGCCGTGCTGGACCTAACGAAGGCCGAGCAACGCCTTCAGATGGTGCAGATGAGCGGGACACGCATGATCAAGAACAGCCTCTTGAACTTCATTCGCTAACGGGAGCCTCAAGCTATGCAGACACCACAAGTACAGATCGGCGCGGCGCAGAGTCCAGCGGGCAAGGGCCTTGCTGCCTCGCAGAAACCAGAAGCGGGCGGAGCCTCGTTCCAAGCGTTGCTGGAGAAGCTCGAAAAACATGTCGACGGCCTTGCGGGCCGCAGCCTGGAAGAGCCCGGACAGCTCTCCGGTGTTGTGGACGAGGCGCGGGCCTCTCTCGACGCAGCCTTGGATCTTGGGCGGGACTTGATCGAGGCGTACCGCGAGGCACACGTGAGCGGCTAGCCCGCGTAGTTCGCGGGGAAGAGCTGGCGCTCGACCGCTTCGATGACGCTGTGGATGATCTTGATGTGCAGCTCTTGGATGCGATCCGAGGTTGTGGCGCGCGGGACAACGATGGCCACGTCGACCATCGCGCCGAGCTTGCCGCCACCTTTGCCAAGCAGACCGACTGTGCGTAGGCCGCCTTCGCGGGCGGCCTCAACGGCGCGCACGAGGTTTGGGGAGTTGCCGCTGGTGGAGATCGCGACGAAGAGGTCCCCCTCGCGACCGTTGGCCTGTACCTGACGCGCGAAGACCTCGTCGAAGCCGAAGTCGTTCGCGATGCACGTCAGCTGCGACGGGTCGCCCATGGAGAGCGCGGGCAGCGCCGCGCGATCGCCGCGAAAGCGCCCCGTCCACTCTTCAACAAAGTGCATCGCGTCGCACATGCTGCCGCCGTTGCCGGCGGCGAGCAGGCGCCCATCGCGCGCAAGGCACGCGGCGATTTCCGCAGCGAACGCGCGGACGCTGTCCAAGTGCTCGGGCGCGGCCATGAAGGCCTCGAGAGTTGCACGCGCCTCGTCGAAGGCCGCACCGATTGGGTCGCTCGTGTTCATGCCCCGATTGTGCCATGTCGGGACGGAAACGCCACGCGCCTGTGGCGACGGAGGGCTGACTTGTTCATGCTCGGGGTGTGTTGGGTGCGCTTCTATTAACGGTGCAGACGCAAGCGGGCGCTGCGCCCGACTTCGCGTCCATCGGTGGCTTCGGGTTGCTCGATTGGGCGGTTGTGCTGGGTTTCTTGGTGCTGACCACCTGGATTGGGCATCGCATGTCGGGCAGCCAAGCGTCGATGCACGACTTCTTCCTGGGCGGGCGGCGGCTGCCTTGGTACGCCGTGAGCGCCTCGATCATCGCGACCGAGATCTCGGCGGTGACCTTCATCAGCTTGCCCTCGGTCGTGGCGAAGGATGGCGGTAACTTTACCTATCTGCAGCTGGGGTTGGTGGGTGGCCTGATCGCGCGCGCGGTGGTCGCCTACGTTTTGGTGCCGGCGTATTTTGAGCGCGAGATCTACAGCCCGTACGACTACATGGCCGCGCGGTTCGGGATGGGCGCGCGGCGGGTGGTGACCGCGCTGTTTGCGCTTGGTGGAGTCTTGGGGCAGGCCGCACGTGTATACCTAACAGCGCTTGTCCTCGAGGTCTTACTGGCACCCGAGCTGGCCTCGTTCGAGAGGGTCACCGGCATCTCGCCACTTGTTGCGTCCGTGTTGGCGGTGGCGCTTGTCGCGGTCGCGTGGACTTGGATGGGCGGGATCGCAGCGGTGGTCTGGACGGATGCCGTGCTGTTCTTGGTGTTCTTGGCAGGCATTGTGATTACGGTCGTGACCGTTGCCAGCCACGTCGATGGAGGTGTCGTCGAGATTGCGCACCAGGGCTGGGAGGCGGGCAAGTTTCGCCTGTGGAACTTCGACACGAGCTTGACGGAACCGTTCACTTTCTGGGCCGCGTTGATTGGCATCGCGGTTTGGAACACGGGGCAGTACGGCACCGATCAGTTGATGGCGCAGCGCTTCTTTTGCTGCTCGGGGCCGCGCGAGGCGCGGAAGGCCGTGCTGTCGGCTTACGCGGCGATGGGTGTGACGTTGCTTGTTGGCTTCGTGGGGATCAGCCTTTGGGTCTGGTACCGCGCGCATCCGATGCAGGGCGCGGCGCTCAGCATCTATCAAGAGCAACCCGACAAGATCTTCCCGATCTACCTCGTGCAGGAGGTCCCGGCCGGTCTGCGCGGGCTTGTCATGGCTGGCGTGTTTGCCACGGCGATCAGCAGCCTAGATTCGATCATGGCCGCTCTTTCGCAGACGACGTTGTCGGCGTTCATCTTGCCAAAGCGCGAACGCGAGCTCGAAGCGCGACGGGCGCTCGGCGAGGTCATCGACGAGGCAGCCGAGACGAAGCGCACGCTCAAGCTGAGCCGTATTCTGGTCGTTGTGTTCGCCGTGCTCTTGAGCCTTGTGGCGGTCGGCATGGATTGGGTTGCCGAGCACTATGACTCGATCTTGAAGCTGGCGCTGGCGATGGCCACGTACACGGCCGGTGGCCTACTTGCCGGCTTCGCGTTGGCGTTCTTCCGCCTCCCGATTGATGGACGCGGCTACACGTGGAGCGCGCCGCTGTCGGTCCTCACGGTCTTCACGCTCGCCTGGCATCAACCGCTTGCGCAGCAGATCGCACTTGTTGCCGTCGTGCTCTTCCTGATCGCTTGGGTGTTCTGGCGGCTTGTTCCCGCGCTTAGCCGCGGCCTGAACAGACGAGACAGCCTGTCGACGGTGGGGCTGTTCCTCCTGCTGGCTGCTTTGCTATGGACTTCGCGCTACGGGACTTTTGCGCAATACGACGCAAGCGGTGTGCTGCTGGCCGAGCGCGCGAAGTTGAGCTTCGTCTGGTATCCGCTGATTGGCACCTTGGTCGCCTTCTTTTACGGATGGCTCTTGTCGGGACCGCGCACGGACGCTCCTGTTTCATCCCTCCCTGGACCTGGAATCGTGAACGACGCATGAGACGCCTCACCCTCTTTGCGAGCCTGTTCCTTTCACTGGCCTCCTGCGGTTCCGACGAGGCACCGCTCGAGTTTGTCGCGGAGAGCGAGCTGCCAGACATTCCCGCCACCACACGCCCGGCCGCGCATCCCGATGCGATCAAGGCGATCTGGGTCACGCGTTTCGACTACAAAACCGAGGCCGACCTCGAGGCGATCTTTGCCAACTGCGCGGCCGCGGGATTCAACACGGTGATGTTCCAGGTGCGGGGGAATGCCACGGCGTTTTACGACTCGACGTTCGAGCCGTGGGCGGAACAGCTGGGCGGCACCGATCCAGGTTTCGATCCGCTTGCGCGCGCCGTCGCGCTGGCGCGGGGGCATGGCATCAGCCTGCACGCATGGATCAACTTGATGACTGCGTGGTGGGGGACCGAGCCCCCGACGGATCCCGAGCAAGTTGTGAACGCTCATCCGGATTGGCTTTGGTACGACCAATACGGCAAGCGCCAAGCGCTGTCGGACAAGTTCTACATCAGCTTGAATCCGTGTTTGCCAGAGGTTCAAGGCTATCTACGTGATGTGGTCCTCGACATCGCGACGCGCTATGACGTGGAGGGGATTCACCTAGATTACGCGCGCTTCCCCAGCGAGCCACCGGCAACCCCGGCGGGGACGGACATCGACTATCCGCGCGATGCGCGCACGATCGAGCTGTTCGGCGAGGCGACACAAATGGCCTTACACCAGGACAAGCTGCCCCCCGTTGTTCAAGAGGCGTGGGACGAGTGGCGCACGCGCCAAGTGACCGAAACCGTTCGCGGGATTCGCGAGGGTCTTAACGTTTTGGAGTCACCGCCCGTGCTCTCCGTCGCCGTGAAGGCCGAGCCGGACGGCGGCTTGACGTACTTTCAAGACGCGGCCGGCTGGGTGCAAGACGGGCTCGTGGACGCGGTGTTCCCCATGAACTACGTACAGGACGTTGAGCGCTTTGATCTGCGCAACGCAAGCTGGCTTGCTGCGCTGGGCCAGCTCGAAGCAGAGGAGCACGACGTACCCCACTTCGTGATCGGCGTGCGCGCAGCCGCGACGGATCATGCGGTCACGCGCGCCTTGATTGAGCACGCGCTTGAGGCCGGTGATGGCTTCTGCCTGTTCGCGTACTCGAACTTGTTCGACTCGACCAACGAAGACATCGACACCCAGGACGAAGCGGCCAGCAGCGAGCGCGCTCGACGGCGCGCAGCGCTCTTGCCCTTCATCGCCGAGTCCTGATCGCCCTGCCGCGTGCGCCGCGATCGTTCATACGGTGCCGGACACTTCTCCGCCGGTCGTCGTTCATCCCGTGCCGCACACTTCCAAGTGTTGTGCGGCACGGGATGAACGACGACCGGCGGAG
>Ga0316206_1001485_pt1 | contig 20384 bp, 19 predicted proteins | sample 6monthpyrite_MG_FD_204942 | JGI IMG/M metagenome (GOLD analysis project Ga0316206, IMG submission 204942) | Microbial mat bacterial communities from mineral coupon in-situ incubated in ocean water Damariscotta River, Maine, United States -... | ecosystem: Environmental > Aquatic > Marine >... | reverse complement strand
TGCGGATCATCCCCGAACTCGCCGGGTGGTTTACCGGCGGAGCATCGATCCTGCTCGGAGGGCTTCTGGTCTATCTGAGCTTCAAGTTCGCGTTCACCAGAACCGTTGCATCGGCCCGCAAAGTATTCTTCGGCTCGATCATCTACCTCCCGGTCTACCTCATCGTCCTCGTCGCCGAAGCAACCATCCGGGATCTGCTCAAATGAGTGCCATCGACCTCACCAACATCCGCGTGGTCTACCACACCCGAAAGACCGGCGATCGCATCGCCCTCGACAACTTCTCGCTCAATTCTGACAACGAGATGCTCGCCCTGCTCGGTCCCAACGGCGCGGGCAAGTCCACCCTGCTCAATGTCATCTCCCAGACCATCACCCCGGGCAGCGGCTCACTCAACACCCCCCGATCTCGCCAATCACTCGCCGTCGTTTTCCAGACCCCCGCCCTCGATGAACTACTCACTGTTCGTGAGAACCTGCTGGTCGCCGGCGCACTCCACGATCTGCCCAAAAATGAGACAACCACCCGGATCGAGTCGATCGCCGCCGAACTCGGGCTCGCGGATCGGCTCGATGACCAGATCCGCCGCCTCTCGGGTGGGCTCGCGCGACGCGCCGACCTCGCCCGCGCCCTGATCCCCCACCCGACGGTGCTGCTCCTTGATGAGCCGACCACCGGACTCGATATCGACGCCCGCCGAATCTTCTGGGAGACCCTCGATCACACCAGAGCACGGCTGGAGATGACCGTGCTCATGGCGACCCACATCACCGAAGAAGCCGAGCACGCCGATCGGGTGCTGATGATCCGCGACGGAAGGACCATCAAGGATGGCACACCCGCCGATCTCAAATCGTCGCTCGGGCAGCGCATCATCCGAATCTCACTCAGCAACGATGCCGAGACGGCACACGCGAGTGACTGGCTCTCGGAAAACAGCGTCGAGCACATCACCACCAACCACCTCGTCATCGGACACCACGCCGACCCATCGCTGGCGACCACCTGCCCCGTCGAAACCGCCGCCATCACCATCGCCCCGCCGACCCTGGCCGATGTCTACACCTACTACGCCCAGAGCCCGAGTTGCGAACCCACGACGGAGAGCTTGATATGAACGGCCTCCGCGCGACCAACGCACTGACCAAGCGGGAACTCATCCGCCAGACCCGCCAGCCATCGCGGATCATCGCATCGGTGGCGACGCCGCTGCTGATCTGGCTCTTCATCGTCGGCGGGTTCTCTCGCTCCATCGGCTCGGTCGCCGATTCCAACGCGAGCATCGGGGCGTACACCATCCCGGGGATGGCCTCGCTGACCGTGATGTTCGCCTCGATCTTCGCCGCCATCTCACTCATCCAAGACCGCCACGACGGCGTGCTCCGAGCCGCCCTCGTCTCGCCCGCCCCGCGCTGGTCCATCGCGATGAGCAAAATCAGCGCGGGCTCGATCCTCGCGCTCATCCAAGCCCTCATCGTGCTCCTCACGCTCCCCTTCCTCGGCATCTCCATCACCCCGATGGGCATCGTCGGCGCCATCGCCGGGCTCGCCTGCATCTCAATTGCCCTCATCGGGCTCGGGCTCGCCCTGGCATGGATGGTCGATTCCACCCAAGGGTTCCACGGCGTGATGAACGCGCTACTCATGCCCATGTGGCTCACCTCGGGCGCCGTCTTCCCCGTCGAAGACTCCGCCGGGTGGCTCAAGATTATCGCCCTCATCAACCCGCTCACCTGGACCCACACCGCCATCCGCGCATCATTGGGCATGGATACCGGTTTCAGCCCAACCCTCGCGTGGACCATCTCGATCGCCTTTGCGATCTTCGGCATCGCCCTCGCAACCTTCACCATATCCAGAACAAAGCAATCAAAGAGCTAACCCATGAACCCACGCGTACTCATCCGATCAATGATCCTGCTTATCCTGACCTTCATCGGGATCATGGTCTTTCTGCTCGTCGCCAAGCCCCAGCGTGCCAAGCTTCCCGAGTTGCCAACCCTCGTCGACGGCGACAACCCTTACGCCGACCTCTTTCTCCCCGATTTCAAGCTCACCGATTCCAACAATGAGCCCCTCGAAGAATCCATCCTCGACGGGCGATACACCGTTGTTGACTTCTTCTACACCAGCTGCCCGCTCATCTGCCCCGGCATGTCCGCCGCGATGAAGAAGATCCAGGACGAGACCGCCGACACCAAGCTCCAACTCCTGAGCATCTCCATCGACCCCGAGGTCGATACACCCGAAATCATCAAGAACTATTCAATCGGATTCGACGCAGATCCCAAGCGCTGGCGCTTTGCCACCGGCGACATGGAAATGCTCAAGATCATGCTCATGGGCATGAACTTCGATCTCTCAGATATCTCCGATGACAAAGGCTTCCGCGAGATCGACCACCCCGCGACCCTGATCCTGCTCGGCCCCGACCGCCATGTCATCAAGCTCTACCGTTACGCAGACCCCGACCAGCTCGCCGAACTGATCAATACAGCCCGCAAACTTGCGGGCTGATCGTGGTCGGATCTCTTTATTTGCGATTCTTCCTCGCCAGCGAGATCGCTGCCTCGACCTCTTCGACCGTCTTGGGAATCATCGACGAAAGGTTCCGTGCCCCCGTCTTGGTCACGACATAGTCATCCTCGATCCGGATCCCGATCGACTCGTCCGGCAAATAAATCCCGGGCTCAATCGTCACGACCATTCCCTCTTTGAGCTTCACCGCCGGCGATGGATCGTGCGTCTCCAAGCCCATATGGTGCCCGATCCCGTGCGGATAAGAATCTCCATACCCCGCATCGGTGATCACCTTCCGCGACGCCGCATCGACCTGTGCCATCGTCGCCCCGGGCTTGAGCACCTTGACCGCGGCCCGCTGCGATTTGAGCACGATGTTGTAGAGCTTGGCCTGCTTCTTGGTAAACTTCCCGCTCACCGGAAGCGTCCGCGTGATGTCCGAAGCATACCCGCCGATCTCGGCTCCGCAATCGAGCACCAACAGATCACCATCGCTCACCTGCCCTGTATTCGCCTTGTAATGCAGCACCGTCCCGTTGTGCCCAGACCCCACAATCGGATTGAACGCATTGCGGATCGACCCCATCTCCGCAAACCCGCCGACGAGCACATTGTGGAGATCCCGTTCATTGACCCCATCGCGGATCGTGCCCATCACCCGCTCGATCCCATGAGCCGTCGCCTTGATCGCGTTCTTGATCTGCTCAATCTCGCTGGTGCTCTTGACCATGCGACACCCGATCACCAGATCCGACTTGTCCTCAATCGCGCACCCCGGAATCCTCGCCGAAACCTTCTGGAACAACTCCAGATCCTTCGACACGGGCTGGTTGTACGCTGCAAATGGATGCAGGCACGCCTGCCGCTTGGTCCGCTTGGCCGCTTCGGTCATCAGGCGTGGAAGCATATAGTTCCGCATCACCGTCTCGAACCCGGTCTCCTTGCGGAGCTTGGCCGAGACAAGATCCCGATACCCGTCCCACACATCAATCTCCGGATTCACCGGCTTGAGCAGCAGCACGATCCGCTTCTTCGCGTCCGCATTCGACGGATCAAAGAACACCATCGCCCCCGGCTCGTCGTCGATCCCCGTGAGGTACTTGAAGTTCATATCAGGCATCCACTCGCCCAACAACGGCGGCGCCCCATCACCGGCAAACACCACCCCCACCGCGCCCTTGAGCCCCGCGAGCACCTTCTTCCGCCGTGCCTGATACTCACTCAGTTTAATCGCTGTATCCATCGGAATCTCACTCCTATCCCGTCGTACTTGTTTATCCCAGATTCAATGCACGCTTGAGCGCCGTCTCTGCCTGAGCCGATCGCATCGTTCGCTTGCCGAACCCCATCAAGGCCCCCGCGGCCACCGATTCTTCAAGTGACTCGGGAAAGTTCGAGATCAGCATCGCCGGCGGGGCATCGTCTCCGAGCTCCCGGATCAACTCAATCCCCGAATCATGCCCAAATCGCCCATCGAGCACCCGATTCACCAACAGCAACGAAAGCTGATCCATCTTCTCCGAAAGCTCATCCATCGATCCGAGCCGATGCAGCACCGCCTTGGGGACAAAGCCCATCACCGAACTCTGCAACGCAAACGCGTCAGGCCCGCAATGCCCGACGAGTGCGATATGTATCTCATTGCCATCACGCATAATCTGTCCCTTCTTGCGAAGCATCTTCCCCTGCAACCGTAATAGCCACTCTCCGGGCATCCACATCAACAACGATAGGGCCGACCCGGTGCACACGCGGGTCCGTGCCCTCCGATTTGATCGCCCGCACCACGCCATCGATCGCCCGTCGATTGATTGTGTCTGCCCCCGCCCCTTCGAGCACCTCACGCACATACACAAACATCAACTCCGCGAGCATCGCGTCGGGCTGCCCTCTCAGCACCTGACGCGACCATGACCATTCCCGCCCAGTCCGCTCGGCATCGTCAACAAGCCCGTCACGGACAATCTGCTCGACGACCCCACTCGACGCACGACAAGAGTCCGCAAGCCCCGAAGCCCGCAACGCAATCTCGGGCTCGATCTTCCGCAGTACCGGGATCAACTCACTCCGAACCCGGTTCCGCAGATACCCCAGATCGTCGTTCGTGTGATCGTGCCGCCACCCAAGCCCCGCCTCGGTGCACAGCACCTCGATCTCAGCTCGCGTGACCACAAGCATCGGACGAATAACCCTAGTCGCCCCCATCTCCCGGATCGACGAAACCCCGCCCATCCCCCGCACACCCGTCCCCCGCATCAGGTGCATCAGCATCGTTTCGAGTTGATCGTCACCGTGATGCCCGGTGGCAATGAATCCAACCCCGACCTCCTCAGCAATCTCCGACAAAGCCCCATACCGAGCCACCCGCGCATTATGCTCAAGATTCCCATCCAACCCCGCAACCTCAACGCGCCGCTCTACAAACTCGCAACCAAGGGTCCGAGCAAGCCCAGCGACCGCATCCCGATCGCCGATCGCCGATCCATCATCCCGGATATCGTGGACCACATGCCCCAAGATCGGTTTCGGCCCAATCAACGAGAGCACCAAAGCCAGCGCCACCGAGTCCGCCCCTCCGCTGCACGCCACCACCGCCCGCCGATCTGTATCGCGGACAGCTTTCCCACCCGTCAGCTCGCGCCACCGGCGCAGGATCCGCGCCGCGACGGGGTGATTCCGAGAAATCCCACCCCCGTCTTGATCTTCCTGGGTTGTCGAGAGTGCATCAGACACGCCAAGATGATACTGTGATACAATCGCTCAAGCGAATCCTCACCCAGATCAGGAGCAAACGGTGCAACTCGGACCCGCAGACCCAAACAACACGCAAGCGACCACGCTCGAGACCGAGACCGGCCAATCTACGCCCTCTGACGCGGACACGACAGCCCTCACCGCTCAATCAACCACCCAACCCACCGCAATCACCCGCCTCATGGATCGGATCCAGTCAAGCGACACCATGCTGCCCAACATCCTCCTCGTCGGCGGCGTGCTGCTCATGGTCATCATCATGATGCGTTCGCTGAGAAAGAAAACGAAGAATGATCGACGCCGGATGAACACGCAGGGCACGCCCGACGAGCGCATCGCCCAGATCCATGCCAACGCTCAATCAAGCATGGATCCCCCCCGCCGCCTGATGGTTGAAGCCGAGGAGATGGCCCGCCAGCTCGGCGCGGTGCTCGACAACAAAGCCGCGCGATTAGAACTGCTCATCGAAGAAGCAGATAAAAAACTCGCCGCCCTCAATCGCACCCTCGTCGGCTCGTCGATCGGTGCTCAACCATCCGAGCTCCCAACCCAATCCCAACCAGCACCGTCGCGCACCATCGATCCCACACTCCTCGATCGCGCACGCCTCGAGCAAGACCTCGCCGAGCGTCAGAGCCGCGTGGCCGGGCGGATCGACCCATCGCCGCTCGAACCAACCGAGCCCGAACCCGCCGAGCCCCAGTCGACTCAATCCAAAGTCATCGAACTCGCAGAGACCGGGCTCTCAAACATCGAGATCGCCCATCAACTCAACCAACCCATCGGCCAAGTCGAACTCATCCTCAACCTCCGCAAACACCAGGGCTAGCGCATCTCCTGCAGGAAGGGCTTCTAGCCCGTCTCCCCACCGAAATTTCTACTCAACCCACTTCTTCTCCACCCGCATCCCATTCGGAATCAAACACGCCGACCCAGTCTCGACCATACTCGCCACCGGGTACGCCGTGTAATCGAGCGCGAACGCCCCCGCCGGGCGATGGTTGCCCGACTGCCCAAGCCCCCCGAACGGAAGCTTCGAACTCGCCCCCGCAGTCCCGCAGTTGATGTTCAAACATCCCGCACGACACTGGCGCACAAACCGCTCCTGCAACGATTGATCCGCGCTAAAAATACTGGCACTGAGCCCGTACTTCGTCGCATTCGCCTGCTCGATCGCCTCATCGAACGAATCGACCACGCACACGCGAAGCAAAGGCCCGAACACCTCTTCGTCGCACCCACAATCATCGGCATCGACAGCAAACCGATCGACCTCTACAACTCCCGGCGTGATATACCATCCCTCCCGATCCGCCATCCGCGTCGATTCCATCAAGACCCGCCCGCCGCCATCGACAATGCGTTCTTGGAACCGCAGCACCGCGTCCATCGCTTCCTCGCTAATAATCGGCCCCATAAACACCGGCTCATCCGATCGCGGATCGCCCACAATCAAATTCGACGCCGCCTTGAGCAGCGCCGGGATCACCTTGTCGGCCACCTCTCGATGCACAATCGCCCTGCGCGTGCTCGTGCATCGCTGCCCGGTGGTGTTAAACGCGCACCGTGTGATCTCCACCACCGCCTGATACAGATCCGCATCGGGCATCACGATCGCCGGATTATTCCCACCCAACTCGAGCGCAATGATCTTGCCCGGCTGATCGAGATTCGCCTCCATGATCGCCCGACCCGCACCCCAAGACCCCGTAAACAACACCCCATCGACATCGCGACTCGCACACAACGCCACCGACTCATCCACCGCCCCGTGCACAAGATTCACCACCCCCGACGGCGCACCCTCGGCTTCGAGCGCCTCGTGATACATCTCGACAAGCAGCTGCCCCACCGCCGGCGCCTTGTCCGACGGCTTGAATACCACGGTGTTGCCCATCAGCAGCGCCGGGACAATATGCCCGTTGGGCAGATGCGCCGGGAAGTTGAACGGCCCAACCACCGCCATCACCCCATGCGGCTTGAACACACACCGCGCCTGCTTCGTCTCGTTGAGCGCAAACTCGAAATCCGTCACCCGATGGCGACCAGAGAACGCGCCATCTTCAAGCGTGATCCCGATCTTGCCCGCGATCAGCCCCGCCTCGCCCCTCGATTCCCACAGCGCCTTGCCCGTCTCGTCCGAAATCAACGCACCGAGTTCATCCGCCCGCGCCTTGGCGATCTCGGCGAACCTACGAAGCACCGTGATCCGCCGCTCCATCGACCATCCCGACCATTCACCCAGCGCCGCCCGCGCCGATGCCACCGCCTCATGAACCGCCTCGACACTCGATGCCCCGCTCCACACTGCCGTCGATGGCGACACCGGCATCGTCGAGACGATCGAATCTCCCGGGATCTCAATCCACCGCCCGCCAATCAAATTCCTCGCCGATCGCGCAACCACATGCTTCTTCTCGATACGCATCATGCACCACCTTCATCTCTTCAAATGCTTGAACTTGAACACCGATCAACGCTTCTTCGCTGCCGACTTCCGCCTTGCGGGCGTCTTCTTGGTCACCTTCTTGGCAGCATTCTTTGGCTTGCTCTTCTTCGCTGGCTTCTTCGATCGCCCCGCCTCAATCGGCACACGCATCGGCGTGCACCCCGCCTCGATCCCCGCCTCGGTGTGCAACACCATCATCGCCTCAGAGGTCAACCGCAATCGCCCGTTCCGATCCACCTGAAACGCCGTCTGCACCGCACGGAAATCACCGTCCGTATTGAGCACCGAAACAATCCCAACCTGATCCGTCTGCTCATGGGCGATCGTCGCACCCAGCGTCGCATGGAATGTATCGTTGACCAGATCAATCTCATCCGTCTTGGCTGTCACATATGGGCCGCCATCGAACGGATCAACAAACCCCTCATAGGTAAACCCAAGCCCCTCGAGCATCCGACGCGCCGGCACCGTCTCGGGACCAACCTCCCCGATCTGTGCCCTTGCCTGCGGCGGCAGCAACGAAAGATGGATATCACCCTCGGGCAACAACTCCGTCATGAACTCACGCGAATACTGACAGAACCGATCCGCCTCGTCATAACTCAACGGGATAAACCTTCGCCCGAGCATGTCCCACACCAGCGAGGTCCCGTCCGAAGATATCGGCGCCATCAACTCGGCAAGGATCGTCTGACGGAACATCCGCCGATGCAATCCCATAAAATGGAACCGGATCAACGCCACAAACCGCCCAAGCTTCAACTTGTGCCCACGGAACGACGGCTGGAGTACCAACCCACCAAGCTCCGTCGGCCCGCTCTCATCGAGATGCAAACGCGCGACCGTATGCCTCGTTCCAAACTTGAGATCATCAGCGTACTTGTCCCGATGCTCGAGCTTGAAGCACACATTGGGGTGCCCCACTCCGCCCATCTGCGAGACAAGCTGGCTCGTCCCGATGCACCCCTCAGAGTTGATCTCCTCGATGACAAACATAAAGATATCAGCCATCGCCGTCTTCTCAGATATCCCGCTCGAAACACGCCCGCTCTTGGGCTTGTGCACGCTCTTGGCGTCACGGGCCGCGCGGATAAAACTCTTGCGAGAGTTGCGGATCTTGTCAGCAATAATTTCTTGGTCCGGCGGCAGATTGATAAAATGAACCATCTTCGACAACTTATGAAGCGTCGGAAGATCGCTCGCCATCGCGCGACGAACCACAAACATCGGTGCACTCTTGGGCATGACTTAACTCCCCGCCGCAACTTTGCCCATCGCCCGCTCGATGCACACAAACACCCGAGGCCAATCCTCCATCTTCATCACCGGCAACGGCGGCAGCATCCGCACATGGAACGGCCCGTGCCCGCAATAAAAACAGATCACGCCCTCGTCATACGCAATCCGGCACACCTTGCCGACCTTCGCCTTGTCGCCACCAAACGGCGTGAAACGCATCATCCCGCCGAGCCCGCCGCAAAATCCATCGATCCCATCGGTCTCCGGGAACCAATCCGGATGCTTGGCGATCAGCAGATCAACCTGCCGACAGAACTCCGCGTGATGCTTGGCGAACTTGCCGTCCTTGCCGTAGTTCTCGCCAGAAGCCAGCTCATCGAGCAACGCGTTGCCGACCGTAAAGTCCACCGTCGCGCCCGTGAAGGTCCCCGACAAAAGCCCCGGCTTGGGGTTGTACTCCTCAGTAAACATCGTCGCGCACGCTTGGGTCATCTTCCCGACCGTCAGCACATCAATATACTCACCGAGCCCGTAATACTCATAGGCAAACATCTGCTCCGTCCGCCCGAAAGTCTGGATCTCATCGGCCCAGACCGCGATCCGCTTGTCCCGACAGAACTCCATCAACGCCTTGAGATAATCCGGGTTCGATACATTGAACCCGCCCTCGCCCTGAACTAACTCAAAGATAAAGGTCGAGATCTGCCCCGCATACCGAGTATGATACTTTTCGAGCCGCCCGATCATTGAATCGATGTACTTGGTCGCCCCGCCCATCGCATCCGCCTGATCCTTATTCCAAAACGGCACATAATCCACCAGCGTCGACAACGGCACACCTTGACGCCCGCCAGCGCTATCGCCGATCTGTGCCATCGTCACGCTCCGACCCATGAAGCAGTTCTCAAACGCCAGCACCCGGCTCGCCGGTGCATGCTTCTGATAGCACACCTTGATCGCGCTCTCGTTGGCCATCGCCCCCGAGGTCGTAATAAACGCATGGGCCAACCGCGACGACTTCGACGCATGATCTACGAGCCGCTGACCGAAGGTCACCGCATCAAACGAGGTCTGCAGATTCCCATGCTTGGTCGTATCCAAGAGCGCCGCATCGAGCTGTGCCTGGATCACCTTCGGGTTCGAGTGCCCAAGAAAATGAACCCCGATTCCCGTGAGCATGTCCCACTTCACCGAGCCGTCGGCCATCTCGCACAACGCCCCGTTGCCAACACCCGAGGAGATGCTCGGATACATCAAAGGGCGTCCCTTGATCTTCCCCGCCTGGGCGAGCATCTGCTCGAATGTCGTCGCCATCTCGGTATTCGCCGGACGAACATCGGTGATCTGGGCGGAATACGCCGCCACCTGCTCAACGATCTGGTTGAAAGCAGTCTTGATCTGCTCGTCGTGGAGCAATGCGTCGCCGAGGGTACCTGTTGTGGTCGTGGTAGTCATATCAAACTCCTGATGCTCAAACTAGTTTCCATCCTCGGAACCGCCTGCCGAGAGTCTCGCAACCAAAATCGCGAGCAACTGACAGCGTTCAACAAGACTCGTCAAATCAATCCATTCATCGGGCGTGTGCAACCCACCCCCGCGCACGCCAAGTGTATCAATCGTGGGCAGCCCCGCGCTCTGCAAGATATTCCCATCGCACACCCCGCCCGTCGATGCAAACGGCAGCTTCTGCCCCAGCGCCTCAGCGACCGCCCGCGCCCTGAGCCCCAACGCCTCAACCGCCGGTGTCAGCGGCTTGGCTGGACGATTAAAACTCCGCCGAACGATCACGCCCGGGATCTCACTATCCACCGTTTGGAGACCATCAAGCTGCACACCGAGTTCATCGGCAATCTCGTTATCCGCAAAGCGGACATTCCCCCATGCCGCCGCAGAATCCGGCACCGCGTTCGTCGCAACCCCACCACGCAACGGTCCGATATTCAAAATCTTGCCCCGCTCGGGCTCAGGGAATGCCGCAGACTCGACAATGCACCTCGCCAGTTGCACGACGGCCGATCGCCCCTCAGTAAACGCCCGCCCAACATGGGCGCTCTTGCCCGTCGTCTCGATGACAAACTGCCCCGAGCCCATTCGCTCGATCGCCAGCTCTCCGCCGGGCAACGCGGGCTCGAGCGCCAATCCAAAGTCGTGCAACTTGGCCTGCTCGCGTAGCGCCTTCTCCGAGTGATAAGTCCCCGTCTCCTCATCGCCGTTCATCGTGAAGGTCCAGTTGGCCGCCACCCCGCACTCTTCGAGCGCCTCAAGTGCCGCCACCGCGATCACCAGCCCGCCCTTCATATCGACACATCCGGGCCCGATCGCCGTCTTGCCATCGGGTGCGATCTGCAGATCAAGGAAATCCCCGTTGGGATCGTGCACCGTATCGAGATGCCCCGCGATCATCACCCGCCCGCTGCTCGCCCCGTTGAGCCGCTCACACACCGCCGTTGGGGGCATATACGCCCCGGGCTGACCACCAAGCAACCACTCCGGCTTGGGCTCCGGCTGGACCATGTGCGTCTTGGCACCGAGTTCCACGAGCCGAATCCCGAAGCGCTCTCTCGTCTCCTCGATTGCGCTCCGGTTGTTGCCGCCCGTGGGAATCCCCACATGAAGCCGAAGATCTTCGAGCAGATCCTTCGACCGTTTGGCAATGACTTCACCGACGCGTTGTTCTTGTTCTGAAAGTTTCACCAGCGAGTCTAGGATCGAGTCAAAACCCGCTTCCAGCACAGTGAAAGGCGTTTTTTTCGCAATCACAGTTTAAACCCGATAGGGCATGATCGCTCAAAAAGAATCCGCTCTCGGCGCGAATCATTTCTGCGCTTCGACCTGCCCAAGATCGATCACCACCCCGTTGGGCTGATACAAATCGACATTGAGTTCATCCGTTCCGAGCGAAGTAAACACCAAACTGGTCCGACCTGATTTCGATGCATTGACCAAATCCGCAATCGAAGGCCCCGCGAACCGACCGTTGTTCCGCTTGTTGGCGTGGAAGTGATAATGCACCAGCGAACGATCAGAGAACCGGAACATATCGCCCGAAGCCACAAACCGCTCGTCGCTCGTGCGATCGCGTGAACGCGGACGATAGAGCACCGCCCGGAACCCCGTATCCGCGTCCGACTCGATCACCCCGCCGTACTCGGTCGAAGAATCCTTCGTATCGAGTGCCCGTTGCGTAAAGAGCTGCTCGATCACCGTCCGATTGGCGATCGCGTCATCCACCACAAGCACCGTTAGCAGATCACCCCAACTCATCATCTCCGACCAGTCACTGAGCCATTCAAGCCGACGCCCCTCGCCCTTTTGGCTCTTCCTTTTATGATGCTTCCGTCGACTCAGCCGCTCCGAGGCTACGCCATAGAGTGAAACACGATCCATCGCCAACCACGCCGGTCGATTCTCGCTCGCCCACCGCAGCGCCTCAAGATGTCGCATCGCCAGCCCATAACGCTGTTGCTCATCAAGCGCCGAGACCGCCTTCGCCGTCTCACTCCACCATTGGGCATTGAGCCGAAGATTCCGCCTGTCGTCATGATGCCTCAGATTCGAGAGCCACCGGATCTCCATCGCTGTATCAGGGATCACCCCAAGCTCCTCTTGCCCTGCGCGAAGATCCTGGACCATCACCCGCGACGCCTCTTCGGTCTCATCATCGAGATACGAATCCGAGCGGATCAGCGATCTCCGCAGCTCGCCCGAAGGATCAAGCCGCGAGAGCAGCCCCCACGCATCATCGCGCGTCCGCTGCGCCAATCGGAGCACCGCCTGCTCGCGCTCCGAACTGAGCCCCTTCGACGGATGCAAGAACACATCAAACACAATCCGCTCAACCTGTTTCCCTGGCTCGAGGGCGAGAAGCGCCCGCCGTTCATCCCGATCCGAATCCGGCACATTCGGGCTCACCCGCGCATAGCTTCTCACCAGCGCTGGCACCAGCTCCGCCCATCCCCCCTCGACCGCCCGATCCGCCATAATCCGTATCGCGTCCGGCGATCCCTCAGTCGGCAGCAGCAACCTCGCCATCGCCCGCGAATCCGCGCTCCCTTCTTGGGACCGATCCGACATCAACAACTCGAGCACCACAAGCCGAAGCTCCGGGCTCGTCGAGTTCGACCACGCAAGATTCTTGAGCGCCTGCCGCGTCCGCTCTCGGACCCGCACCCCAGAATCAACCTCATCCCACGCCTGCCTCGCAGCCGAGACCCGGTCCCGCTCGAGCAGCTCTGGATTCCGAAGGTCGAGCAGCGGATTCCCCGTCGGGGCAAATCGGCTGCTCGAAGAGCACCCCATCGGGAGCACCCCGATCCCCGCACCCAACACCATCAGAGCCAGAAAACACATCGTGCAAGTTTGATTCTTCTTCATCGTCTCAGAGTGTAGAGACCCCCGCCGGTGGAACCCACACTCCGGACACACTAGAATCAACCGAGGCTCTCCTCACCAACGAGATCCTCGGAGCAACCCAACCAATGCCCGACGACGCCACAACCATAAACCCGCCCAACAGCGACCTCCGACAACGGGTCGCATTCGTCATCGATCGCATCCGACCCGCGGTCCAATCCGACGGCGGCGACATCGAACTCATCGAGGTCACCGCCCAAGGCGTGGTCAAAATCCGCATGCACGGGGCCTGCGTCGGTTGCCCCTCCTCAAACATGACCCTTCGCATCGGCATTGAGCGAAACCTCAAAGAACGCATCCCAGAGGTCACCGCCGTCGAAGCCATCGAAACATCCTAATACCCGCTCACGCCTCAGAATCCATGATTCAAGAACACGCTTTCTCAATGAGAATGAGTGTAATTGTTGCGCATTTCAAGGGTTGCAGCAATTTCCTTGGCCAACTCCAATCTCCGTGATATACTCCCATAACAAATCCGACCAACGAAGGTCATCAGAAGTTTGGAGCAAGGGATGCTGGTAATCACAAGAAGAGAAGGCGAAGAAGTCGTCATCGGAGACCCAAAGAACCCCATCGGCGTCGTCCGGATCGCCTCGGTCAAAGGCGAACGCGTCCGCGTCGCATTCGACTTCCCAAGAGAGATCGAGATCCACCGAAGAGAGATCGCCGACCAGATCATCCTCGAACTCGACGATTCCCCATCAGTCATCGGCGAGATCAAACCGGCGACCGCCCATTGATCGGATTCCATATCAACTAAAAAACACCCCGCTCTCGTGGGGTGTTTTTTTATATCTCCAGCCCTTCAGGACTCAGATCACTCCGGATCCCCGCCGCTCATGTCATACACCCATCCCTCGATGGCGCGGTTGAGATCCTGCACATCGCCATCATTGAAGAACAACCCGATCTCCCGCGCCGCCGCCTCGGGCGAGTCCGAGCCGTGAATCAGATTGAACGAGTTCGAAACCCCAAAGTCGCCCCGGATCGTCCCCGCTGTTGCCTTGGAACCGAAGGTCGCCCCCATCATCCCGCGAGCAATCGCGATCGCCCCCACCCCACGCACCGCCATCACGCACACGGGCGATGAGGTCATAAACCCGACCAACCCGTCATAAAACGGCTTACCCGCGTGATCCTTGTAATGCGTCCCGGCGAGTTCCTGCGAGATCGTCATCATCTTCATCCCGACGATCGCAAGCCCCTTCTCTTCAAATCGCGTGATGATCTTGCCCATAAGCCCGCGCTGCACGGCATCTGGCTTGAGGATAATGAGTGTGGTTTCCATGTCGTTCGCTCCGATTGGTTCGTTTTCAGTGTTGCTCCCGGCACCCGCCGAGGTGGGCCGAAATCATAGCCCCGCCAACACACCGAACGAGGCAGAAGCTACACCTAGGACATCTCAAGAATCAGAGCCGTACCCAAGAAACCACCCGCAAACCCGACCCCGCCCCCAACAACCCATAGCACGATTCCCACCATCCACAACATCCCAACCCCGGGCTGACTCTGCACAACCAGATTCGCCTCGAGCAACTCCTTGAGTTTGGCGCTCCAGATGGCCACAAGCACGAAAGAACCGATCAACCAGATCGCAAAGCTTATAGCAATATAGAACCCGAGCAAGAGCCCCAACCCGCCCGAATCGGCACCTCCAACCAATCGCCCGAGTATGGCAAACGCCACTCCGGTCCCCGTGAACCCCGCAATACTCAACCACGAGAGATGCACAATCGGCAGCACCCTGAGCCAACAAATCCAGAGCAACCGCCGTTGATGCTCGGGCGCGAATCGGCACGCAAACCACCCGAATCCCAAGCTCGAACCAATCACAATCCCAAGCGTGATCGGGATCTCAATCCCATCAAAGAAGCTCGCGCCATACGAAAACTGCCGATGCAAATACATCCCTGCGAGCGAGTACACCACCCAGATCACAACCCATCCCGCAAGATAAATCTGTGTCCGGCTACGACACCCCTCCACCAACCGATCCCGCTCGACGAGCATCTCAACATCGTGATCGAGATACTTGAGCCCACACTCCGAGCACACCACACCACGACGGCACGGGATCTGATACCCGCACCGATAGCACTCCCGAAGCGTTCTCTCCTGATGCCCACCCATTGATCCCATCTCGAATCATATCGCAAAAAAAGCGGGCACCCATATGGGCACCCGCAGATGAATCAAATTGATACTGATCGACCAATAGAGAGGCTTATCGAGATTTGTGCATCACGGACGAATCAATCACCCATGCACGAATTTAGCTCCGACGACGACGAGTCGCAACCAAACCGCTCATTCCCAACAGTGCCAAAGCACCCGGTGTTGGAATGACTGTACCTGAAATGGTCACATTGTCGAGACGATTGTTCCCGGTGTCTGAGGTTGCTCCGTCAAAGGTGAAGACCACGCTCGCGTCAGCGATGCCGTCGAGTGCCGACAGATCGTAGTTGTTGCTATTCCATGTCGAGCTCTGAGCACCAGCGATGGTGTCGATGACGCCCAATGAGCTACCGCCATCGAAGATTTCAATGATCAAGAGGTTGAACCCTGTAGATGTGCCACGACGAGCGAAGTCGATCGAAAGCGAATTCCAAGCGCTCCCGTCAAAGGAGAAGATTGCCTGAGCACCATTGTTGGTCACACCTTGGTTCACAGCACCCTGGAATGCAAACGAGCCCCCGGAGACGCCGTCGATTGACAATGTGGTTGTGCCCGCAAAGCTCTGTACCCAGTTGTACACGCCAGTCGTTGCATCCGAGTTGAAGTTTGCCAAGGTCATTGAACCCGAACCAACATCAGCATTGTATGGGAAATCGGAAACCTCGAACCCGAACCCACCACCAGGTAAACCCTGATCATTAAAAGCCCAGTTGGCCACGGTGTCCGCTCCAGCAAGACCGGTAAGACCAGCCAATGCAACAATTGCGATTGTTTTCTTCATTTCATCTCTCCTTCTAAAAATGGTCACACCCACTGAGTTGATGGATATGTATTCTCACTCACTGCTCATCCCGGCGAAACCTTGACGCCAAAATGGAATCACAAACTGTCAATAGCCGCTGCTCTCCACAGATGCCCGTACCATCATACAGTAAATCTTCCCGGTCTATTCGCTTAATTTGTATTTTTTTCATGAAGATATCGAAAGCCAACCAACCCTCGACTCGTCCGATAATCCATATAGAAACGATCTAGTTCAACTCGAATAGAGAACACCAACATTTCCTTCAAATACAATCAAAAACAGACTCGAGCACCTCATACCCTCCATTTTCATCATCGGATCTCTGCAAATCCAACGGCAAACTGTGCTATCCTCCTCTCTAACAACCCCAAAACACCTGCAAATACGCAGCTTTCACCGCCAAGGAGGGTGGGATGGCGAAAAAATCGAACACCAGAGCCCGCGCCAACGCCGAGACGATGGCGACCAAACAACGAGACATCTCAGTCTCAGAGTTCTTCGCGAAAAACCGACACCTTCTCGGGTTCGACAACCCCCGCAAAGCACTCCTCACGACCGTCAAAGAAGCCGTGGACAACGCGCTCGACGCCTGCGAAGAGGCCTCCATCCTCCCGGACATCGAAGTCAAGATCGAAGAGATCACACCTCCACCGTCCGTCGCAAAACCAGGACGCTACCGCGTCACCATCACCGACAACGGCCCCGGCATCGTCCGCAAGCAGGTCGAAAACATCTTCGGGCGACTCCTCTACGGCTCAAAGTTCCACCGACTCAAAATGTCCCGCGGGCAACAAGGCATCGGGATCTCCGCCGCCGGCATGTACGGCCTCATGACCACCGGCAAGCCCATGGTCATCACCACCCGACCAAAGAAAAACAAACCCGCACACCATCTCGAACTCGCAATGGACACCACCAAGAACAAGCCCGAAGTCACCATCGACATCGAAACCGAAGACTTTCCCAAAGGCACCGGCACACGCGTCTCGATCGAGATGGAAGCCAAGTTCTTCCGAGGCAAAGGCTCCGTCGAAACCTACCTCGAGCAAACCGCCATCTCCAACCCCCACTGCGAAATTACCTTCATCCCCCCAGACAAAGCCAACGAAAACCCAGACCTCGCCGAAACCAAACTCACGGGTGCCCCGACGGAGCGGTCCCCCGCTCCTTCGTGTTCAACGCTCACCGACAACCAAGGCGTCGTCCGCACCACCGAGTTCTCCGACCGCATCCTCTACCCAAGAACAGTCGACGAACTCCCCCCCGAAACCGCCGAAATCAAACCCCACCCGTACGGCGTAGAACTCGGCACCTTCCTCACCATGCTCAACAAAACCGACGAGAAACAACTCGCCGGCTTCTTCAAGCACGAGTTCTGCCGAGTCCCCCCGTCCGTCGTCAAGGAAATCTCCGCCGCCGCGTCATCAAAGGGCAACTCATACTCCGGGCAGACCTGGGTCAAAACCATCGACTCCAAAGACGGCGAAAAAATCTACAACGCCCTTCAGAAATCCAAGCTCCGCTCACCGCCCACCGACTGCCTCAGCCCTATCGGCGTCCAACAAATGCTCGCCGGCATGCTCAAAGGCGTCAAGGCCGAGTTCTACACCGCCTCCACCCGAAGCCCCGCCGTCTACCGAGGCAACCCATTCCAGATCGAAGCCGCCATCGCCTTCGGCGGCAACCTCCCCGGCGACCAGCAAGCCCGCATCATCCGCTACGCCAACCGCGTCCCGCTCCTCTACCAGCAGTCCGCCTGCTCCGCATTCAAATCCGTCGTCGATACCGGTTGGAAAAACTACGGGCTCCAACAACCCCGCGGCGGCATCCCCGTCGGCCCCCTCGTCGTCATGATCCATATGGCGAGCGTCTGGGTCCCCTTCACCTCCGAATCCAAAGAAGCGATCGCAGACTACGACGAGATCCGCAAGGAAATGACCCTCGCACTCAAAGAATGCGGCAGAAAACTCGGCCAATACATCCGACGCCGAGAACGCATGAAACGCGACGCCCAAAAACGCGATGTCTTCGAACGCTACATCGGCGAGATATCAAAGGCCTGCCACCACCTCACGGGCACCGACACCCAAGAACTCTACGACGCCCTCCTCGCCCAAGCCAAACGCCGCACCGAAATCGCCGACGCCCAGCTCGACGACGAAGGCAAGTTCATCAAAGACTCCGCCGGCAAACTCGCCAAAGCCGACGATGTCATCATCCTCGAAGACACCGACTCCGCCATCGAAATCGACCCCTCCACCGAATCAAAACCAATCCTCAAAAAGAAACGCATCGCCAAAAAATCATCCAAAAAACGCACAACCAAGAAGAAATCCAAAGCCGCCGCAGGACTCTTCAGCAACTAGTCCGGGTGCCATGGTTTGACCGTCCCCGGCAAACCATGTCTTCGGAACGATCCAAAATCCAAACGCAAGACACGGCTTGCGAAGACGACAAGCCGTGGCACCCAGAGAATATCACATGGCCAAGATAATCACCAAAAAGAAAGTCGTTAAGAAAAAGGTCTCGAAGAAAAAACCAATCACGATCACCACGCGCCCCAAGTCCAACAAAGCCGCCAAACGCGATAAAGAAACCTCCGTCAAACTCACCGCACTCGCCCAAGGCATCGTCACCGCCGTCCACGCCGACAAAGAACCCGAGATGGATGTCCCCATCCGAGCCGCCTCCAATACCAGTTGGAACGCCAAAAAAGGCATCCTCGAAATGGGCAACTCCGTCAGCTCACGCCAGCTCTTCAACCTCGGCCAAGCCCGCAAGTTCATGCAAACACTCCTCCACTCCAAATCAGTGGACGAGCTCCTCGATGCCGACAAAACACTCTCGCTCCGCGGGATGTTCTACAAATCACTCCACACCATCGAGAACACCAAAGAGAAAACATTCGACGACCAAACCGAATCCGATGGCATCCTCGAGGACCTCGAAGTCTCCCTCGGCTCACTCCGCGAAGAACTCCACATCTTCGCCAAAAAACGCGGCACCATGGTCGGAAACATCACCGTCATCGACAACGGCGACGAAATCAACTGCAAAAAAATGGGCTCCGGCGGGTACGCAATCCCATCAATCTGCGAACCCGAAGTCATCCAGTTCAAAGATGTCAAAGCAAAGTTCATCCTCCATGTCGAAAAAGACACCGTCTGGCAACGCTTCAACGAAGACCGCTTCTGGGAACAACACAACTGCATCCTCACCGAGGGCTCCGGACAACCAACCCGAGGCGTCCGCCGAATGCTCCACCGCCTCAACAAAGAACACAACCTCCCCGTCTACTGCCTCCTCGACTGCGACCCCTGGGGACACTACATCTACTCCGTCATCAAGCAAGGCTCCATCTCCCTCGCCTTCGAATCCCAACGCCTCGCCATCCCCAGCGCCAAGTTCCTCGGCATCCGCTCAATCGACTACGACCGCTGCGGCCTCACCGACGATGTCAAAATCGAACTCAACGAGCGAGACATCAAACGAGCCAAACAGATCGCCGCCTACCCGTGGTTCGAAAAAAACAAACCCTGGCAAAAAGAAATAAAAAAAATGCTCACCAACGGCTTCAAAATGGAAGTCGAATCCCTCATCACCAAAGACATCTCCTATGTCACCGAGGAATATGTCCCCGCAAGACTCAAAGCAAAGGATTGGTTGGGGTGATACATAGAAAGATTTTTGATGTTTCTTGAAGCAGTTACCGAACGAGATATTGATCTATTACTTCTCGAAGAGCTCACGGTCAATCGAGCCTTCGCGGAGTGGTTCGTGATCGCCACCGAGTGTAATGAAATCCATTTCGCCGGCATTAAAAGCGTTGAGCATTCAGTCACGAATAGACATGGCGAAACAGATATCCTGCTTCTCTATCAGACAGAGAACTGTGAGACACACGCGATACTGATTGAAAACAAAATATCGGCAAAACCTCAACCTGACCAAGCTGCACGATATAGATTGCGTGCACAGCAAGGGGTTGCGGAAGGATTATGGGCAAAGGCGACTATATGCTTGATTGCT
>Ga0316206_1001481_pt1 | contig 20404 bp, 18 predicted proteins | sample 6monthpyrite_MG_FD_204942 | JGI IMG/M metagenome (GOLD analysis project Ga0316206, IMG submission 204942) | Microbial mat bacterial communities from mineral coupon in-situ incubated in ocean water Damariscotta River, Maine, United States -... | ecosystem: Environmental > Aquatic > Marine >... | reverse complement strand
GGTGGCTGCCGTATTCCTCGGCTTTTTGCGCCATCAGGCCGATATTTTGTACCGTGCCTGCGGTCGCCGGGTTCAACGCCCCGGTTGCTTTGAAGTATTTGATCGTTTCGTCATAGACCGGCGCATAGGAACTATCAGGGATCACGCAATGGGTGTCTGCCTCGGCGCCATCGGGGCCCCAGCTTTTGCCGCCAGCGCGGATCAGTGCGGGCATCGAGGCATCGACGATCACATCCGATGGCACATGCAGGTTGGTGATGCCCTTGTCGGAATTGACCATATACAACGACGGGCGTTGTGCGCTCAGCGCATCGATCGCGGCCATGATCGCGGGTTCGTCTGCCACCCGACCCAGCAGGTCGCCAAGGCCGGAATTGGGGTTCACGCCCAGTGCGGCCATCTCATCGCCGAACTGCTCGAACACCGGCGCCAACCAGGCCTTGACCGCATGGCCAAAGATGATCGGGTCGCTGACTTTCATCATCGTCGCCTTCAGATGCAACGAAAACAGCGTGCCCTCGGCCTTGGCCTTGGTGATCTCGTCGCTCAGAAACGCGCCCAGTGCCTTGGCCGACATAAAGGTCGCATCCACCACGGTTCCGGCGGGATAGCTGATGCCCTCTTTCAGCACCGTCTCGCCGTCGGCGGTTTCCAGCACGATTTTGGCGGTGGCTTCATTCGCCAGCGTCGCCGAGGTTTCATTCGAAAAGAAATCACCCCCCGACATTGCCGCCACGCGGGTCTTGCTGTCTGCGCTCCAGGCACCCATGCGATGTGGGTTGGCCATGGCGTAATTCTTGACCGCAACGGCGGCGCGACGATCCGAATTGCCCTCGCGCAGGACCGGGTTCACAGCCGACCCCTTGATCGCGTCATAGCGCGCGCGCACGGCTTTTTCTTCGTCGGTCGATGGTGTTTCGGGGTAGTCGGGCAGGGCGTAGCCTTGCGACTGCAATTCGCTTACCGCAGCCAAAAGTTGCGTCACCGAGGCCGAGATATTAGGCAGCTTGATCACATTCGCCCCGGGCGTCTTCACCAGCGCGCCCAGTTCCGCCAGATCATCCGGCTGGCGCTGTGCGTCGGTCAGGCTTTCGGGGAAGGTGGCGATGATGCGACCCGCCAGCGAGATGTCCTTGGTGCCAAAGCTGACGCCCGCGGCGGCGCCAAAGGCCTGGATGATCGGCAGCAACGAGGCCGACGCCAGTTCGGGCGCCTCATCAACTTTGGTGTAAATGATATCGGGTGTGGTCGCGTTTGCCATGGTGTCCAAGCCTTTCTTGCATTTCATAGGGGCTTTAGTGAAACGTGCCCTGCAGGTCTACCCACAGAACTGTTTGCCAGCCTCTGTATACGGCGGTATGCCGAAATGAATCTTGTGTCGGTGATAGTCCGCTGGTCTGCGAAGGGCAAGCGCACGGGGGTCGCACCCGCCGCTTGCCCATCCAGGTCAGACCAGACCCATCAGAAAATACAGCACTGCCGACAGCGCCGTCACCGCCCGCGGATGCGCCCCAAAGCTCGCCGCCAGGCACAACGCCCCGAACAGCAGATTGATATTTTGCGCGTCCAACAGCCACGCGATTATGATTTGCAGAAGCCACATCATCGTAATCCTTTTCGATGTTGCGACGAGGCCCCGCCTTGTTAAGGTGGTGTCTAGACAGTCATATTTTCGCAGCCCCCCAGGCGGGCTGCAGTCTTACAGAGTGTCATTGGGTTCCACGGCAAGTTGCCGAAAGTGTCACGCAGGGTGGATTTAGTTGCCGAGAGTTTCCCAGGACCAGTTAGAAGACTTCGGTCGCGCGGTGAAAAAGGCCCGCGCACTAAAGGGCTGGACTCTTGACCAGCTGTCCCACTCAGCGCTGAAACGCGACAACGCCAAGGGGTTTTTGTCACAAATCGAAAAGGGCAAACGCCAGATCACCGCCCGAACCGCCGGGCAGATCATCAACGCGCTTGAATTGCCCGACAGCCTGCTGGACCCCTTCATCGGAGAGGCCGAGGTCGCCGATGACGAAGTCACTCTGGATGACACCAAGGCCCAGCGCCTGATGGAAATGGCGCAAAAGGATGCGGTCACGCAATCCACATCAGAGGCGCTGTTGATCTCGCTGGCCTATGAATTCGCCCACGGCAACCACAGTGATTTATTCTCTGCCATCAAAGGCCTGCGCGCCGCGCTGGAAGAAGCCGCCGCGCTAAAGGCCCGAGGTAACCTGCCACAGAACGTCGGCGACCAGTTGCAGGCGGTGATGCAACGCGTCTCTGCCCTGAACGACCAAGGCGACCGGGACGGCGCGCAGGCCGAGATTACTGCCGCGATGAAGCGCAACGAGGCTGAAAGGTCTGCTCTACGCAACGTTGCGTTGACGCAAGCGCGTATCAGCAACGATCCAGACACGGCGGCGGCATTGATCGTGCAGCAATTGCGAGAAGAGGCGCGGCCACAGGGGCTGCCTAAGGGCGTGTTGGACACCCAAGTCGAATGGCAGAAAAAAGGTTTTGCTCTGGGTCTTCGGTTTGAAAAAGAAGTCGCGCTGCGCCTTGCGCGCTGGGGCTATGACAGGGGCAAAGGACCAGATAAATTTGTCGCGCTCATTCGGTTGGGGACGTGTCTGGCGGAGCTTGGCGAACAAGACGCCGGGCTGAAACGCCTGCAGACTGCCGAAAAAGCCTTTCGCAAAGCTTTGACGTTTTTTCAAAAGACCGGCCACAAGATAGGCCAGGCGGATTGCCAGCAGCTGATCGGAAACACTCTTCGTCTCTGCTTTGACCGGGACCACAATCGCGACCATCTTTTGGCGGCCCAGAATGCCTTTGAACGCAGCCTGAGCCTTCAGACGAAGGCCGAGAACCCAAGCATCTGGGCCACCGGGCAATCTGGGCTTGGCGGCGTGCTCTCCGACTTAGGGGAGTTGGATCAAAAACCAGAGCTTTTGCTGGACGCCATAACAGCTCACAATACAGCAATTGAAATCTATGAAGCGGACGATGACCCGGCAAGATGGGCCCGATCAATAAGCAACCGGGGACTGTGCAATTTGCGTCTTGCCCGTCTGACCCAGAACCCTGCCGATCTCGACGCGGCACATGAGGACGTCCGAACCAGCCTATCAGCCAACAGCCGACAGAGCCACCTATTCCACTGGGCCTTCGACCAATGGAACCTCGCCGATCTCCACCTCGCACGCCACGAAATCTCGCCAGACATGGCACATCTCGACACAGCGCAATCCCATCTCGACCAAGCCCGCGAGGTGTTTGCCGAGGGGTTGTCTTATCACCAGCTCGAACGCTGTGACGAATTGCAGGGTCGGATTGACGCGGCGCGGGGCGGGGGTGTGGGGGAACCCGTCGGTTAGGGTGTCGCCGAGAACCGGGAACATCCGGCATCCTCTTTCGCGCCGACATGGCCACGAAAGACGATGCGAGGGGTGTCCCGGAACGTCTTAGGTGTTGAACAGGAAATGCAGCACATCGCCGTCCTTGACGGTATAGGCCTTGCCCTCGATGCGCATTTTGCCGGCGTCTTTGCTGCCTTGTTCGCCGCCCAGCGTGACGAAATCGTCATAGGCGATGGTTTCGGCGCGGATAAAGCCGCGTTCGAAATCGCCATGGATCACGCCCGCCGCCTGTGGTGCCTTGGTGCCCATGCGGATGGTCCAGGCGCGGGCCTCTTTCGGGCCGACGGTGAAATAGGTCTGCAAGCCCAGCAATTCATGCCCGGCGCGGATCAGCTTGTCCAACCCGGCCTCATCCAGCCCGAGTTCTTCCAGAAACATCACCGCCTCGTCCAGGTCCAGCTGGCTGATCTCTTCTTCGATCTTGGCGCTGATCACCACCGCCGCTGCACCCTGCGCCGCCGCCATCTCGGCCACCGCCGCCGAATGGGCGTTGCCTGTCGCAGCCTCATCCTCGGCCACGTTGCAGACATACAGGATTGGCTTGGTGGTCAGAAGTTGCAGCATCTTCCAGGTCTTGGCGTCTTCTTCATCAATCTCAACCGAGCGCGCCGGGTTGCCGTCTTCCAGCACCGCCAGCGCCGCCTTTAGCAGACGTTCCTGCTGCACAGCCTCTTTGTCGCCACCGCGCACCTTGCGCAGCAACCCTTGCAGGCGCTTTTCTATGCTGTCGATGTCGGCCAGCATCAGTTCTGTTTCGATGGTTTCGGCATCCGCCACCGGATCGACGCGCCCCTCGACATGGGTCACATCGCCGCCTTCAAAACAGCGCAGCACATGGGCGATGGCATCGCATTCGCGGATGTTGGCCAGAAACTGGTTGCCCAGCCCTTCGCCTTTGCTGGCGCCTTTCACCAGACCCGCGATATCGACGAATATCATCTGCGTCGGGATGATCTGTTTCGACCCGGCGATTGCTGCCAACTTGTCCAGCCGCGCGTCCGGCACCGCTACCGCACCCACATTGGGCTCGATCGTGCAGAACGGAAAATTCGCCGCCTGCGCTGCTGCCGTGCGCGTCAGCGCGTTGAACAGCGTTGACTTGCCCACATTGGGCAGCCCCACGATGCCGGTCTTGAAACCCATGATTTCGTCTCCTGAAACTCGAACGCGCTCTATCGCGCCCGTCCCCCCTTCGCAAGCCACCCCATCGCGGGTACCTTGTCCGAAAACGGAGCAGCCACAGGAGCACCCCATGCAACTGACCCCCTATCTGGCCTTTCCCGGCACCTGTGCCGAGGCGTTCGACTTTTACGCAGAGCTGTTTGGCGGCGAGGTTGGCCTGCGCCAATTCGTCAGGGACAGCCCGATGGCAGCGGACGTGCCGCCCGACAAACAGGATTATGTGCTGCACAGCCATGTCAGCATCGGCGCGCAGGTGCTGATGGGGTCTGACAACACGCTGGGCGGTGAAACGGCGGTCAGCGGCGTTTATCTGCAAGTGACGATTGACGATCTGGACAAGGCGCGGCGGATCTTTGGGCGGCTGGCCAAGAACGGCATGATTGTCCACGCCTTTGCCGCCACGTTCTGGGCCGCCGGGTTCGGCATTTGCCGCGACCGCTATGGAGTGTTGTGGATCATCAGTTGCGAGGCCCCGGCCTGATCCGCGTCAGGTTACCGACAAAAAGCCACCCCATACCGATGCCCAATCACGCCGCCAGATGGCCATCAGGCATTGATATTCCCGCGTTGATGCCGCAAATCGGTTCAAAGCCGACAAACGGGGACCAATGATGACCAGGATCGACGCCAAAATCGCCGCGCTGCGCGCCGAGGGTAAAAAAGCCTTTGTGACCTATATCATGGCGGGTGACCCCGATTACGCGACCTCGCTGGAGGTGGTGAAAGGCCTGCCCGCCGCCGGGGTCGACATCATCGAATTGGGCATTCCCTTTACCGACCCGATGGCCGATGGCCCGACGATTCAACTGGCCGGACAACGCGCGCTGGGGGCCGGGATGACCCTGCAAAAAACGCTCGATATGGCGACAGAGTTCCGCAAGGGCGATGACACCACCCCGATCGTGCTGATGGGCTATTACAACCCGATCTACAGCCGCGGGGTTGAGAAATTCCTGATCGACGCCAAGGCCGCTGGCATCGACGGGTTGATCGTGGTGGACCTGCCGCCAGAGGAAGACAGCGAACTTTGCATCCCCGCACAGGCGGCGGGCCTGAACTTTATCCGTCTTGCCACGCCGACGACCGATGACAAACGCCTGCCCAAGGTGCTGACCAATACGTCCGGCTTTGTCTATTATGTCTCGATCACCGGCATCACCGGCGCCGCCGAGGCCGAGGCAGGCGATGTTGGCCCCGAAGTGGCGCGCATCAAATCGCAGACCGACCTGCCGGTCATCGTCGGCTTTGGCATCAAAACCCCCGAACGCTCCGAGGCGATTGCCCGCGTCGCTGACGGCGCCGTCGTCGGCTCTGCCATTGTCGAGAAAATTGCGGCAGGCGACAGCCCCGCCGATGTTTTGTCTTTCGTCAAATCGCTGGCCGACGGCGCGCATCGGGCCTGATGGACGACACGGCGCAACAGCTTCTTGCGTGTTATGACACCGGCCAACAGATCGCGCCGCTGTCTGACAGCATCCCCGGGTTCGACGCCGCAGCCGCCTACCGCCTGTCGGCCGGGCTGACCCGCCTGCGGCGCGCGCGCGGCGAGCAGCCAACGGGCCGCAAGATCGGCTTTACCAACCGCACCATCTGGCCGCTTTATGGCGTCGATGGCCCGATGTGGGGCTGGATGTATGACACCACCCTGCATGAATTGCCCGCCGATGGCCGCATCAGCCTGCCCACCTGGCCCGAGCCAAGGATCGAGCCAGAGATTGCCTTTCACTTTGCCCGCAGCCCCAGCCCCGGCATGTCGGTGGCAGACATCGCCGCCTGCATCGACTGGGTAGCCCATGGCGTCGAGATTGTCATCTCGCCCTATCCCGGGTGGCGTTTTACAGCGGCGGATTCCATCGCCGCCTTTGGCCTGCATGGCGGGTTCTGGTACGGCCCGCCGGTGGCCGCCGCGACCTTGCTGGCCGATGGCCCCGGCGCGCTGGAGACCTTTGGCCTGACCCTCACCGGCCCGGGCGAGACCCATCAAGGGCACGCGCGTGACGTGCTTGACGGCCCGCTGCATGCGCTGCGCTTTCTGCTCGATGAGATCGCGCAGATGCCTGACGCGCCACCGATCCAACCCGGCGAGGTCGTGACCACCGGCACCCTGACAGATGCACGCCCCATTGCGCCCGGCCAGACCTGGAAAACCCGGTTTCAGGGCCTCGCCTTGCCCGGCCTGCAGATCAAATTCACCTGAGCCGACGCCCTAGCGCGTCTCATTGCGCAGCGCATCAATCATAACGCGAAACGCAGCCAGATCAGGCAACAAGGCCGCCACCCGCTCGGGTGGGAAACGCGCCGCCAGGTCCACAAATAGCGGCGTCAGTCGCCCCAGCGCCGCGTTGCGAAACTGCCGCCCGGCCTCGGTCAGCCAGACCCGCTTAGAGCGTTTATCATCCGGGTTGGGCCGCATTTGCACAAAGCCGTGCTTTTCCAGCCCTGCCAATGTGTGCGTCATCGTCGTCTTTGGCACCTGAAAGGCGCGTGCCAATTCCAGCGGTGTGGCGCCGTCCTGCACCCGGATCAAATGGCTGACCACCCCGAAATGCGACACCAGTAACCCGTCGGGCAAACGCGCCTCGAGGAACGCCGTGCCGATCTGGCTGATGATCGCCGCTTCGTTGAACAGCGCGAAATAGGGGTCGGGCGATACAGGCGTTTTGGTTTCAGGCGTTTTGGGTTCAGGCATGGGTGATACGGGCCTCTACTGGCCAGCGCGCGCTGGGGTCAATTTTCGGACCGTAGCCCAGCCGCCCCAACATTTGAACCGTTTCCCCCGGACCGCCTAGCAATTCATGCACCCGTGCATAATGCGCCGCCATTTCTGGGTACTCCTGCAACGCCTGACTGACCGGTTGCATCGCCAGCCCCAACCCGGTCGCCGCCAGATGCAACCGCAGCCAGTCACGCCCCGCCCCGATCTGATTGACCCGACTATTGCCCGCTGTCGTGATCACGCCATAGGCCGGCGTGGCGCGCAAGGATGCCTTTTGCATGTCCAGCCCCATTTGAAACTGGCTGCCGTCCATATCCGCCAACCCGTCCCGGGTCAGCAGACCCACCGCCATCAACCCCTCTAGAAACGCGCCCCCCAGGTACAGCCCATCTGGCGTTGCCTCTATCTGGGTCTTGCCCATGCGCATCAACTCGACGCTTTCCATATAGGTCGCGCGGGTGGTCATTTCGGTAACCATCGCCTGCGTGGTCAAATCGCGGACCACGTCCACCTCATCCGGGGCGGTGATCAGGCGGGCGATCTGCCCCAAATCCACCTGTGCTGCGGCGGGAAGCGCGCGATCTTCATAAGCCTCGCGGTTGGTGTGCCGGTCAAACACATGCGCGAACAGCGCATCCGGCGTGCCGCCCTTGATAAACGTCACCTCGGCCACCGGCCCGTCGACACCCTGCGGGAATAGCGTGGTGTCCAGCGCATAGCCGTCGTCCGCCGCCGCCATCCGCAGCAGTTCCAGAAAACATCCCATGCCGATGGTCAATTGCCGGTCAAACGGGTCGGTATGGGGCAGGTTCAGCGCCTTGTCGCGGTGCAGCGTCAGCCCATCGGCGCCATGCAGTTGCGCCACCCAGGGCTGCCGATTGTGCGGGTTCGGCGCCAGAATGGCATAGGACAGCGCCCGCTTGCGCGGCTCGTCATATTGCCCGGCATTTTCCCAAGGGGACAAGGCCCGGTTTGGCCGCCTTGTGCCAATAAACCCACCGGCCCCGGCTGCTGCGGCCAGCACCACACCGCCGCCAATCAAAGAAATCATCTTGCGTCTGGAAACAGACATCGCGTCACCTCATTTTAATTCGATATCGCACTAGATAGTCCGATATCGAATTAAATACAAGTCCGAAATCGTACTTTTTTGGCCCGGACTATTGGCCCGGACTATTGGCCCGACCTATTGGACAGTCCACCCCCGATCCACTAGGTTGCCGCAAAAGGAACGCGCGATGACTGTTGATTATATCGAGCATGGCAGCGGGCCTGCCCTGTTGTTTCTGCCCGGCTCTTACAGCACCCATTCCGCATGGACCGGCATCCGAAACGCGCTGCAGGGCCGCTATCGAACCATTGCCACCAGCCTGCCCGGATACGGCGGCAGCACCGAGCGGCGCAGGGCCGATAATCCGCAGATCCAGGATATGATTGATTTCGTCGAACAGCTTGTCGACCGCATCGGCGAACCGGTGCATCTGGTGGGCCATTCCTTTGGCGGGCAAATCGCATTGGCCGCCGCATTGGCGCAGGCCGCCCCGCTGGCCAGCCTGATCTCATTCGAGGGCAACCCAATCTACGCCTGCCCCGATACCGGCGCCTTTGCCTGGGCCACCGAAACCGCTGAAATGTGTGCAAAATTCACCGCTTCCGTCGCCGACGGAAACCCGGATGCCGCCGCAATCATCATTGATTATTGGAGCACGCCGGGCACCTTCGCCGCCCTTGCCGACCCGATACAGGACTTTTGCCGCAACCACGCGACGACCAACCTGCTCGACTGGCGCACCGCGCAGTCCTTTACCCCTGATTTCGCCGATTTCACGGCGCTTTCTCTGCCCTGCGCGATCATCCGGGGGGCACGCGCCAACCAGGCCATCGTGGACATTTCGGATCTGCTATGCCGTTACATCCCCGACAGCACCGGCCATGTGGTGGACGGCGCCGACCATTTCCTGATTTCGACCCATCCGGGCGAGTGTGCCGCCCTGATCGACGCTCATATGGCGCGGATATGAACAGGCGTCAGCCCAGCGTCACATCCAGCACCATCATCAGGATCAACCCCACCGTCAGCCCCGCAGTCGCCCATTTTTGGTGGCCATGGCGGTGGGTTTCGGGGATGATCTCATGGCTGATGATATACAGCATTGCCCCGGCGGCGAAGGCCAGCCCCCAGGGCAGCGCGATGGCCGAGACATGCACCGCCCAAACCCCCAGCGCCCCGCCGAACGGTTCCACCAGCCCGGTGGCCAGCGCGATGAAAAAGCTGCGCCAGCGGCCATAACCCTGGCCGCGCAGCGCCACAGCCACCGCCAGCCCTTCGGGCGCGTTCTGCAGCCCGATGCCGGTGGCCAGCGACATCCCGTTGCCCAGATCACCACCGCCAAAGCCGACCCCAACCGCCAGCCCCTCGGGAAAATTATGGATGGTGATGGCAAAGACGAACAGCCAGATTTTCGCCAGCGCGCCGGGGTCGCCCCCCTCGGGGCCCTGGGTGAAGTGTTCATGTGGCAGCACCTCGTTCAGCACCGCCACCGTCAGCACCCCCAGCGCGATTCCCCCCGCCGCAATGAAGGCGGCGATGTTGACGCTGTCATACAGCCCCTCGGCGGCCTCCAGTCCCGGCAGGATCAACGAGAAATAGGACGCCGACAGCATGACCCCGGCGGCAAACCCCAGAAACGTGTCATTCCAGCCCTGCGAGACGCCCCGGCCAAACAGCACCGGAATGGCGCCAACCCCGGTCATCAGCCCGGCGCCAAGGCTTGCCAATATGCCGATTATCACGATGTCCATGCCCAAGACCTAGGCGCAGGGCAGCCATGACGCGATAGCACATGAGGACGCATTGCCAGCAACCGTCAGGATTGGTAACACAACCTTACCAAATCTGCCAAAGGGACCCCCTGCCATGCCCGTGATCACCTGCATCGACGACCTCAAACGCCTGTACCGCCGCCGGGTCCCCAAGATGTTTTATGACTATTGCGAATCCGGGTCCTGGACCGAACAGACCTTCCGCGAGAATGTCAGCGATTTCGACAAGGTCCGCCTGCGCCAGCGCGTCGCGGTCGACATGACCGGGCGCACCACCTCTGCCCAGATGATCGGCCAGGACGTGGCGATGCCCGTGGCGCTGGCCCCGGTGGGCTCGACCGGGATGCAAAGCGCGGACGGAGAGATCAAGGCCGCCCGCGCCGCCGAGGCGTTTGGTGTGCCCTTTACCCTGTCCACCATGTCGGTTTGTTCAGTCGAGGCGGTGGCCGAGGCGACAACCAAACCGTTCTGGTTTCAGCTTTACGTGATGCGCGACCGCGATTTCACCAAACGCATGATCCAGCGCGCCAAGGATGCCGGATGCTCGGCTCTGGTGCTGACGCTGGATCTGCAGATCCTTGGCCAACGCCATAAGGATATCAAAAACGGGCTGACCATTCCGTTGCGCCCGACCCTTGGCAACATCATCAACCTGTCGACCAAATGGCGCTGGATGATGGGCATGGCCAAGACCCCCAACAAGACCTTCGGCAATATCGTTGGCCATATTGACGGCATCAGCGACCTAAGCTCGCTGTCGACCTGGGCCGCCGAAAGCTTTGACCCGCAGCTTGACTGGGAGCGGGTCAAAGAGATCAAGAAACTGTGGGGCGGGCCGCTGATCTTGAAAGGTATCCTGGATGCCGAAGACGCCAAAATGGCGCTGCAGGTCGGGGCGGATGCCATCATTGTGTCAAACCACGGTGGGCGGCAGTTGGATGGCGCCCTGTCGTCGATCCGCATTTTGCCCTCGGTGATGGACGCGGTCGGCGACAAGATAGAGGTGCATCTCGACAGCGGTATTCGCAGCGGGCAGGACGTGCTGAAAGCGCTCGCCATGGGTGCCAAAGGCACCTATATCGGGCGCAGTTTCATCTATGGGCTGGGGGCGATGGGGCAGGGCGGTGTGACCAAAGCGCTAGAGGTCATCCACCGCGAGTTGGACACCACCATGGCGCTGTGCGGCCGTCAGCATGTGACAGAGCTGAACCGCGACAACCTGCTGATCCCTGAAGATTTCTCGGGACGCTGGCAGACCAGCTGAGCGCACCAATACAGGACCCTCGCGGACCAGTATGCCTGGCTACGGGGCGCCCTGTTATGGGCAAAGCTCTCGACGGTGTCTGTTTGGATCATGGCCGTTCGATAGGTTCGGCGGCGCCGCCAAATGACGTGATCGTCGGGGTTTCCCCCGAGGGTCACGGACAGGGCATCACCCCCACCCGTCTGTCGGTTTCGACCGCCCCTGCACCTTCATCAGGTGGTCTGTGGGGCCGGATCAATGTCGGTATCAATGCGCAGGTGCCACCCCACGCCAGAAAGCGCTTCGGTGCCGGGGTATACCCCATCCGCCTTAGCGTGCCGTTAAGCATGCGTACGATGCGACCGGCCTAGACCTTTGGCTGACGGTCCAGCAACCGCACAGCGGGCAAGGCCAGCGCCACGATCAGCGCGATCGCGACAAAGGACAGCCGCAGCCCGAACAGTTCGGAAATACCGCCCATCATCGCCGGACCGACGAAAAAGCCGATAATGCCGAACATCCAGGCGCGTGACATCGCAAAGGCGCGCTGGCCATCGGTGACATGCATGCCCAGCATCGAATTGCCCGACGGCACGATCACCGCCATGCCCAACGCGCCCACCGCCACCCCGGCAATGGCAATCGCCGGGGTTGGGGCCGCGGCAATCACCAGCGTGCCGACCACCGCCAGCGCCGCCGACCAGAAGATCAGCCGCGCATGGCCCAGCCGCGCGGTGGCCATCTGCCCCATCAACCGCCCGATCCCCATCACCAGTCCCAGCATTGCGGGGCCCATGCTGCCCTCGCCCGGGGCGGCGCCAAGGGTGCGTTCGATATGCAGGGCCGACCAGGTCTCTGTCGCGTTCTCGCCGATAAAACTGGTGAACAGGATCACCCCGGTCAGCACGATTGCCAGCCAGGGCACCCGGCGCGGCGCCTCTGGCGTGCCATCCGCCGTATCCCCTGCCACACGCGGGCTCCACATCAGGGCGACAAACGCAAGGTTCAGCAGCCCCAGCAGCGGCATCACGTCGCCCGGCCCCAACCCGGCCTTGCGCGCCAGCCCGGTGCCATAGGCGCTGGCCGCAAAGGCAAAGGAAAACATCGCATGATTGACGTTCATCAGATGCAGGCCCGTGCGCGACTCTCGTGCGCTGATCTCGACATTGGTGGTGACATCCAGCAGCGCCACACTGGCGCCCATCGCCAGCATCGCCGCCCCCAGTGTCACGCCATCGCTGGCCAACGTCGGGTAGATAAACGCCAGGCTGACCGCCGCCCCCAGCAGCGGAATGGCGATGCGGCCCAGCGCGCGGCCGACGCTGGGCGCGATCCACATCGCGATCAGCCCGCCCACCGCCGACATCAACAGCGCGGCCCCCAACCCGCCATCCGAAACGTCAACCGCCAGCTTTATATCGGGCACGAAGGCCGCAAACGCCCCCCACAACATTCCAACCGACGCAAGTCCCGCCGCCGGCGCGCGTGACACGGCCAGAGCCCGCAATATCGACATCCTGAATTCCCTAAGACATAGGCCATAATTTGGCCAATCAGGTGACCCTATCCGCCCCACCCGCGCCTGCCAAGGACGCCGGGTTCAATCTTTGCTTCACATGGTTACGTTTCTGCCCTATAGGCAGCCCTTCACCGGGCATACACCCTTGGAGGATGCCCAATAATTTAAGGAGAATTGACTATGGCTGGCAAGATTCCAGATCTTGAAGCCACGGTACGGACGGGGACAGGCAAGGGGGCCGCTCGTCAGGCACGCCGTGAAAATTTGGTACCAGGAGTGGTGTATGGTGGCGGAACCGATCCGCTGCCGATCAACATCCCCTTTAACGTGTTGTATAAACGCCTGAAAGCAGGCCGTTTCCTGTCGACGCTGTTCAACCTCAAGGTTGAAGGCCACGACGACGTCCGCGTGATCTGCCGCGACGTGCAGCGCGACGTGGTGAAAGACCTGCCGACGCATCTTGACCTGATGCGCCTGCACCGCAACACCAAGGTGAAACTGTTCATCCCCGTCGAGTTTATCGGGGAAGAGGAATCGCCGGGCCTGAAAAAGGGCGGTGTGCTGACGATCGTACGTCAGGAAGTCGAGCTGACAGTGACCGCGGGCGATATCCCCGATCACATCACCATCGATGTCACCGAACTGGAAGTTGGCGACGTTGCCACGATTTCAATGGTGACCCTGCCCGCGGGCAGCAAACCCACCATCGACCGTGACTTTGTCATCGCCAACATCTCTGCCCCCTCCGGGCTGCGCTCTGCTGGCAGCGACGATGAGGACGAGGACGAAGTGGCCGCCGACGAGGTCCCGACCGAGTCTGACGAAGATTGATACCGGCCTTGCCGCCGGAACCGCAGCGGGGCCCTCTGGGGCCCCGTTTTGCGTTTATACCCGGGATTTCTTTCGCTGGATATAGCGACCGCATCGCCGCATGACAGTTTTTGCGACGCCCGCACTTGGTGGCTTGGGCGAGGCTGTTGGGGTGGCAAGGTGCAAAAGCTTTATCTCCGGGGGATCAGGGGGTTTGCGAAGCGCCTGAATTGATCGCCCGATGCGGCAAGGGCTGAAGAACGCCGTGCCTATCAGCGACATATGACCGGGACTGGCGTACCGGCCCTGGCATTCAACACCCCTGGTGTGGCGCGGCGTTTCTTTTTCTGCGTGTCTTGCCGGTGTGGGGGGTATGAAACGGCTGCTGCTGCGACCGCACCCGAGGGCCCCTCGTGGATTTCAGTGTCACGGAGGCCTCGGACCTTGTGATGGCAACTTCGGGTTCAGGCCTCTGGTATCGCGCGGCGCCTGGCGTCTGGTATCTGCAGGCCTCTGCGGTTTGCAATCTCGTGCGGCGCTGACCCGTTCTTTTATGTCGGTAAAACCTCCTGTGATTGATTGCGGCAGTCACCTGTCGGGCGGTGCATGACAAGGGATATTCAAGCCCGCGCCCTTGCACAGGTCGCGCCACGGCTTTGCCACGCATCTGGTGGACGCGAACACTGATATCCAAGTGATCCAGGGCTTGCGGGCGATGCCAGGCCGGGCGCCTGCAATACCCCGGTGAATTTCGCGCTGCAGGACGGGCCGGACATTCGGTGTCGTCCGTTCTTTTCCAGCAAATCCTTCAGCCCGGAGTTGTGCAACATCGAGTCGGCCAACATCGTCTCGCCAATAGGGCTCTTTCGCATTTTCCCGCCCCGTCAAAAGGTTGAGCAAACTCTGCCTCAAAGAGAGGGCGGTTTCGGGCGGGGGGCAGGTCCGCGACGGGCGGGATCAATGCGCCTACACTTCGGGACCCATGCCCCGATTGCGGCGGGCCGATGCGCATTGTAACGGCGTTCCGGCGTGGGCAACTGCCTTTGATGCGCGCACCACCAGGACGGCAGGCAGCCTGCCCGGCCACACCCCCTTTCATGGCGTCCCCACAGCACCCCGGCCAAATCCACACCGCGTCCTGCCTGAGAGGGGTCCCGACGCAGGCCACCATAAACCCGCGTTGAAACCCTGCACCCTGGCGCGCGTCGAACCCCCTTCACCGTCCCACACCGGCCAGCCCGCAGAGAATGTCGGCTGCGGGGTTTACCGAAACGCAGATGCCTGACAGGGTTCCCTGGAAATACCCCGACTGCTTGTTTTCGAGGAGACACCGCATGGATAGGTTCACCGGAAGTTGCCTTTGTGGCGATGTTCAATTTGTTGCGTTGGGACGCCCATATCGGGTCGGGCTATGTCACTGCCTTGATTGCCGCAAGCATCACGGGGCGCTTTTTTATGCGTCTGCTGTGTTCCCTCTGGATGCGGTCACAATCAAAGGCGAAACACGCGACTACGCGGGAAGATTTTTTTGCCCACGTTGCGGTTCGTCTGTTTTTGCACGCAGCGACGATGAAATCGAAGTGCACCTGGGATCTCTGGATGCGGCGAACCAACTCGTGCCAACCTACGAAAGTTGGACCGTTCATCGCGAGTCCTGGTTGCCACCGTTTGCGCAAACGACGCGATACGAACGCGGTCGTGAAAACACTGGCCGCTCCGAGGATTAGGCATAAAAACCGCTGAAATGCAGTCATTCGGACAAAAGTATGGGACGACAGCCTGGTCGGCGGTGCTGTCATTTCTATAGCGCTCAAATCTGGTTGGTTCTTTAGCGAACCGCCTCTATCGGGCCTTCGGCTTTGCCGTGGATGAACTGGTCTAGGTAGGGATCTGTGCTGGCATCCATATCGGCCACCGGGCCGGTCCATTGGATGACGCCATCATGCAGCATGGCGACCTTGTCGGCGATGGCGCGCACCGAAGACATGTCATGGGTGATGGTCATCGCAGTGGCACCCATTTCGGTGACGATTTCGCGGATCAGCTCGTTGATGACGCCGGCCATGATCGGGTCGAGGCCGGTGGTGGGTTCGTCGAAAAAGATGATTTCAGGCTCGGCGGCGATGGCGCGGGCCAGACCCACCCGTTTTTGCATGCCGCCCGACAGTTCGGCGGGGAACAAATCGGCGACCTCGGGCTTCAGGCCGACGCGGCGCAGTTTTTCTATGGCGATTTCGCGGGCTTGCGCCTTGGGCCGCTTGAGGCTGCCGCGCAGCAGGCGAAAGGCGACGTTTTGCCAGACGCTGAGGCTATCAAATAGCGCGCCGCCCTGAAACAACATGCCAAAACGGGCCAGAAAGGCGTCGCGCTCGGCGTGGCGCACATCCTGGCCGTCCAGCAGGATGGTGCCAGAGTCGGGCCAGATCAGGCCGAGCACGCATTTCAGCGCTACGGATTTACCGGTGCCAGAGCCGCCGATGATCACCATGCTTTCGCCGCGCGGGATCGTCAGGTTGACGCCTTGCAGCACTTTGTTGGCGCCAAAGGCTTTGTGGATGTTGTGAAGCTCAATCATGAGGCGCAGGTTCCCTGCTTCTTCGGTTCATAAATATCCCGGGGGTCTGGGGGCAGAGCCCCCAGCCGTTGGTTCCAGGGGAAACGACTGGGTAAAAAAATGCCATCAGAAGAACAATTCCGTCAGCAGGTAGTTGCTGGCGAGGATCAGGATCGAGGCAGAGACGACGGCGTTGGTGGTGGCGCGGCCGACGCCCTGGGCGCCACGGCCCGAATTCATACCGTGATAGCAGCCCATCAGCGCAATGATAAAGCCAAAGACGGCCGCCTTGACCAGCCCCGAGACGACGTCTTTGGCAACCAGGAAATCGACGGTATTTTGCAGGTAGACGGCGGCGTTGAAATCCAGCCGGCTGACGCCGACCAGATAACCGCCCAAGATGCCGATCACATCGCCAACGGCAGCCAGAAACGGCAGGGCAAGTGTGGCCGCAAGGACGCGGGGGACGGTCAGGTATTTGATCGGATTGGTGGATAGCGTGGTCAGCGCGTCGATTTGTTCGGTGACTTTCATGGTGCCAATCTCGGCAGCAATAGAGGCAGCGACGCGGCCTGCCACCATGAGCCCGGTCAGCACCGGGCCAAGTTCGCGCACGATGCCGATGGCGACGATCTGGGGCACGACGCTTTCGGCGTTGAAGCGCGCGCCGCCTGAATAGATTTGCAGCGCCAGCGCGCCGCCGGTGAACAGGGTGGTCAGGCCAACGACGGGCAGGCTGTAATAGCCGATGGTCAGCAGGGCGCTAAGGAATTCGCGGATATAGAACGGCGGGCGCAGAATGTGGCTGAGGGTCAGCCCCGCATAAATCGCCACCCGGCCAATCGTGGCGAGTAGCGCCAGGGTCGAGCGGCCCAGGGCGGCCAGGGGGGACAAGAGCAGCGTCATACGCCGCCCTTGTAGCGACGCACGTAACGCGCGCCCAGCGACGTCAGGATCTCATAGCCGATGGTGTCGGCGGGTTCGGCCAGATCGTCGATGGTTTGATGTTGGCACAGCAGGTCAAGCGATTTGGGAATGCGGTCGAGGTGGCTGATATCGACCGTGATCAGGTCCATCGACACGCGGCCCACCAGCGGGCAGGGTATTTCGTCAGCAAACAACACCGCCTGGTTCGAGATCGCGCGCAGGATACCGTCGGCGTACCCGGCGGCGATGGTGGCGATGCGGGTCGGTTCCTCGGCGATCCAGGCATTGCCATAACCGACGGGTTCGCCTGGCTCCAGCTCTCGGGTCTGGATGACCGGGATGGCGAGGTTGGCGACGGGATACGCCGCATCGAACGGATGGCCGCCATAAAGGCCGATGCCGGGGCGGGTCAGGTCGAAATGGTAATCGGGGCCAAGTAGAATTCCGCCGGTGGCAGACAGCGACAGTTGGGTGCCGGTATTTGCGGTCATCTCATGGAACTGGCTGAGTTGCTGGGCGTTCATCGGGTGATCGGGGGTGTCGGCGCAGGCAAGATGGCTGATGATCAGCTGCGGGGTCTGTTTGAGGGCAATGTCGCGGATCGCGAACCATTCTTCGGGCTCCATCCCGAGGCGGTTCATGCCGGAATCTAGCTGCAGGCCAAAGGGGCGCAGCGGCAGCGATTCTATATGGCGGGTCATCTGTTCGATGGAATTGAGCAGCGGGATCAAGTTGAGATCGCCGATCATATCGGTGTCACCCGACATATGGCCGGAATAGACGAAGATGCGCGCGCCGTCGCCGAGGGTCTGGCGCAGGGCGGCGCCTTCTTCGGCGGCGGCAACGAAGAATGTACGCACCCCGGCTTTGGCCAGGGCACGCGCGACAGAGGGTGCGCCCAGGCCATAGGCATCGGCCTTGACGGTGGCGGCGGTTTCGACACTCGGCGCGGAAAGCGCATCCAGGGCACGCCAATTGGCGAGGATGGCGTCGAGGTCAATGGTCAGGCGTCCGGTACTCATGGGGGGAGGTTTTGGCGTCGGAATGCGCGTGGTGCAAGGGGAAAGAGGGGGCGGGGCTGCTCAGGCCCCCGAACGGGCGCCATCGCAGACCCGCGCGCGGACGCGGCCGCGCGGTTGCGCACGGGCAAGAGGGCGTGTTGGTTTTTTGATGTTTGCCATTGCATTGGGGTTCGGCGCTGTGTTTTGGTTCGCGGCATGAAGCCAAAAATTTTAACGACGCTGGCCACTTATGATCGGCATCAATTCGCCAGTGATGTCATCGCGGGTGTGACCGTTGCCATGGTGGCCCTGCCGCTAAGCATCGCCATCGCCATTGCGTCGGGGGCCGCGCCGGAAAAGGGGTTGGTCACAGCGATTGTCGCGGGTATTCTGATTTCTCTGCTGGGCGGTAGCCGGGTGCAGGTTGGCGGACCGACCGGCGCGTTCATTGTGGTGGTGTTCGGGGTGATCGCCGAGCATGGCTATGACGGGCTGGTTCTGGCGACCTTGATGGCGGGGTTCATCATGGTGCTGGCGGGCTATTTGCGGGCGGGCAATCTGGTGGCCTATGTACCCGAAGCGGTGATCAACGGGTTCACCATCGGCATTGCGGTGATCATTGCCACCAGTCAGATCAAGGACCTGTTCGGGTTGACGGTTGCAAAGGTTCCGGCAGAGTTTGTCGACAAGCTCGAGGCGCTGTGGGGCGCAAGGGGCAGTGTCAGTTTGGCAGCTCTGGGGGTTGGTGTGGTGACCATGGTGCTGATCGTCTGGCTGCGGCGGTTGGCGCCGAAATGGCCGGGATTGATTGTGGCGATGGGGCTAAGTTCGGTACTTGTGGCGCTGGTCGCTTTGCCGGTGGACACACTGTTTTCGCGGTTTGGGGCATTGCCCAACACGCTGCCGATGCCCGCGATTCCCGACATATCGTTTGATCGGATCACCGAGTTGTTGCCCTCGGCGTTTGTCATCGCGTTTCTGGCGAGCATCGAGTCGTTGTTGTCGGCGATGGTGGCGGATCGGATGATTGCGGGGCGTCACCGCCCGAACGCCGAGATTCTGGCGCAGGGGTTTGCCAATATCGGCTCTGCGCTGTTCGCGGGGCTTCCGGCGACGGGGGCCATTGCCCGGACGGCGACGAATGTGCGCGCCGGGGGCAAGACCCCGGTGGCGGGGATCGTGCATGCGCTGAGCATTCTGTTGGTGATGTTGGTGGCGGCACCTTTGGCGGGGTTTCTGGTGATGCCGGCGCTGGCGGGGCTATTGATTTTGACCGCGTGGAATATGAGCGAGCCGCACAAATGGCGCGGTTACATGCAAGAGCGGACGTCGGACCGGGTTTTATTGCTATTGACCATGGGGTTGACGGTGTTTGCCGATCTGACGGTTGCGATTGGGGTTGGGGTGGCGGTTGGGCTGGCGCTGCGGTTGCGACGGCGCGATATTCCGCCGCCGGATTGGTCTGAACCGGATCGATGAGGCTTCGCGCCTTTGGGCGCAGGTCAGGCGGGCATTTGCTGGGTGGCGCAGTCAACCGCCGCCGACCTCGGCCAACGGATCGACATTGCGGTGATGATTTCGCGGGTCGGATAGTGGCGTTGCAGCGTACCGACGGCCTGGGTGTCGGTGTCCGGGTCGCCGAACCGGGCCGCAATGATGGCGCCGTTGCGGGCGTAATAATTACCGTAGCACGCGACGAAATCTATCGACGTTACTCGGCGTTTGTTGCGGTCGGGGATGATGTCGATGCTGAGCCCCGCCTGTTCCGGCGCATCATGGGTATCCCGCCCGGCAAGGTGGAACGGGTCGCAATGGTCGGGGTCATCAGGCAAGTTGATCAGCACACGGTTTGGGCCAGTGAACCGCGCGAGACTGTCGATATGGTAGTAGGTAAGATTTTGGTCCTAGGCGCCTTTTGACCAGATCACCTGGGCCGTGCCAAAGGCGGCTTTCAGGCGGGCGCTGATCTGGTCGCGGCTGACGCCGGGGGTGCGATTGTCGTTCAGCCAACTGCTTTCAGGGGCGAAAAGTGTGTCATTGCCGTCATGATCGACGCCGCCGGCCTTTCCGGTCAATCCGCTGTCGATCAGGGGTAGATCAAGGCGACGGGCGATTCCGGCAGCAATTTTGCCATCATGAGCATGGACCTGCCGCTCGCCCCAGCCGTCAAAGCGGAGGTGGCGGATGGCAAGGGTACCCGCAGGCGTTTTGGCAAAACAGCGGCC
>Ga0316206_1001480_pt1 | contig 20405 bp, 17 predicted proteins | sample 6monthpyrite_MG_FD_204942 | JGI IMG/M metagenome (GOLD analysis project Ga0316206, IMG submission 204942) | Microbial mat bacterial communities from mineral coupon in-situ incubated in ocean water Damariscotta River, Maine, United States -... | ecosystem: Environmental > Aquatic > Marine >... | reverse complement strand
TGTAACCGATATTGACGTTCCATTAAGAATATACAATGTAAATGATAGAAATGATATTCAGATAAGTCATATACTAAAATTTAAACGAAATTTTGAACATAGAATTAATAAGTTACTGAAAAGCTGAGTTCAAATTCTGAATTGAATTATATTCCAAATATCAGAATGCAGCTTATCAAATCAACTAACCTCGCTACCGAGGTTTATCAATTGATATGTGTAAATTAGTGTATATCGAGTTTACTCAATTCATCAAGTATAGCTTTGATTAGTGATTCACCGGTTGGGCCAATTTTATCACATAACTTATCGATATCTCGTTCTCCATCTACTAATGGTTTGATTAGTGTACTAAAGCGAGCCAGATCACCCTGCGTTGTAGACATTTGTTCAGCCATTTGGCCTAGCATGCTTAGTGCATCTGTATCGCCTTTGCTTGCACCATTAATTAGTTGTGCAAGCATGGGTGCAGCCATGGAAGGGTCTGCTTCCTGATTCGGGTCAGGTAAAGTTGCAGGATTTTGTATGCCTTTTAAAATTGCATCAATGATAATCTGGTCTTCTTCATCTAGGCCGTTCAAGATGCTGCTATCACGCTGTCCTTTTAATACTTTTCGAATTGCCGCAACCAGATTTTGCCAACCATTTTCAGCTGATACTTTCAATACCTGTTCTAGACCAGGGCGCAGTGATGTGTCACTAATTGAGTTCACTACATTTACGATCAGTGGTGCGTGAAATGTTGCGATCTGCTGTTGTTTTTCCGGTGCAAAAGCCATAGCTGTTTTCTCTTCTTAATACTCTTAAATCTTGAGTAACGGGTTGTTAGTCATTCCTGAATTATGTCAGGAATGACATGATAAAAGCACTTGTTTAAAGTGCTAAGATTTTTGCCAGCTGTTCTTTTAATTTTATTATGGCAGATTCCATTTCTGCTACGCGTTCGCGTTCTTTAGTTACTACTGCTTCCGGTGCTTTATCAACAAAACCAGGGTTATCCAGTTTGGCATTACTTTTATCACAGTTTGCCTGAAGTTTGTTAATCTCTTTATCGAGTCGGGCAAGCTCTGCATCTTTATCAATCAAACCCGCCAGTGGAATAAGTATTTTCATTTCCCCAACAAGCGCTGTTGATGATTCAGGAGCAGACTCATCTTCGCTTATAAACTGAACAGATTCAAGCTTGGCCAGTGTCATCACGAATGCTTCATTATTACTGAAAAGTTTTGAGTCTGCTTCACTGGCATTTTGTAAAATAACAGGTAAAGGTTTGCCTGGCGCTATATCACTTTCTGAGCGAATGCGACGTATCCCCATTACAAATTGTTTTACCCATTCAAGTTCAGTTTCAGCCGTTTTGTCTATCATCGCTTCAGTGGAAACAGGGTAGGTCTGAGACATAATTGTATCGGCATTAATACCGGCCAGAGGAGCAACTTTCTGCCATAGCTCTTCTGTTATAAATGGCATAATGGGATGGTTCAAACGCAGAATAGTTTCTAAGACCTGAACCAGTGTCTGGCGTGTACCGCGTTTTTCTGCATCATTAAAATGTTCTTTTAATAATACTGGTTTAGATAACTCTAAATACCAGTCACAGTAATCTTCCCATACGAATGAGTATAATTCCTGTGCGGCTAAATCAAAACGATAGGTTTCAAAGTGGCGATGCACATTATCTTCAACAGCCTGTAAACGCGAACGTATCCAGCGGTCTGCTAATGAGTATTCGCATTTTGTATTTTCAACACCGTTATCCTGACCTTCGGTATTCATTAATACATAACGTGTTGCGTTCCAGATTTTATTACAAAAGTTTCGGTTGCCCGAGATTCGGTCAATAGATAAAACTACATCTCGACCTGTAGTTGCCTGAGATGCAAAAGTGAATCGTAAAGCGTCGGTACCAAAAGAAGCTATACCATCGGGAAACTGCTTACGTGTTGACTTTTCAATCTTCTTAGCCATTTTAGGTTGCATAAGACCACTGGTGCGTTTTGTAACCAGTGATTCTAAATCTATGCCGTCAATAATATCTATTGGGTCTAAAACATTACCTTTAGACTTTGACATTTTTTGTCCGTCAGCATCACGTACTAAACCGTGAATATATATTTCTTTAAACGGTACTTCATCCATAAATTTCAGGCCGAACATAATCATCCGGGCAACCCAGAAGAAAATAATATCAAAGCCGGTAACCAGTACACTGGTTGGATAAAATTGTTTTAATCGATCAGTATTTTCAGGCCAGCCTAATGTAGAGAAAGGCCATAGTGCAGATGAGAACCAGGTATCAAGAACATCATCATCCTGTTTAAGGTTTACATCATCTGCCAGATTATATTTCTTACGAACTTCGGTTTCTGAATCAGCAACGTAAACTTTACCATTGTCGTCATACCATGCTGGAATTCGGTGTCCCCACCAGATTTGTCGGGATATGCACCAGTCCTGAATATTATTCATCCATTCGTAATAAGTTTTGTTCCAGTTTTCAGGAACAAACTTAATATCGCCATTTTTAACGGCTTCAATTGCAGGTTCGGCTAAAGGTGCTATTTTTACATACCACTGATCTGTCAGATATGGTTCAACAACAGAACCTGAACGATCTCCTCGAGGCACCATTAATTTGTGATCAGCAATTTTTTCTAAAAGATCTAATTCTTTTAAATCATGAATAATCATGTCACGGGCTTCGTAACGATCTATGCCCTGATATTTTTCCGGGCACTCATCATTAATACAGGCATCAACCGTGAATATATTAAACATAGGTAGAGCATGACGTTGCCCCATTTCATAGTCGTTAAAATCATGTGCTGGGGTTATTTTTACGCAGCCACTACCAAATTCCATATCGACATAATCATCACCAATAATGGGAATCTCACGGCCCACTAAAGGTAAAGTAATGGTCTGACCAATTAAATGTTGAAAACGTTCATCTTCCGGGTGCACAGCAACCGCAGAATCTCCAAGCATGGTTTCAGGTCGGGTTGTTGCGACGACCAAATGCCCTGAGCCATCAGTAAGTGGATAACGCATGTGCCACATATGACCTGACTCTTCTTCAGAAAGCACTTCCAGATCAGATAAAGCGGTGTGTAATATCGGATCCCAGTTAACCAGACGTTTACCACGATATATCAGGCCTTCGTCGTATAACTGAATAAATACTTTATGAACCGCATCAGATAAGCCTTCGTCCATGGTGAAACGCTCATGTTCCCAGTCCAGGGAACCGCCCATACGGCGTAGCTGCTGAGTAATGGTGCCGCCAGACTGTTCTTTCCAGTCCCATACCTTATCTATAAATTTTTCTCGACCAAGGTCATGACGTGTTTTGCCATCGGCTGCTAACTGACGTTCAACAACCATCTGTGTTGCAATGCCCGCATGATCGGTACCGGGTTGCCATAACGTATTATCACCCTTCATACGGTGGTAACGAGTCAGGGCATCCATAATGGTGTCCTGAAAGGCGTGCCCCATATGTAATGTGCCGGTGACGTTAGGCGGTGGAATCATAATGCAGTAATTATCAGCATCAGCTTTTGCCTGTGGGCTGAAGTAGCCCTTGTCTTCCCAGGTTTTATACCAGGTTTGCTCTATAGATTGTGGGTTGTAAGTTGTTTCCATGGATGTCTTAAAATTTGCCATATTAAAGAAGCGGAATTATAGCCTATGTAGAGGGCTTGTCGTAGCCTGTAAACATGGATTCATTTAATAAAAAGGGTATTAACTAGAGAAGTGCAGGTATTCGCTGGATGAGTCGGTCGTCAGGATTCAGCTCTTTTATAGCGTGGTAGCAGCAGGGCTACCACTAATAACATGGTTAGTTTTAAAGTTAGAATCGTGCAGATAGGCTAAATGAACTGGAAACGACAGCTGTATCAGCATTAGCCAGATTGTCATAATCACTTTGTTCGCGTATGCCAATGAGTAGATCAAGGGCTATTACTTCCCAGTTATAACCAATACCTCCATTCAGTTGAATGCCATTAAAACTGAGCTTACCACCAGGACCTTCCCAGCTTTCGTTGTAGATGCCTGCGCCCAGATAGCCTTTAAAACCCTGTTTTGTAAAGCCAGTTCCAAAAAGAGCCATTATGTCTGTGCCTGAAGCATCAATATTAGAATAATCATCGTGGGTTAGAGAAAAAACCGTACCACGAAAAGCGACGTTATTGGTGGTGGCATAAGATGCAGAAAATGCAGTACCACTCAGGGTTTCATCATTTATGAAATAATCTACATATGCCACAGTTAAGGCATAAGTACCGAAACTGAGATTGATTTTTTTCTCAGTTTCATCTTCAGCATATAAATTGAAGGGTAAAAAAAGAGTGAATAGAGATAAGAATAGAGAAATACGTGAGTGCACAGTTAAGTCCTTTACAAAAAATTAATAAAACAGGAAAAGTTAATAACTATTTAATGCAACTATTCATATTTTAAATAATTTTTAGTTATATCCCTATTGCATCGAATCTTACACGCTTAAGTTGGAAGGTTCAAATTTCAAATTCTTTATATAGTTTTTCTTTTAACTGTATTTCTATTCCAGATAATGCTTTTGTTATGGCTGTATCAATTTTTTCTTTTAAGTCATTGTTATTAAATTCTTTCTCAGTCGTTTTATTAGAGATTGATTGCATTGAGTCAGAAAAATTTTCTGACTCAATGTCACTGTTAATAACTTCTTCTATTGTAATTGAGGGGATTTCATCGACACTCTCATTGTTGAGAAACTTTGCCTCTGAAATGGTGTTTTCATTCTCAAATTCACTAGCATTTTCAAGAGTTACAATGTTTTCTGTTTCGTCGGCTTCTGTATCAAATTGATGGGCATCAAAATGATTTAACATATCAGCATTGCCATGATGTGAAATATCGGTGAGTGTAGGGATGTTGCTTTCTGATTCAGCCATCAGTGCTCTCCAGTGTGTGATGTTTTAAAGTATAACCTGACTCTCTATATGTTTTGTAGTTTTGCCGACCAGAATTTTTTCGTGACTCATCCTGATTAAGTATTTCTTCAATCATAAATGAATCGTCGTGACTTAAATCTGCAGGCCGAGATGATAGATTTATGACAGACTGAAAATTTAAATCATTAACTTTCTGATGTGAAATTAATATGGGCTGTTGCTGATCAGACGGTTCAAGAGTTGCAATACCGTGAGGGATAAAACTATCCTCACGAATATTCCATAATAAACTATCTAATGACTGACTATCATCGGCTGAGTCAGTTTGAATTAATACACGTTTTCCCGACTGCCAGTGAGATTCTGCTAACTTACAAGCATACTTTTGCAGGTTTTCTAACTGGTCATCGGGTAAAATGTAAAAATCAACAGAGATCATTTAGTCTCTGCTATTCGATCAAATATATATTGCATTAATAAAGGTAAAGGACGGCCTGTTGCACCTTTGTTTTTACCAGATTTCCAGGCAACGCCCGCAATATCAAGATGTGCCCAGTGATATTTTTTAGTAAAACGTGAAAGGAAACAGGCTGCAGTAATAGTACCTGCTTCACGGCCACCAATATTGGCAATATCAGCAAAGTTACTGTCTAGTTGTTCTTGATAGTCATCAAATAAAGGCAGTTCCCAACATCGGTCTCCAGCATCACGGCCGGCATTTAACAGATCGTTTATAAGTGGATTATGGTTACCCAGTAACCCGGCAGTATGACTTCCTAATGCAACAATACAGGCACCTGTTAAGGTCGCAATATCAATAACCACATCGGGGTCAAATTTTTGAGCATAAGTCAGGGCATCGCATAATATTAACCGGCCTTCAGCATCGGTATTTAAAACTTCAATACTTAAACCTGACATACTTGTAACAATATCTCCAGGCTTAGTTGCCAGGCCATCTGGCATATTTTCAGTGGCAGGAATAATGCCAATAATATTGTAAGGAAGCTGTAAATCTGCGCAGGCACTCATTACACCCATAACACTAGCTGCACCACACATGTCATATTTCATTTCATCCATGGCGCCACCTGGTTTGAGGCTAATACCACCAGAGTCAAATGTGACGCCTTTACCTACAAATACTAGAGGTTTCTGGTTTTTATCGCCGCCCATATGTTTTATGGTAATTAATTTGGCCGGTTGTCGTGAACCTCTGGAAACAGATAAAAATGAACCCATACCCAGTTCTTCCATTTCATCCTCTTCAAGTACTTCCGTCACCAGATCGCGATGGGTTTTATCCAGATTTTTTGCAATTTCAGCTAAATAGGTAGGCGTGCAAATGTTTCCCGGCAGGTTAGAAAGGTCACGTGTTAATTTAATACCAGATGAAATTGCCATACCTTCTCGAACAGCCTGTTCACCTTCCGGTAATTCTCGACGGCTAGGTACGCTGAATATTACTTTTCGTAAAGGTCGACGGGCATTCTCTTTTTTACTTTTTAACTGATTAAAAGTATATAGAGAGTCTTCAGTAGCCTGCACGGCATGACTTACCTTCCATGCCGAGTTACGATTTTTTACATTGAGTTCGGTAATGCATGAAAAAACTTCTGTCGCACCCCGATCATCGAGGAAAGTTGAAACAACACTATTCGCTTTCTGAAATGCTTTTATATCGAAATGCTTTTCACGACCACAACCAATGAGTAATATGCGATCACATAATGTATTGGGGACATTGTGTAATAATAACGTCTGTCCCAGTTTGCCTTCGCATTCACCACGACGAATTAAATTTGATATAAAGCCGTCACTGGCATCGTCTAAAATTTGCGCTGAAAGAGAAAGTTTACGGGAGTCAAACACACCAACAGCTACACATGAAATGCGCTGTTTTTCTGGGCTGCCACTCTTTACCGAAAATTCCATAATAACTCCATATTAATAAGTAGTATTTAGATTACAGTTCAGCATTTAAGTTCTAACTGCCTGCTGCTATATAAACAGGGTGCCAGTGTCGTAAATAAGCACTCAAAGGAAACACCTAAGATAAAATAATCACAAAGGGAAAAAGATTCTATGCAATTTTGACATATTTATACAGGCTTAATTGTTAAAAAAGAGACTTTTTTCCAAAAAATGAGTTTTTGTTGCTCTGTGTAAAAACAACCTTAATTAATGATGGATAATAAAATTATTCTATAGTTAGGTTAGAATACCCCGTACAGGTATTTAAAATAATGAAAGAAGTCCCCTAAAACACATGTTAAAGCGCCATTTCACTATAATTGATCGTTATATATCTAAAGAGCTTCTGCTAACCTGGTTAGCCGTGACTCTGGTATTAATGCTTATCCTACTTAGTGGTACATTAGCTCGTTTACTTGGAAAAGCAGCTGAAGGCGCTATTCCCGGTGATGCCGTCTGGGCATTGTTATTATTTACCGGTGCCCGGTACCTGATATTACTCATTCCCTTAAGTCTTTACCTAGGTGTTTTACTGACTTTCAGTCGTCTTTATAAAGATAATGAAATGTCGGCTATGTCTGCCTGCGGGATAGGTTTGAAACGATTGTACAGACCTTTATTTATGGTAACGATACCAGTTACCGCCATTATGTTGTATTTAACTCTGCATTTGATGCCATGGGTTTCCCAGCAAGCCGAGTTGTTAAAAGCCGAAATTGAAAATCGCTCGGAACTTACTGGGTTAACAGCAGGGCGATTTAATGCGTCTAAAAAAGGTGATGCTATTATGTTTTTGCAGCGCCAGTCTGAGGATGGTACGCAAATGAGTAATGTCTTTTTACATCAGACAAATATGAAAGATAAAAACCAGTTGCTTGATAATATCGAATCTGCGGATTTAGCCAGGCGATATAAAGATGATAATGGACGTCATTTTATTATGTTTGAAAACGGTCAAATGTATGAAGGTGAACCGGGGACTTCTAACTTTCGAATTACACGATATGAAAGAAAGGGTATATATTTACCAGAAAACCAGATAGATAATAAAATAAGCCGTAAAAAAGCAGTTCCAACAATAGATTTATGGAACTCAGATAAAATTGAATATCGTGCGGAATTGCATTGGCGACTTTCTCTACCTATTGGTGCTCTTTTACTCGCTGTTCTCGCTTTGCCTTTAAGTTATACAACTCCTCGTAAAGGGCGTTACTCTAAACTAGCATTGGCGATTTTAATTTATCTTATTTATTCCAATTTATTAGGTATAGGCCAAACCTGGGTAGAAAAAGAGAAAGTGCCCGAGTGGTTAGGTTTATGGTGGGTGCATGGGTTTGCAGTGGTGCTCATTGTGTATTGGTGGTTAAAGCGATCTGGTGGGATTAAAGCGTTTATACAACAAATCATGCCTCAGTCGCTTAAGCCTGTGGTGAAGTCATCGTGAAAATATTAGACCGTTATATTTCTAGAACCATTATTAGTGGCACATTAATGGTGTTATTAGTTCTGGGGGCATTACTGGCTTTTGTCGATTTCGTGTCAGAAATGGATGATGTGGGTAAAGGCCAATACAGTATGCTGCAGGCTGCTATGTATGTTTTATTGAGTCTACCGAAGCGACTATATGAGCTTTTTCCAACTGCCGTATTAATAGGTAGTTTGTTAAGTCTGGGAACACTCGCCGGTAATAGTGAGTTTACAGTGATGCGTGCAGCGGGTATTTCAATTATGCGCATTGTATATTCAGTATTAAAAGCCGGATTTATATTATTGTTATTTGTCGCTTTGATTGGTGAGCTGGTTGTGCCGGGTAGTGAGAGACAGGCTCAAAACCTTAGAGCTAAAAACTTACAACAAACAATAAGTCTTGCAGGAGGCGGAGGTTTCTGGGCGCGTGACGGGCAGCGTTTCTTGTATGTGAGTCATGTCTTTCCCGGTATGAATTTAGGCAAAGTTAATATTTATGAGTTATCTGAGAATAACCAGTTAAAACGAATAACACACGCTAAGTCAGCTCAGTATTTAAACGGCCAGTGGCAATTAAACGAAATTCAACAAACAGAGTTTAATAATGATTATATAGAAAGTCGTAAGATTGATTCTGAGATATGGCAAAAACTACTTAATCCAGATTTATTTAATGTTGTTAGTGTTGAGCCGGGAAATATGTCAGCAATTGATCTGTTTAAATACAGTAATTACTTAAGAAGTAATGATCTTGATTCTAGCCCGTATGAACTGGCATTCTGGATAAAAGTTTTTACGCCCATCTCCAGTCTGGTCATGTTGCTAATTGCCTTGCCCTTTATATTTGGTTCGCAACGTAGCAGCGGAGCAGGAAATCGAATGCTGGTAGGATTACTGCTAGGTATTGGTTTTTATTTATTAAACCGGACTGTTAATCACCTGGGGCAGGTTTACCACGTTTATCCATTTATAAGTGCTTCAGCTCCCGTTATCGCTTTTGCTATAGCAAGTTTTTATGCTTTACGAAGAGTGAAGTAGGTTTTTTAGATGATTTTGCTACTGAACACAGAGGTCACAGACTTTTATAGGTTTTATTCTCTTCGCGAACATTAAGTGCATATTATTTATTTTAAACACTTATTGCTCTTTGTCTCAGTGGCAAAATTCATTTCTTCTCTAATTGAACCAGATACGAAGATGACAAGATGTCATGCCAGGTACGTTTTCTAGTATCAACAAAACACCACAAAAAACCTAATCCACAGAAACTCCAGGACAATACAGCCGTTAAAGCTCGAATAGAGGCCTGTTTTTTATTAATAGAAGACCCGTCTTCTGAAACAAGTCGTAACATCCATGTTTTCATACCTAGTGTTTGTCCTCCATGCGACCAGAACCAGACATAAAAAAGAAAACCGGTAATGAAAATTGTGAACAGCATGATAACTTGATTCATTAGGTAGAAAGGGTGTTCTTCAGTAATCGCATTACCGTTATTCATTAAAAAGGTTGTGAATATACTAATTGTTACAGCAACAATGAAACAAATAGCAATTAATAGAAATAAATCATAAATAATGGATAGTAGACGTTTAAATAACGAAACCGGTGCATATGTGTCAGGAGCGGGCATTTATAACCTGTTTAATAATAATAAGGAGTGAAAATTGTAACGGATTGCTCAAATTGATGCATTAATCATTCATTTGTATGCTTTTGTTTGCTGTATTCAGGTATTTTCTAGTTTTTGATATAAACTCATTACAAACAACAATATTTTGCTGGAGAACATCATGATTAAACGAAGCCTGCTTACCGCAGGGCTAATTGCAACATCATTTTCGAATGTATATGCATTGCCTTACGGTTTTTTTGATGCACGATCAGTGGCAATGGGTAATGTAAGTGTAGCAACAGGCGGTATTACCACCGCAGCATTGTCAAATCCTGGAATGTTATCGGTAAATGAAAATAACGATAGCTTTGCTTTATTATTACCTGCGATTGGGGTTCAGGCAATCGACGATGGAAATGTGATTGATTTAGTTGATGAATTTCAGGCGATTGATGGAAATATTTCTTCTATACCGAGACAAGTTGAGATATTACAGGAGCTTGATGGAGCTAGTGTTATTGGGGCTGTTATACCCAATGCGGCATTTGTCTCAAGCGGTGAAGATTTTACCTGGGGTATTACCGTGCGCGCCGATGCAGTGGTGTCAGCTGGTTTAGTAGATATTATTATTCCAACGCCTACAAATCTGGTACAACCTGATGCAACTGTTAGAGCTTTAGGTGTTGCAATTACTGAAATTGGTGTGCCACTGGGTACAGATTTTTCTTTTGCCGGCATGCAATTATCAGTAGGTGTTACACCAAGATTTGTACAGGTTGATGCAATTGAATATTCATCGCCTATTTCCACTTCAGATATTGAAGATATAAGTGACCTTGATTCTGAAGACCTGGGTAGTTTTACAACATTTGATGCCGGCATCACTTTAAATGTAATAGATACCTTCAGGGTTGGGCTTGTTGCAAAGAACCTGATTGAAGAAACAAAATACACAACAGCAAGTTCTACAAACAATTTTGTCAGTACTGCTGTGGACTTTGAAACCCATTTACGTGTTGGTGCGGCATTTGATGCAGGCTTTATAACAATTGCGGCTGATATGGATTTAACAGAGCGTGAACCTATTGCGTACGAAAATCCGTCTAAATCATTAGCGGTTGGTGCCGAAATAGATGCATTAAGCATTATGCAGTTCAGAGTTGGTTATCAATCTAATTTAGCAAGTGGTTCTACTGACCCCGATTTATATTCAGTAGGATTAGGTTTTTGGCTTGGATTTAATCTTGATGTAGCCGTTGTTGCAGGTGATGATTCTTCTTATGGTGCATTTGTGCAAACAGGATTTCATTTTTAAACGAAAAAAATGGAATAATTTAAGAATGATTTAACTTATAAAGTGTAAAAAACTTCGACTTTTTATTTTTGTAAAAAGTTGTTTTAAGGCAAATAAATATAATTTTGAATAAATAAAAATCAAAAATATTTGCTTAAACTGAAAATACTAAAAAAGTTAAAAAAACAAAAAAATTGTAAAAAAAATTAGACCTGAACCCTGTTTCAGGTTTTTTTTGCAAAAAAACTAAGTTTTTTTGCAAAAAACACATAATAACGCCTTGATTTATTTGTAAAATAGAAAATACGAATTATAATCTGTGCATCAACCCGATGAATAGGAATAATAAAATGGCCCGTAAAAAGAAAAAAGCAGTAAAGAAAGCAGTAGCTTCTAAAAAACGCGTAGTTAAGAAAGCAGTAGCTAAGAAAAAACCTGCAGCAAATAAATCAGCAGCAAAGAAGAAAGCAGCAGCAGCAGCTAAAAAGAAAGCAGCAGCAGCTAAAAAGAAAGCAGCAGTAGCTAAAAAGAAAGCAGCAGCAGCTAAGCGTAAAATAGCAGCAGCAAAGAAAAAAGAAGCGGCAGCAAAGAAAAAAGCAGCAGCAGTAAAAGCAGCAGCAGCTAAAAAAGCAATTAAAGACCAGATTACATCGGTTAAAGCCGAGTTGTCAGCAGCACGTGAAGAGCTAAAGACAGCTGCAAAACGTGAAGCGGCATTAATTAAGATGGCTGGTAATAAAGAATCTGCAATTGCTAAGTTTGTTGAAAAGTGGACTAAGCAGCAGCTTTCTAAGATGGAAAAATCTCTAAAGCCTAAAAAACGCAAAGCAAAAAAGCGTAAATAAGCTATTTGAGCTAATAGATTAGCAATAATCTATAAAAAAAGGCCACACCCGAAAGGGTGTGGCCTTTTTTATGAGTTAATTATTAAATAAAAAGAGAGTTTGTTCGCAAATGAACGCTCTTAATCGCAAAACTTATCGCTTTATGTGTCTACGACACATTACAGCTCATTAAATTATTTTAATTTTATGCATTCATTCATAAACAACATGTTTTCGTTTATAAATAGCTGTATCAGGGTATAAGTGTGAATTTTAAATATTAAATCAATTCATTAAATGGCTGAACTTCAACGGTTTCACCGGCATTAATATCACCTGAATCGCGTTCTAAAACGATAAAACAGTTTGCTTTTGCCATAGAACTCAACATATGGGAGCCCTGAACACCTGTGGTATCAACAATCAACTGTCCATTTTCGTCGTTTGACATAATTCCTCGTTGAAAATCTTTACGGCCAGGGCGTTTTTTGAGTTTAGAAATGCATTTAGCCTGTAATTTAAGAGGAGCACTTATCGTTTCACCCTCTAATAAACGTAAACAGGGTTGTACGAATTGATAAAATGTAGCCATGGCAGAAACAGGGTTACCAGGTAGTCCAAAGAAAATAGTGTCATTAATATGACCAAAAGCTAAAGGTTTACCTGGTTTCATGGCTATTTTCCAGAAACCGACTTTTCCAATTTCATCTAATATTATTTTAATAAAGTCAGCTTCTCCAACAGAGGCGCCACCAGAAGTAATAACTAAATCAGCAATACTTGATGCTTCTTTTAGTGTCAGTTCAATTTCTTCTTTTATGTCGGGGACTACACCCATATCAATGCATTCAACATCCATTTTATGTAACATTCCAAACAATATATAACGGTTACTGTCATAAATATCACCTGGTTCAAGGTGTTGGCCAACGCCTTTTAATTCATCACCCGTAGAAAAGAAGGCAACTACAGGTTTTCTGATAACTTTAAATTCTGTCACGCCAACGGAAGCCAGCAATCCAAGTTTTGCTGGTGATAAACGTTCACCTGCTTTAATAATGGTATCACCGGTAAAAAAGTCGTCACCCGGGTTGCGTACATTCTGTTTGGCTTTGTGCTCATTCCCAATTTTTATATTACTGCCGTCTACTTCAGCATGCTCTTGCATAATAACGGTGTCAGCACCTTCTGGTACAACTGCACCCGTCATAATACGGACAGCTTCGCCTGGTTTGAGCGATCCCTCAAAAGGTGTGCCAGCAAAAGATTTGCCAATTACTTTTAATTTTTTATCATTCGTTTGAGGGATGTCTGATGCGTTAATTGCATAACCATCCATGGCTGAATTAATGAATGGGGGAACATCAAGAGGCGAAGTGACATCCTCTGCCAGAATATGGCCCGCAGCTTCGCGAATAGTGACGTTTTTTTTGCCTTTAATGGGTCTGATGCTTTGTTGAATTCGTTCAAGTGCTTGCTCGAAACTAAGTGAATTAGGATCGAATTCATCGTTACACGAGCTCTGTTTTTTTATCATAGTAAGGTCTTCTTTGTAGAAATTGATTTTATAAAGTTATATTGCTTTTTTTTGCTGGCTATATTGAACAACAAAGTCAGTTATGGAGCCGATATCATTTATATTTAGCTGTGTTAAGTCAGTTTGTTGTAATGGTTGCTGATTATCGTGGGCAATGGCAATAATATTGTTATCATCAGGGTACATTAATGGTTTTCCGGTAGTTTCTCTGTGTAATTCAATTTTATTGAATGGCCATTTTTTAAAACCTTCTACCAGAACCATATCAACAGTGTTTGCAGGAATGTGCATTAAAATTTCCTCTAACGTAGGATCGGTTTCAATTTCATTTTCAATAGTTATAACTGTCCTCATACTGGAGCAGATTAACATGGGAACGGCTCCAGCTTTGCGTAATTCATAACTATCCTTGCCTGGCGTATCCATCTCAAAATTATGATGTGCATGTTTAATAACTGCAATGCGCATACCGCGTTTTTTTAATTCAGGAATCAGTTTAAGCAGTAAGGTTGTTTTTCCAGTTCCACTGTAAGCAGCGAACCCTAAAAGAGGTTTGTCATAAGTAATTTGACTATTAGAGGTAGTTTGCGTAGACATTAGTTCATATCTTCCGGGCGATTAAAATTGTTAAAGCGATTATGTTGTGATGAAAGATCACAGATTGCAGGGTCTATCATAGAGATAAAATCATGAACTTTACGTCGCCCCTGTTGTAAAAATGTATTTAACAAAGGTTTATGTTTACATGATATTAATGAAAAAAGAGGCTGTAGTCTGTCTCCATCATGGCATATTGCAGATTCTTTTTTTTGTGTTTGTAAACATTGCCAAAGATGATCAAAAAGGTTCACAGGAGGGCTAGGCGTGTCACAGGGTAGACAAAGTATATACGGGGTAGTGCATATGTGCATTGCGCTGGAAATACCCGCTAACGGCCCTTGATAGTCGTCTTGAAAGTTGTTAACTGAATCATTTACTACATTTGTCGTATATTTTTTATATGTATCCAGGTTTCTATTTGCACTTATAATAATTTGATCTGCTGGTGCATCTATTGTGTTAATAATATGCTCTATCATAGGTTTATCTTGCCACAACATTAAACCTTTATCGGTGCCGTTCATTCTTTGTCCCTGCCCACCGGCAAGAATTAAATAAGTGACCTGATGGAGTGAGTTTGTGTTGTACATAGATCTATCTTGCCTGCATATTAGTTCTAGGCTGAAAATAAAACACTTTCAGTGTAATCTGTCAGTAGATGTAAGCTTTATTATATATCAATATGCATCCTGAAATTTTTACTTCATAATATTTAAAATGGCTATAGTTGATCAATTACCCGCTGCTGAACAGTCTGTTATCGAACGCTTTCTTGATGTGTTATGGATGGAAAGAGGTCTCAGTCAGAACACGCTATCTGCATATAGAAATGATCTGTCGAATCTGGCGTTATGGTTATATCAAAATAACAGTAATTTATTAGGGGCATCACAGGTTAGCTGCCAGTCTTTTCTTGCTTTCAGGTATGAGCAAGGCAGCAAAAATCGAAGTGCAGCACGTTTGTTATCATCTATGCGGCGTTTTTATGGCTGGTTGTTGCGCGAGAAAAAAATACAAATTGATCCTGTCGCTTTAATTGAAGCTCCGAAACCGGAACAACCATTACCCAAAACCCTGACCGAAGTTCAAATTGAAGATTTGTTAAATGCTACAGATTTAAATTCGGACTTAGGTTTGAGGGATAAAGCCATGTTGGAAACAATTTATGCCACGGGTTTGAGGGTAAGTGAGTTGATTAGTCTGGAATTTTCTCAGGTTTCATTAGATCCTGGTGTTATACGTGTAATGGGCAAGGGTGGAAAGGAGCGTCTGGTACCGCTAGGGGAAGAAGCGATAGCGTGTTTGCAGGTCTATATTAATCAGGCAAGGGCTGCATTAATGGCCCAGCATCCCCCATGTAACGCTTTATTTGTAACCCGAAGAGGTAAAAGTATGAGTCGACAGGCTTTTTGGTATTTAATTAAGCGTTATGCCACTTTAGCAAATATTGATGCTGAAATTCTGTCACCACATACATTACGGCATGCTTTTGCAACTCATCTGTTAAATCATGGTGCTGATTTAAGAGTGGTGCAAATGTTGCTGGGTCATAGCGATATATCAACTACACAAATATATACTCACGTGGCGAATCAGCGCTTACAGGTGCTTTATCAGCAGCACCATCCTCGTGCCTGACAGATGAATTTTTACAAAATTAGTTAAAATTTAATATTAAATTTATTTAAAATGAGCCTTTTATGCTCGGAATTAATTATACTTGTCCCTGTCTATGTATACAGATCACATTAATATTGAGAATTAATCTATGAAATTACTACTAAAATCAGGCCTGCTAATAATAACAATGGTACTAGGGGCTGTGTCAGCGGTTCACGCAAGTGAAGCTGAAATAAAAGAATTAAAAGAAAATATAAGTAAACGTTTACCACCAAATACCGCTTTATCTGTGAAAGCGACGCCTATTAAAGGTGTATATGAGATCATGGCGGGTGGCCAGATTATGTATGCAGATAAAGATGCCCGTTATATATTTGATGGTGACTTAATTGATCTGAAAACAAAGAAGAATATCACTGAAGACACTCGTGGTATTGTGCGCTTAAGTGCCTTAGACAAACTGGGTGAGAGCAACATGTTAGTGTATACACCTAAGGGCAAGATTGAACATACGATTACCATATTTACTGATATATATTGCCCATACTGTAGGAAACTGCATGATGAAATGCCTGATTACATGAATAATGGTGTAAAAGTGCGTTATATCTTTGTGCCATTTAAAGGCCCTAAGAGTGTGCAAACATCAGTTTCTGTATGGTGTGCAGATGATAAAAACAAAGCTATGGATCTGGCTAAAGGCGGAAAAGAGGTTGAAAAGAAGACCTGTAATAACCCGATTAGCCAACATCAGGCGCTTGCTACTGAAATTGGTATAAGAGGTACGCCTGCAATTATGCTTGAGTCTGGAACAATATTACCGGGGTACGTTCCTTCAGCTAAATTATTGCAACAGTTAAACACTCAGCTTTAAAATAACATTCTTTAATGTAACATCTCCATCGGGGATGGATAATAATGCGTTCCCACGGTTCTGCGTGGGAACGCATGCTGACACCTTTTCTTATTAATGCATCGCATTAAACATCTTTCGCCGGAATTGGCCTACTAGTGGGTGCTCATCTCCCAATAGACTAAACGTAGCAAGTAGTGCCTTTTTAACATCGCCACCCTGAAACTGGTTATCCCTGATTAAAATATAAATAAGGTGTTCAAGCCCTGCTTCATAGTTGTCCTGATTAATCAGTTGGATTGCGAGTTGATAGCGTGATAAATGATCATTTGGTGTTTCGTTGAGATTTTTTTCAAGTGCGCTAATGTCAGGTGCATTTTCAGACGCTAGAGCCAGTTCGATTTTATTTAATAAACTAACTACCTGATCATTTTCACGATCTGCCAGACTAAACTTGTTAAGTCGTTTTTTTGCAGCATCATATTCTTTTTCACGAGCTTCAAGGTGAGCAAGATCTAGTTGAATAGTCATATTATCTGGTGCTAAAAACTCAGCTTTAAGCAATAACGCTTTACCACCATCAAAGTCTCCTGACTGGATAATTTCAAATGCTTGATTACGTAAATTATCAGCCTCAGTTGTTGAGTGTTTGTCAATTAACTCTCGAATAAACTCTTCTGTTTGTATTCCATTGAACTGATCAACCATATCTCCATTTTTAAATACAAGTATGGTAGGAATTGTGCGTATTTGATATTGCTGGCTTAATGACTGTTCGCTTTCGCTATTTACTTTAGCTAATACGAATTGACCATTCAGATTGTTAGCCAGACTTTCCAATACAGGAGTCAGTTGTTTACAGGGTTCACACCATTCGGCCCAAAAATCGACCAGTACAGGTGCTTTATAAGAGTTCTCAATAACACCTTGTTGAAAGTTCTGTTCTGTAGCATCAAAAATAAAACCGGATGAACTCATTTTTTTACTCAAATTTAAATTCTGTCATGCAAAGTATATTACTGGGTTGTGGGTGGTTTATCTATTAGCCCTGAAATAAGATAATGTGTCTTATTCACTGACCACAAACAATTCGCAACATTCAGTAAATAGTAGATAAGAAATAATTTCTTTATCTGGCCATAATGGTTTTAAGCCATTCGCGTAATAGCGCATTTGTTGTTGGTATTCCTGTGATATCTCTTCAAGATTATTATTAACTGCGTGTTGGTGGGTTTTGTAGTCGATAATAATTACCTGATTGGGTTTAACTATTAATCTGTCAATAATGCCATAAACCAGGCGGTTATCATTAATATACTGTATAGGACATTCATTATATATTTTAATAATGTCATCAGGTTTGAAAATTTTCTGCAAATCAGGATGAGAATAATTAGAATGAGCAATTGCAAACCAGCTTTCTAGTTGCTTGTTCTGCTGAATTTGCATTTCATAAGAAACTCTTTTTATTATAGTATCTGCGCTCTGTTTATCATCTAGCGTAAGCAGCTCTAACATACGGTGTATGACTATACCGCGCTGTTTGGCTAATTGATTATCAGTGTTTCTGTCATTCTGTTCAGTATTTGATGAATTAGTATGAATGTCAGCTCGGCTAGGTGCCAGCATAACTTGTGGTTTTTCAAGAGTGTGAATTTTCTGGGTTAAAGCATCATCTATAATCAGTTCGCGTTTAGTATTATCCGCTCGTGTTGAAATTGTATCATCACATAATGCATGCTCACCAAAGCTATAACTCAAATGCTTATCTGCCTGCTCATCAGTGTTATTAGATAATGACTGTAAAGCTGTGAATAAGGGCTGGTACCAGTTAGCAAAGGGGCCTCTGTCGGGTTGGCAACCGCTTATAAATAGATACTGTCTTGCTCGGGTTATAGCTACATACAATAGATTTGCATCTTCTTTTTGTTGTGCGTCTTTTATTTGTTTTGTTAGTGATTTTGTCTGCCTGTCCTGAAGTTTGCTCGCCGGGACCAGTTGAAAATGTGTGGGTTTCTTATTTTCCACAGGCCAGTCAATTAAGGTGCTTAATGAAGACCTGTCTTTTGAAGCGGTGATGGTATCAGCTAAATATACTACGGGTGCTTCAAGTCCTTTACTGGCATGTATAGTCATTATGCGTACACGTGCTTCTCTTGTTTCCATAGGTGCTTCGTCAGGGGCATCACTCTGGGTGTTTTTTAAACTGCGCAAATGGAATAAGAAATGCATTAAACTCGGATAACGGCCGCTATCAAGATCCAGCGCCATTTCCAGAAATAGAGTTAAGTTAGCTTGTACCCGTGCCTGTAAAGCGGGTGGTGTTGAACGTTTATATCGCTCCAGCACATCTGCCTGTGCAAATACCTTATCAAGTAAATCATGCACAGGAATTTTATCTGTCAGTGCTCGCCAGTTATTTAAATGTATCCAGGCGCGTTTAAGTGGGTGATTATCATCAAGCTCTTCTGATAATGCTTCCAGTCGACTAAACCAGTGTCCCTGATGATGTGTGGCGAGCGTTTGTAAATCATCATCAGAAGCGCTGAATAAAGGTGATTTTAAAACCTGTGCCAGTGATAAATTATTAAAAGGGGTTAATAAAGTATCAAGTAAAGCTTCCATATCCTGAATTTCTAAGCAGGATAAGAAAGTACCTCTATTTGTACCTAAATAAGCAATGCCCGCATCACGTAGAGCCCGTTCATAGTCTTCAACATGTGCACGTTTACGAACCAGAATAAAAATATCGTTATAAGTTAATGCCCTATGTGAATCTCCATCTGTTACAGAGGTTTTATTTTTAATAAGCTGCTTTATATGATCAGCAATCTGGCTAGCTTCTTTCTGATGAATACCGTTAGATTCTGCACGAGCTTCATTTAAAGGATTACGACAATAAACAGGTTCAATATTATCGTCCAGATCACTCATACGCCAGAGTGGTAAAACTTCAACTGTCCCCGCCAGCTTTTCAAGGTTAGTCTGGTGTTTAATAAATCCGGGTAAATTATTTTGAAATTCTTCCTGCTCAAAAACAGCATTAACCGTATTAATAATTGCAGGTGATGAGCGCCATGATTTATTCAGGGGAAAAGACTGGGCATCAAGGTTCTGATTTAACCAGTTTGAAGCCTGTTGCTGTAATTCGGGTTTTGCACGTCTAAAACTATAAATAGACTGTTTTTCATCACCGACTAAAAATACACTACGATGTTTTTCTGACTCAGTTGATGCCATTTCTTCCAGCAGGGGTAATATTAATTGCCACTGAGTCGGGTTAGTATCCTGGAACTCATCAATTAACAGGTGCTGTATTTGTTGATCAAGTTTGTATTGTATCCAGAGGGCATTTTCAGAATCCTGCAAAAGCTTGTAGCTACGCCATTCCAGATCGGTGAAATCAAGTAATCGTTGTTGGTTTTTTAATGTTTGATAGTGATCAATAAATCTTTCACCGCAATAAAACCAGTGGTGGTTGAGTTGCCAGCAATGCTGTTTATTAAGCTCTTCAAGCGTTTCTAAAATTTTATTACTAATAATTTCATGAGATTCCAGGAAACGATCAGCGTCATCATCGCCTAATTTTTTACGCAGTGCAGCGCTATCTTTTCGAGCCAGAGGCGTATCTTTTTGTGTAAGAAAACACCCGCGAACAAGTTTAAAGGCATTTTTATCTTTTGG
>Ga0316206_1001475_pt1 | contig 20478 bp, 20 predicted proteins | sample 6monthpyrite_MG_FD_204942 | JGI IMG/M metagenome (GOLD analysis project Ga0316206, IMG submission 204942) | Microbial mat bacterial communities from mineral coupon in-situ incubated in ocean water Damariscotta River, Maine, United States -... | ecosystem: Environmental > Aquatic > Marine >... | reverse complement strand
GTAAATTATAAAGCTGAAGTAATTAAAAGTTATTTTCAAGACGGCAGTGAGTTTGGTATAGAAATCAAATACATTGAAGAGGATAAAAGACTAGGAACAGCTGGTGCCTTAAGTTTGATAAAAGATAAAATAGAAAATCCTTTTTTTGTCATTAATGGTGATATCTTAACAACGTTGAATTTTGAAGAGGTGTTAAAGTTTCATAATGATAATCATTCAATGGCTACAATGTGTGTTAGAAAATATGAGTACCAAATTCCATATGGAGTGGTGAAATCTGATGACAGCAATATATCTGCAATAGAAGAAAAACCATCATTTGATTTTTTAATTAATGCGGGTATATATGTCTTAAATCCAGATTTAATAGCTTCTATACCGGAGGATTGCTTTTATGACATGCCAGATTTATTTAAAAACTTAATAAGCATGAGTAAAACAACTTTGTCATACGAAGTTGTTGACTACTGGGTGGATATTGGACAAATAAATGATTATGAAAAAGTTTTAAATGACTTTAAATATTAAGATAGTTTTATTTTATGCTATTTAACAGTTACGAATTTATATTTGCTTTTTTACCAATAACTTTTATTATATATTTTTATTTAAATCAAAAAAGGCTAACAGAAGCAAGTAAAGGGTTTCTAGTCTTTAGCAGTTTATTTTTTTATAGTTGGTGGAATATTGTTTATTTGCCAATCATACTTTCTTCAATGCTTTTTAACTATGCTATAGGAAACTCTTTTGCTAATGAGATAAAAGAAAATAAACATACGTTTTCTAGAAAATCAGTGTTAATCTTTGGGATAATTTCTAATATACTACTGCTTGGATATTTTAAATATATGGATTTCTTTATTGAAAATGTCAATTTAGTTAGTGGTATGAACTATGGTTTACTGCACTTAGCCTTGCCTTTGGCAATATCGTTTTTTACATTCCAACAGATTGCTTACTTAGTAGATAGTTACAGGTTCGAGACTAAAGAGTATGACTTTTTGAACTATGCATTATTTGTTACCTTTTTTCCTCAGCTGATTGCCGGTCCAATTGTACACCATAGTGAAATGATGCCTCAATTTTCAAATACAAGAAGTAAAGTAATCAACTATAAAAATATATCAATTGGATTGTTCATCTTTTCTATTGGATTATTTAAAAAAGTTGTAATTGCTGATACTTTTGCTATATGGGCTAGTAATGGTTTTGATAAGACAGAAATTTTAACTTTGATGGAAGCATGGGCTACAAGCTTGTCTTATACATTTCAGCTATACTTTGATTTTAGCGGATATACAGACATGGCCATTGGTGCAGCCTTACTTTTTAATATAAAATTGCCTATTAACTTTAATAGCCCATATAAGGCCACAAGCATACAAGACTTTTGGAGAAAATGGCATATTACATTAAGTAGGTTCTTAAAAGATTATATATATATTCCTTTGGGTGGAAACCAAAAAGGAAACTATAGAACATATAACAATTTAATTGTAACATTTCTTCTTGGCGGAATTTGGCATGGTGCCGGTTGGACTTTTGTATTTTGGGGATTTCTCCATGGATTTGCTTTAGTGATTCATAGAATATGGAGTAAGTTTGGTTTTAAACTTTGGACTTGGTTAGCATGGTTGTTAACATTTAATTTTATTAATATCGCTTGGATCTTTTTTAGGGCTAAACAATGGGATGATGCTATAAAAGTCTTAGTAGGTATGTTCGGGTTGAATGATATTGGCAATATAAACCTTCTAATAAAATTAGGAACAAGCTTCAAAGATGATTTTTTAATATGGGTGGCTGTCTTAATTATAAGCATTATAAGTTTTTTCATAAAAAATAGCAGTCAACTTGCCCATGATTTTAAACCAAATATACGATATGCGATGTATACAGCTATATTATTTGTATTTTCAATCGCTAGTTTTCAAAAAATATCAGAATTTCTGTATTTTAATTTTTAGGCTATTTGATGTATAAAAAAAATCTTGGATATACTCTATTGGCGGTCGTTATATTGTTTGTGTTTTTAGGTACTACTATTTTTATAGTAGATCCTCTACAGCAATATAGACAAGCATCATTTTATAAACCATATTTTTCAAATCAACGATATATGAATCCTGGAATGGCAAAAACATCAGAATATGACACAGTTGTTATCGGTACATCAACTTCAGAAAATTTTGTTCCGAAAAATGTAGATGACATATTGGATGTTAAAAGTTTAAAGTTACCATATAATGGGGGTACCGTGTATGAATATAACCAAATATTAAATACAATAATTAAAACCCATAAAGCAAAAAATATAATTATTGGATTAGATTATTTTTCATTGTCAGGAGATAAAGAACGGGTAAGATATGTTGGGTTACCCATATATTTATATGATGAGAATATTTTTAATGATTATGAATACTTATTTAATATTAATATTTTAATAAAAGAGATAGGAATTAAAATTATTTCATCAAATCTTTTTTCCTTTAGTACAAATAGATTAAATCGGGAAAATCCATACTATTGGTGGAAAGATGGCATGGCATCCAAAAAAAATGTACTGGATTTCTGGAAAAACAAAGGTAAAGTCAAGGTTGATTTTAACGTAGGCCAATTAAATTATGAAAATATGGAAGCTAATTTTGACTATAATATCCTTCCTTATTTAAGAGATAACCCAGATATAAATTTTAAGATTTTTTTACCGCCTTACTCTATTTTATATTGGATGAACATTCGTACAAATAGTAGTGATATTAAAAAAATCTTATTTTTTAGAAAATATTTATTTAAGATTCAGCAGAAGTTTCCTAATACTAAGCTTTTTGATTTTCAGGTTGACACTAAAACTGTGTGTGATTTAAATAATTATAAAGACCTAATACATTATTCTGTAGAAATAAATAACAGGATGTTACTTTATTTTAGGTCTAATAAATTTTTAGTGGATAATATCGATACAAATAATAAATATTTATTGGACATGATGCTCACAGAAAGTAAAACAAATGAAAATAGATATACTAAATAATCGAACTAAGGAGGTTTAATAGATTTTGATTGTAGGCTTTTTTTCTAGTGCAAATGATGATATTTTAGCATTACATTTACTCTTTATGGGATTTAGAAGTTGTAGTCATTGTAGAGAACATGTAATGGTATGAAATCACCATAAATTCAGAACAGATATAGTCAAAAAAAATTATTATAAATATTTTAAAGATTATACACAAGAACATTGATAATGATGTTTTAAAATGCTAATATATCAAATAGAATAAGAACTCGCTGCATTATTCTGATGATTACATTAACAATTAACGTTATGTGATATTAGAACGTATTTAGGGTGATTTTCGGTTCTGATGGAGGACTCTCAGAATTTGATATTTTTACTTCTAGAATTGTTCAAAGTTCAAAGAAATAATGTCAATTAGTCAACTTAATCTTGATGTTCTACGTTGGGATAGTTGAGTTTATATTTTCTGTGGAAACAGTTTAAACCTAAAAAGGGGGCAAAGGTGACACTTGTAAATCAGCTATATACAAAATACTCGATATATAGAAAAGCAGCCGAAAAAGAAAGAATTTCTGGAAAAATGGAAGCATATTCACATCTCTTTGAACCTAAAGAAAGTATTGATAGCCATCTTTTTTTTCAAGCAATTGAAGAGATGGGAGTGAGTCCGTCAGATAATATATTAATAAGACTTAATTCTAGGTTTTCAAGTCACTATGAAGGCGGTTTAGTTAAATTTTATAAGGATTTATTTACCTATGTGGACTCTCAAAATGGAAACATATTAAGCCTATCTTACACATTTGATAGAAGTCCATTAATGTATTTATCGCAAGACAACATTTTTCATGAAAATATGCCTACCAATACAGGGTTGGCGAATGAGATTTTTAGACGGATGCCAAATGTACATCGAAGCTTTCATCCTACTCACTCAGTTAGTGCATATGGAAAAAATAGTCAAGAAATAGTCTCATCACATCATTTGGACCCATATGCCTATTCAAAGAAATCACCCCTTTATTATATAAGCGGCAAGTATAATGGCAAGGAAATTATAGTTGGTCTGAACCATTATACGATAAATCTACATTTTATTGAAGATAAATCAGAAAGCTTTGGTTTTATTGATAATTTAGTTGCTTCTAGGATAAATATTAATGGTAATACAAGTAGAATACCCTTTCTAGTTGATAATCCATTTAAAAAAATGACTTGTCATTATCATACTAGTTTATGTATGGACGAGCTATTTAAAAGTGGTGTATTACAACAAAAAATAGTAAGTGGTATTTCAATTTACGTTTACAATGCAAAAAAACATGCTGATTTATTAATAAGTTTAAGAGAACAAAATATTTGTAAATTTAAAGATTTAAAATTAAAAACATTTTTACTTAATAAAATTGTAAAACCAATAGTATTAAAAAACTATTTTAATTTAAAAAATGGAATTTTATATCCAAAAAAGGTAGATTCATGAAAAGTAAATTCTTTTTTTCAGATGATGTGAGCATGCATATAAGAAATGGGATGTGGTATTTATCTAATCTTAGAACATTAACACATATAAAAATAGATATGCTGACATTTGCACAAATAAATGAATATCTTATTGATAACTCACAAAATGAATGTTATGCTGATGAAAAATGCAAAGTTATTAATTGTACGTATTTTACAAATATAAATGGGTTGATGGAAGACCCTACGCATATTAACACATCAAGTGCAGTTGAAATTATTGGTTTTGTAAATGTTATAGAATTTTTAAAGAAAAAACTCATTTTAATTGACAATAAACAAGAATATATTGAATATTTTAATCCAAAAGAATCTTTTTTTGATAGTAAACACTATGGAACATTTCATCAGCAAATGGGCTATAATCTAATGACAAGTTTAAGAATAACACCCGATAAATGGTGGCCTACTCAAAAGTTTTCAAAAGATTGGGAAGTGAAAAATAATTTATATAGATATGTTCAATTGAATTTTTTTAAAGAATATTTTAATAGCGATTTTACATCGGGAAAAAAAATTTTAGACTTAGGCTGTGGAGTGGGATTTTATTCCAAAATTTTATTAGAAAATGGCGCAAGCGAGCTTATTGGTATAGACCCAAATTCAGAGTATATACAAAAAGCAAAAGATTATTGTTTAGGTATAGGAACTTCTGATTTTAGATTAGGCATATTGGACGAAGATAGTGATATTCTAAGCGTTGATGAAAAATTCGATGTTATCATAATAAGTGATATGCTATTGTTTTATTTTTCACCTCCAAATCCAAATGATAAAATGAATCCCGTTGCTTTATTAAAACTAGTAAGAAAATATTTAAAAGAAGATGGTATTTTGTATGTGACAGAACCACATAGTTTTTTTTGGTTGGCTCCATGGATGGGGGATGAAAATAATCCATACACAGTAATAACGGAATATACTAATAAGATGTATAGTGTTACTCCCACTTTAAGTAAAATAAGCCAAGCATTTTCTAAAGCCAATCTGTATATACGCGAAATTTATGAACCTCTTCCTTCAGAAGAATGTAAAGAAAAATATTCGAGTAGGGCGTATAACTTTGCAAAGAACTTTCCTATTTGGTGGGTTTTCATCTTGGGAAAGAGAAATGAATAATAATATTACTCAGAGAATAATTGATTTTATTAAAAAAAATGAAATTTCAACTGCTGAAATTTCTGATGCTCTAGGCAAAAAAGGGTTATTTACCGATAGTTATCCATTATTTGAAAATACACATATAGTTGGACATGTTTTTTATGTAAGTGCTTATGGTGATTCAAATTGGCCGATACATTATTCTATTGTTAATATACCAGAAAACTATATTGTCCTAATTGAAAACATAGATTGTGAAAAAGCTTTGTTTGGAGAGATTGTCTCAAAATATATTATATCTACAAGAAAAGCAGCAGCTATTGTTACAAATGGCTCTATCCGTGATATTCGTGATATTAAAAATGCAAAACTTCCGGTTTGGTTTAAGTCAGTAAACCCAGTTGGATGTTTTAACAGTAAACCAATATATTGTGATGAGACGGAAGAATTTGTTAAAAAAAGAAAAATAATACTTGCAGGGTCAATCGCAATCTGCGATGATAATGGCGTAATAGTAGTATATAAAAAAAATTTAACGCCGGAGTTTTTGGAAAAATTAAGATTTATTAAGCAACAAGAAGAAAAATGGAAAGAGTGTGTATTTGAAAAAACATGGAGCACTTATGAAACTATCTGTTTAAAAAGGTATGATAAATGATTAAAAAAAATATAAATATAATACTAAATACATGTGCTGGTATTAGACAAGATGATACGGTCTTAATTTTATCTGATGATAAAACTGCTGAAATTGGTAAATTGTTTTATAATCTTTCAAAAATGAGTATTGAATCAGTAGAACATGTTATAGTAGAAAGCTCAAATATTCCTGGTGCAAATGAGCCTACTAATGAAATTGCTGCTAGTATGCTCAATAAGACTTTAATAATCTCTCTTACCTCTACATCGATTGCGCATACCCAAGCAAGATATAATGCATCTAAGTCAGGTGCTAGATTTTTAAGTTTGCCAGATTATAGTTTGAAGTTGTTAGAAAGAGATTCTTTAGATACAGATTATTTTAGTGCAAAAATAAAAGTGGATTATTTTGCTAAACTTTTAACTCGAACTAATAAAGTCTACGTAGAAACAGATAAGGGTACGAGTTTAGAATTAATAGTGAAAGATAGAGACGGAAATAGTTGCCCTTGCATTGTTAGAAATGCTGGTGAAATAGGATCACCTCCAGATATTGAAGCAAATATCGCAATTGTTGAAGATAGCACAAATGGAATTTTTGTTGTTGATGGAAGTATAGCTTGTAGTGAATTTGGTTTATTAGAAGAAATCATTATTCTGAAAATTAAAAATGGTAGAATTGTATCCTTTGAAGGTAAAAATAGTGAGAAACTTGAGCATCTGTTTAGTCATCACAGTGAATTAGCTAAAGTTCCTGCAGAGTTGGGGTTTGGATTTAATGAAAAAGCAAACTTGTGTGGTATTATGCTTGAAGATGAAGGATGCTTAGGCACTCTACATATAGGGTTTGGATCAAATTCTACAATAGGTGGGAAAAACAAGGTACCTTTTCATTTAGATATGATTATTAAAGAGCCAGATGTATTTTTTGATAATGTTAAAATTTTAGATAAGGGAAAATATAACATATGAAAAATAAATTAGCGTCTATTATATATAACAATCTTAAAAAAACTTTTATCTATAATGGCATATGTAATGAAGCATATACTTATGAAGATATTCACATATTGGCATTGAAATTGATAACGATATTAAAGAGTAAAGATATTAATATTGGGGATAGGGTTTCAATTATTGCTAAGAACTCCATTGAAGCAGTTATTATATACTTTTCTGCTTTATACTATGGTATAACTATTATCCCGATTAACCCAAAATTATCTAAAAATGAAATAGCATATATGTTAAATGATAGTAAATCAAAATATTTAATTCTTGCATTTGACTATGATGAAAAGGAATACTTTAATGATGTGATTGAGGTACTAGATATAAGAATTGACGATGTAAAAGAAGAAAGCTATGTTAATCAAGAGCCCTTTTTTAATATAGACAAAAATAAAAATTCATTAATAATTTATTCATCAGGTACTACAGGAAGACCAAAAGCGATAGTACATACATTTTTTAGTTTGGCTAATAATGCAGAACTTTTTAATAAGAAAATGGCAATCGGAGCAGATAGTGTATTTCTTAATTTTTTAAATTTAACATATCTTGGTGGATATTATAATCTTTTAATGTTACCGTTCATTGCAGAGGGAAAGGTCGTGCTATATAAACAGTTTGATTTAAGTATGATATCGATGATACCTAAGCTAATATTTCAATATAAAATCAATGTACTTTGGTTAGTGCCTGCAATAGCATCAATATTAGTTAAATTTGATAGAATTAGTGACGAAGCTAAGTTGATTTATAAACAATATATAAAACTGTGCCTTATAGGTACTGCACCTTTAAGTAAAATTTTAAAAATAAATTTTGAAAATAAATATGGTTTAAAATTACATCAAAATTACGGTTTGTCTGAGACTTTATTTATATCTGTAGATACTAAAAACGATATTGATTCTAATGATGTTGGTGAAATATTAGAAGGCATTGAAGTGAAAGTTTTACAAGATGGTGAAATATTAGTAAAAACACCATTTATTATGAATTATTATTTAGATAATCAAACTACCCATGGAGCATTTACAGATGGATGGTTTAGGACGGGAGATATTGGTTCCATCAAAGAGAATCAAATAATATTTAAAGAAAGAAAAAAAGATTTAATCATTAGAGGTGGGGAAAACATAAGTCCCAAGGAGATTGAAAATGTGATTAGAGAACTTGACTTTATAGAAGAAGTTGCAGTTGTGGGCGTAGAACATGAAATATATGGTGAAGATATTGTAGCATTCGTTGTGCTGAGTAAAGACAGTGATAAAAATAACCTTTTATTAAGAATTCGTTCCGTTTGCGATAATGAGTTAAGTACAAATAAAATTCCTTCAAATTTTATATTTTTAGATTCATTACCAAGAACAGATTCAGGAAAAATAAATAAAAATAAATTAAAGGAAATGCTATGAATAAAGTTGATGTAATTAGCAATATTTTTGAAAGAAATGTAGGTGTCCATTTAAATGAGGCAGAATACGACTTGGAATTTAATCAAATTAATAATTGGGATTCTCTTAAGCATGTTCAATTTATTGTAGATTTAGAACTTGAATTAAATATACAATTTACAGCTGAAGAGCTAGAAATTGGAAATTCTATTAAGAAAATTTTTGAAATTATAAATGAGAAATAATTTGGAAGTTTATATAATCTTAGATAAAAAACTATAAATTCTAATAGAGGTTTGTCTGTATGAATGAAAAGAAAGTATTTGTACACAGTAGTGCTGAAGTCGATTTAAATGCAATTATTGGTGATGGAACCAAAATTTGGATGAATTCTCAAGTAAAAGAGAATTGTGAAATTAGTTCAAATAATATTAATGCTTAAATACAGTTAGTCTTGCATATATATGTAGCTTTTCATTTGTTAAGTATATAGTCTCCGGTACAATTAATTGAAATTAAGCCATCCTATAAAGAATAGCTTAAACAAGGACTAAAATTTAAACAAGACATACTTTTTCTAATAACAATAGGACTTCAAAGAACTTTAGCAGTTTTTACTGCTTAAGTTTCATCTTTTGAGCACTTAAATTTATACGGTTTGTATAAAGTGTTTTAAAGATGAAACCTGGTTTCGTCAAATATTAAAAAATGCTGATGCCAACAACTATTAAATTAAGTTGGACTAAAGTGTTATTAATGGGTTATTTCACATTACATTGTTAATCAAATTTAATGACTTAAACTAGCTTGAGTGTTGAACACTCTTGCTGGATTGTATGGTGTATTATTTTATATATTGAGTAGATTATCATGGCAAGTTTTCTAGCAACAATAATTACACACTCTTTGGGTGCACGACCACCTGATTTTTTATCAAGATAAATCTTTTTAAGTTCATCATTATGTCTCACACATGCAATAGCAGATTGATAAAGAGCAAGCCTGGCAAGTCTTGCCCCTCTCTTAGCTAACTTACCATACTTGGTAGAATTACCTGATTGATATAGAGTTGGATAGAGTCCTAAAAAACCTATAAAAGCCTGACCTGACTTAAACCTTGCTATATCTCCACACTCACTGAGAATAACAAATATAGTCTTGTCTGCCACTCCAGTAATAGAGCGAAGATTATCAATTAAATCAGCTATATAAACTTCATCTTCTTTAGAAGTCGAAATAGTTGTATTGGCATCATTAAGTAGTGTGAACATTTGAGACTCACATACTTCAATCTCTTCTTTTAAGAACCGTATCTTTCTAAGATTTGATAGTATTACATAAGCTCCCTCATCCTTAGCATTGCCTTGATAAATACTCAATCTTGCAAGATCTAATAAATCATTTGCTTTTTGTAAATTGAAATTATTGCCTTTGATATTTCTAAAGAGTTTAAGTATCCTCTCTCCACTAGCACCCTTATAGTCTTTAGCAGTTGGATACTTCTCTAGATAGTGTCATGCCAGATACACTAAATGAATCTTTGATAATCTGTTCAAACTCAGGAAATACAACTACAAGTGTTGTGCTAACTTGTCTCTTAGCAGACTTCATCTCTTGCATCAGTGTAGCTTTATGTCTATACAAAGATTTAATAGCTTGATATAAGTCTTCACTGACATAGCCCTCTGAGTATCTACCACTCTTTAAAAGTGCAGCTGTCATCTGAGAATCTATATTGTCGTTTTTCACGTATTTCATGGTATCCATCTCTCTAAACCTGTTAGTTTGATATGGATTTAATAATACCACATTGTAACCTTGATTTTGAAGAAATAGATATAAGTTTTCAAACAGAAGTCCTGTCGCTTCCATGCCAATGAGAAATTTACTTTTATCTGCATCTATGTTTATAAGCTCAGAATGAAGTAAACTAAAATCACTAATCTCAGATTCAATTCTAAGATTTTTAATCACGAGTTTATTGGACTCATCAAGCACACAAGCTATATGAAACGCTTTAGCTATGTCTATACCCACATAATACATTTTATCAACCTTTATTTAAGTGTTTAATTTTTCTTACAGCCTCATAACTATAGATAGTAGAAACATATTGTTTCTCTATTGCATCCTATATATAAGTTACTACAAACTAAACGCTAAATGCTTTCCAAGATTGATAATAAATCAATATCTCAATAAGGAGAAATGGTTAGTCTTTTAAATTTGATTAAACTGTAATGCCTCTAACTTAGTAATAACACTTTAGTCTACTACTGAATTTGATTTTTACCTACTTATGTAGTGTAAATGTTAGGCTTTTGTATTATATGAGGAGAAAGGGTGTCAAATAAATTAGAAAATGCAAGAGTTTTAGTTATAGGTGCAGCTGGATTTATTGGTGGCTTCGTAGTAAGCGAACTTCTTAAAGAGCCTGTAAAAGAAGTGATAATTTATGATAACTTTACTCGTGGCAAAATAGAAAATCTTGAAAAATCTTTAAAAGATGAGAGATGTACTATCTTTCCATATGGTGGAGATGTAAGAGAAATAGATATTTTAGATAAAGCTATGGAAGGTATTGATTACGTATTTCATCTAGCTGCCATGTGGCTTCTTCATTGCAAAGATTTTCCAAGAACTGCTTTTGATGTAAATATAGCAGGTACGTTTAATATTCTTGAATCTTGTGTAAAGCATAATGTTAAAAAACTTATTTATAGTTCATCAGCTTCAGTTTACGGAGATGCGGTGCAAGTCCCTATGTCTGAAGACCATCCATTTAATAACAAAAATTTTTATGGAGCAACAAAAATTGCAGGTGAAGCTATGTGTACAGCATATAATGATAGATATAGTCTTGAAATTGTAGGACTCAGATACATGAATGTATATGGACCAGGTCAAGATCAGCATGCTGTCTATAGTGGGGTTGTGCCAATTGTGTTAAATAAGATAGATAAAAATGAACCTCCAACTGTAAATGGTGATGGCACGCAGGCTTATGACTTTATATATGTAGAAGATGTTGCCAGGTGCAATATAGCCGCTGCAAAATCAGATGTTAAACTTGGATACTATAATGTAGGTACAGAAATACAAACGACAATTCAAGAGCTTTGTGATACGATGCTAAAGTTAACGCAATCAGATTTAAAAGTAAAATATATTCCATATAGTGAAGATGATGCAAGACAGCTTGTACAAAATAGAATTGGTTCAAGAAAAAAAGCTGAACAAGAACTTGGATTTAAATATAAATATTCTTTGGAAAATGGATTACAGGCTCTTATTCAATGGAGAGAATGTAAAGGTATAAAAGGTTGATTATATGAAAATTAATATACTTTATTGCAAAAGAAATATTCTATAAAAAGTTAGAAGAAACTACAATAGAACAAGAAGAGGAATACATTACATGCATTACTATGGATATTATTATAAAAACAAAAATAATTTTAAAGATGAAGATACCCCTTCCAATTATACGGTAGATAGATTATCTATTATTTTATCATTGTATGCTAGCATGAAAGACGAAAAATTTGATTTTATTGTTAACAATATGAAAAAGGCTTTAAAATAATATGTGTGGCCTAGTAGGAACATTATCTTTAAATAAACCATCTATCCATGTTGATTTTGCTAAGCCAATGGCGGACAAAATAGCACATCGTGGGCCTGATGATGCCGGCTATCTTTTTTTTCATACAGGAGCAAGACATAGAAATGGGATATCTTTTTATCAAAATTTAACAGATGAAAAGTTTAAAAATATTGAAGATATGATACCTATAATTGAGTCTAGCTCAGCTCAAAGAGAACTACAAGCCCATGATTATGATCTCTACATGGGGCATAGAAGGTTGTCTATTTTAGATGTTTCGTATGCTGGTCATCAGCCCATGAGTGATTTGTCTAAAAATATTTGGATTGCCTATAATGGTGAAATCTACAATTTTAAAGAACTAAGAGCAGATCTTGAAAAATGTGGACATAGGTTTAAAAGTAAAACAGATACAGAGGTAATTATATATGCATACATAGAATGGGGTATAGAATGTGTAAATAAATTTAATGGTATGTTTGCTTTTTCTATTTATGATAACTTTAAAAAGAAATTTTATCTTGCCCGGGATAGATATGGAATAAAGCCAGTTTACTATCATATTACAGATGATAAAACATTTATATACGCGAGTGAAATAAAATCTATTTTGGAATATAAAGATTATAAAAATGAAGTAGATAAGGAAGCCTTACTAGAATACTTTACATTTCAAAATATATTTACAAATAAAACACTTCATAAAGATATACAGATAATTGAAGCTGGACACTACTTTGAAATAGATTTAGTATCAAAGCAAATAGAAAAAGTCAAGTATTGGGATTTTGATTTTAGCGAGCCTGAAACTGTAAAAGATGAGAGAGAATATATAGAGGAACTAGATAGACTCTTTACTCAGGCAGTTAGAAGACAGCTTGTGTCCGATGTACCAGTAGGAAGCTATCTAAGCGGTGGAATTGATAGTGGTTCCATTACGGCCATAGCATCTCAAAACCTTCCTTGGCTCAAAACATTTACGATAGGATTTGATTTAAATAGTGCAAGTGGAATGGAGTTAAGCTTTGATGAAAGAGCCAAAGCTGAATATATGTCGTATAAGTTTAAAACAGAACACTATGAGATGGTATTGAAACCTGGCGACATGGAAAGATGCATGAAGGAATTTGCTTATCACCTAGAAGAACCTCGTGTAGGACAAAGCTATCCCAATTATTATGCAGCAAAACTAGCCAGTAAATTTGTAAAAGTGGTACTAAGCGGTGTGGGTGGAGATGAACTTTTTGCAGGATATCCTTGGCGGTATTATAAAGCTGTAAATAATAACAATTTTGATGATTATATAGATAAATATTATGGCTTTTGGAAAAGACTGATTTCAAACAAAGATATTAAAAATGTATTTTCTCCACTCATAGAAGATATAAGGAATGTACGGACGCAAGATATCTTTGCAAATGTATTTAATACTCCTGTTATAGCGCAGACACCGGAAGAATATATAAATCATTCCCTTTATTTTGAAGCAAAAACATTTTTACATGGACTGCTTATCGTAGAAGATAAACTATCTATGGCTCATGGCTTAGAGAATAGAGTGCCATTTCTTGATAATGACCTGGTCGATTTTGCTCAAAAAATACCTGTTAAATTTAAACTTGGTGATTTATATAAAGTAGTTAAAATGGATGAAAATGAAATTGGCAAGATGCAAAAAACGAATGATGGCAAAGCGATACTCAGAAAAGCCATGAGTAAGTATATCCCTGATGATACACATAAAGCAGTGAAACAGGGTTTTAGCTCTCCCGATAATAGCTGGTTTAAAGGGGAAAGCATAGAGTTTGTAAAAGCAAAGCTTTTAAATGACAATGCAAATATATATAAATATATGGACAAAAACTCAACTCAGCAACTAATCAATGAACACTTAAGCGGTGAGCAAAATAGAAGACTTTTTATTTGGAGCCTTTTAAATTTTGAAGAGTGGAGTAGTATATATGTCTAAAAAAAGACTTTTAATTGTTGGTGCATCAAGTTTACTAGGTAAAAGTTTTTTAAAGCTTTTCGGTGATAATTATGAAGTATTTACCTGTGGTAGAAGTATAGTTAGTGGACAATTTGAACATTTTAAAATGGATTTTAGTAAGGAAATTGATGTAAATATTTTGCCATCAAATATCGATATAGTAATTTATTTAGCTCAATCATATAAATTTAGAGATTTTCAAAATAATTCAGATGAAATATTTCAAATTAATACAGCACGTGTTTTAGAATTTTTGAATTATGCAAAAAAAGCAAGGGCAAAGAGATTTTTATATACTTCTACAGGTGGTGTCTACACAACAAATGAAGTTCATATTGAGGATGAGTTAATAGATGCTTCCAAATTAAATGGTTTTTATGCTGTATCTAAATATTGTGCTGAATTGCTTGTCAGCTCATATAAACAGTTTTTTGATGTAATAATATTGAGACCATTTTTTATGTATGGTGAAGAGCAAAAAGATGATATGTTGATACCTAGCTTAATATCAAAGGTAAAAAATAAAAGATTGGTTCAACTGCAAGGTGCAGAGGGTATAAAAATAAATCCTATTTACGTAGATGATGCTGCTAAAATAATTCAAAATATTATTAAAACTGATGCAAATGGAGTATTTAATATTGCTGGAAAAGAGATAGTTAGTATTAGTCAGTTATGCTCTATTATTGGTAATTGTTTAAATATCAAACCCTTGTTTGAAAATCTAGAAGGTAGTGCTAGTGATATAATAGGAAGTAGAAAAAAAATAAAAAGTCTAGCTGGAGAAATGGAAAATAGTATTTGTAATAATATTTTGGAACTTATATAATGGATTTTTTAAAAATATCAGATATGTGTTTGGAAAATAAAAACTGGAAAGAATCAATATTTATAACAATAGACGTTGATTGGGCAAGTGACGAAGTTCTTAAAGATACTATAGATATATTGAGTGACAGTAATATTAAAGCAACAATTTTGATGACTCATAAAACAGATTTAATACAAGACATAGAAAAAAACCCATTGTTTGAGTTGGGTATACATCCAAATTTTAACTTTTTACTTAATTCTGATTTTAGATATGGAAAAAACTATTGTGAAGTAATTGATTATTATCTAAAGATAGTGCCTAATTCTAAAGTTGTTAGATCCCATTCAGTAACACAAAATACATCTATTTTAGAATATTTTAAAAAGAATGGATTAGTGTATGATCTTAATACAGAAGTGCCTTTTTCTTCAAATATTATGCTGAAGCCATATGTTGACTGGACGGGTTTGATAAAGGTTCCCTATTTTTGGCAAGAGAATATTAGTTTCGCATATAACTGGAACTTAGATTCTTCACTGTTTACTAATAACAATTTTTTAAAAGTTTTTAATTTTCATCCTATTCATATATTTTTAAACACTGAATCTATTGAAAGATACAATACTGCAAGGCCATATCTACAAACTTTTCATAGATTAAAGGCATACAAAAATAATCATGATATAGGTGTTAGAACATTTTTAAATAATTTAATAGGAAGACAAATATGAGAGTAGCGATAATTGGAAGGACAGAAATTTTATACAGTACTGTAATAGAAGTATTAAAAAATGGATATCAGGTACCATTAATAATTACATCTAAGGAAGCTCCAGAGTATACAAAAACATCTGATGACTTTAAAAATTTGGCAGCTGAAATTGGTGCTAAATTTTTGCATGCTCCCAAACTTGATTCTATAGAATGTATAGAAATATTAAAGAGTTGTGGAGAGATAGACATAGCTTTAAGTTTTAACTATTCTAGTATTATAGAACAAAAAATTATAGATATGTTCAAGCTTGGTATTTTAAACGCTCATGGTGGTGATTTGCCACGTTATAGAGGTAACGCATGTCAGGCGTGGGCTATAATAAATAATGAAGATAAAGTTGGTTTATGTATTCATTCAATGAAAGGCGGAGAAATGGATAGTGGTGATATTTTAGCAAGAGAATATCTTGATATAAATCATAATACAAAAATTGGTGATATATGGAAATGGAAAGAGTCTCTTATACCACATCTATTTATTAATTCAATGGATAAATTAAATGAAAACCCCAACTATTACTTGGAAAAACAATCTGAAAATCCAAAAGATGCATTAAGATGTTATCCGAGAACTACAGAGGATGGAAGAATTAACTGGGGAAAAAGTAATATTCAAGTGTTAAGACTTATAAATGCATCAAGTAAGCCATATAGTGGGGCATTTTGTTTTTTTGAAAATCAAAAAATGATTATTTTGGATGCAGAATTATTTGAAGATAATGAAATTTATTTGTCTGAAGTTGGACAAATTGCTAATATAAATAACGATGGAAGTATTATTGTTATTACTGGTAAAGGTAAATTGAAAGTTAATGAAATTGAATTTGGTGGTAAACATTCTAAACCAAGTAATGTAATAAAATCTATAAGGAAGAGGTTCAATTAATCATGAATAAAAATCAGATTTGTAATTTAGGAGACTTACTAGAAATTTTAGTAGACCCAGAAAGTAAAGAATCGCTTACTTTTAATGGCAATACATTGTATAACAGTAAGAATAGTTTTAATCTTATACAAGAGTCACCTATTTTATTTCCAAGTCCTATATCGAAATATTTAAATAATTTTGTTATTGATATGACTAATAAAGATCAATTTACTTCAATTGAGCAATATTTTAAGATTCTATCAATTAAAATGTATATGGAAATAAATAATCTGGATGCTAATGACTACTGGTATAAGCAACATCTTTCTTGGTCAAAAGAACTAGTTTCTACGAGCCAAGGATTGTTATTGGATATTGGATGTGATGACTTAGAAATTAACTTAAAAGTTTTTCCCGATAATAAGATAAAATATGTAGGGTTGGAACCGATAATAAAGAAAAAAAATTATTTTTCTATTTATGGTGTAGCAGAATTTTTACCATTTCAGTCTAATAGCTTTGATTGTGTAAGTTTTTTAACAAGTTTAGACCATGTTCTTGATTATTATAGTGCACTAAAAGAAGCCAAAAGAGTGTTGAAGAAAGAGGGTACTTTATACTTAGCAACATTGGTATGGAATAAAAAATCAGAACTATACAATGACCACCATCATTTCCACCACTTTAAAGAATTTGAGATATTTGGAGCTTTAAATGAATTAGACTTTAATATTGAAAAACTAGATAGGTATGCATGGAAAAATGATGAAAACAGAACAGCACTTTATATTAAAGCAGAAAAAAAATGACTATAAAACTATTGGAAAAGCATTACACTATTTATTTTGTAAGATTTAAGTAAGCGATTGTTGAAATTAATTAAGAAAAGGAAATAGGATGCAAGAAACAAATACAAAAAAAAGTTTTAAAGACAAGTGGTACAAAAATAAAGATTTTTTATTTGAAAGTACATTAACAGAAGGTTCTGAAATTCAAAATTGGATTTTGAATAGGAATGGTTGGGATGATTTAAAAGATTTAAGCATATTTTTAAAAAATAAAACAAGAATTTTAGATGCTGGATGCGGCAACGGAAGAGTTACAAAGCTTCTTAGAAACTCTTCTAGCGAAAGTACAGAAGTAGTTGGAATTGATTTAGTCTCTCATATGGTTGCAGTATCCAATTTAAGTAATGATCATAATGTATTTTTTTATGAAAAAGATTTATTAAGTGATTTAACAAGTCTTGGGACATTTGATTTTATATATTCTCAAGAAGTTTTACATCATACAAAAGAGCCTAAAGATGCATTTTTTAATCTAGTTAAACTACTAAATATAGGAGGAGAAATTGCTATTTACGTATATAAAAAGAAAGCTCCTATTAGAGAGTTTACGGATGATTATGTTAGAGAACACATTATTGATTATGATTATGATAAAGCGATGAAAATTTCGAGAGATATAACAAAATTAGGGAAAGTTTTAAGTGAACTTCATCTATCCGTTAATATACCTGAAATAACAGAACTTGGCATAAAAGCGGGAAGTTATGATATTCAAAGATTTTTTTATCATCATTTTATGAAGTGTTACTGGAATAATGAATTGACTTTTGAAGAAAATACTGTTATTAATTATGACTGGTATCATCCTGAGGATTGTAGTAGACATACTATTGATGAAATAAAAAATTGGTTTGAGGAACAAAATATAACTATAATATATAGCTATGAAGACTTTTATGGTATTACAATGCATGGCAAAAAAAATGAATAGGGTTAACCTAGTAACAATTGGAAACTTAGCAAGAAATGCAAAATTCTTTACTGAAGAAATGCAAAATAAATATAATATAACAAATATCTTAATTAATGAAGAATCAATTGGCTTAACAAAAGAAATTATCATTTCAAGAAAACAGAATAAAATTACATTACTTATGAATACAATTAAATCATATATAGAACTTTTGAAGTCAGATATCATAATTTCATACACAGGAACATTGAGTTCCGTCTTATTTAGATATTTTTTTGTTTATATTAAATCAAAAAAATATATAGCGTATGCGACAGGTAGTGATTTAAGAGAAGCAATATATTATAAAAAAGATGGTGAGATAATAAAAAAATTCTTTTTAAAATCAAATAAAGTTATTGTTAGCAATTATGATAGATTTACACAAAATTCTATTAAAGAACTTAACTTAAATAATGTATACTTTCATAATTTTTATGTTCAAACAGAAGATAACTATAAGTATCTAGATAATGACAACTATCACTTTTCAGATAACTATATAAAAGCTCAAGAATTTATTAAGGGTAGCTTTTCTATTTATATGCCATCCAATATTGATTTTACAGAAATACAAAATAATAATAAACATTTCTGTTCAAAGGGTAATGATATAGCATTTGAAGTTTTTTTGAAGTTTATAAATAATTATCCAGATACAAAAATATTATTGAGAAATGGTGGTCCTGACCTTGAATTATCAAAAAGCCTATTATCAAAAATCCAAAAAAGTGTTTTTTTTGTAGATATCTTGAATAAAAAAGAGTTATTAAATCTAATCAATAAGGCTGATGTTATTTTTGATCAATTTTATTTAGATGCTTTTGGTGGGATAGGCATTGAAGCAGCATCATTAGAAAAACCTTTATTGACATTACCACCTAGTAATCATTTTTATAAAGATGATCCACACCCTTTTTTATTTAATTTTAATTCAATAGATTTATATAATAATTTAGAGAATTTATATTTTGATAATGAATATAGAAAAAAATATTCAAAGGAATGTAAAGATTGGGTGTTTAGAAATCATTCAAAAAAAGAAATCTTTAAATTAGAAAAAATCATAAGAGATACCATAGGATGAAAATAGTTACAATACTCGGTGCAAGACCACAATTTATAAAAGCATCTGCTCTAAGCAGAGAAATAGCAAAATATAAAGAAATAGAAGAAATTTTAGTTCACACTGGACAACATTTTGATAAAAATATGAGTGAAGTGTTTTTTGAAGAGATGAAAATTCCAAAACCAATCTATAATCTAGATATAAACTCTCTTTCTCAGGGAGCAATGACTGGCAGAATGATTGAAGAGGTGGAAACAATACTTTTAAAAGAAAAGCCTGATTTTGTTATGGTTTATGGTGATACTAATTCAACTATTGCAGGAGCATTAGCAGCTAAAAAACTACATATTAAAGTTATTCATGTAGAAGCGGGACTTCGAAGTTTTAACAATAAAATGCCCGAAGAGATAAATCGAATATTAACAGATAGAATTAGTGATTATCTTTTTTGTCCAACTGAACAGGCAATTCAAAATTTGAAAAAAGAAGGTTTTGAGAATTTTGATTGCAAGGTGTTTAAAAGTGGTGATGTGATGCAAGATGTTGCAATCTACTATAACGATTTTGCGAAAAAACCAAACATTAATATGGTATCAGAATTTGTTTTAACTACAATACATAGAGCTGAAAATACAGATGATATTGATAGATTAAAAAGTATTGTTAGAGCACTAAATGAGATTTCAAAAAAGATTCAAATTATCTGTCCAATTCATCCAAGAACAAAAAAGATTATAGACAATAATAATTTGACTATTGATTTTATGTTTATAGCACCAGTTAGTTATTTAGAGATGGTATATTTACTTAAGAACTGTAGATTAGTTATGACAGATAGTGGAGGGCTCCAGAAAGAAGCATTTTT
>Ga0316206_1001474_pt1 | contig 20494 bp, 16 predicted proteins | sample 6monthpyrite_MG_FD_204942 | JGI IMG/M metagenome (GOLD analysis project Ga0316206, IMG submission 204942) | Microbial mat bacterial communities from mineral coupon in-situ incubated in ocean water Damariscotta River, Maine, United States -... | ecosystem: Environmental > Aquatic > Marine >... | reverse complement strand
TTTTAGCGGATTTGAAAAGTGAAAAAGGGATTGCCCCAAAACCCAAGAAACCCAAAATCAATCATGAAGGTCGTCAATCCGTGCGCCTGCACCTTTCCCTAACCAAGCTCACCATGGAAAAAATCACTGAACTGCAGGGACTGTTCGCCCATCAAAAACTTGATCTTGCGGAAATCGTCGACCTGATGGCGGACGCTCTGTTGGAGAAAAAGAAGGCAAAAATGCTCGGTATAAAGTTACACGGAAGTCGCAAGGGTCAGCGAAAGCAATCTCAAGCAAAGCAATCTCAAGCAAAACAATCTCAAGCAAAACAAACTCAGGCAAAACAATCTCAAGCAAAACAATCTCAAGCAAAACAATCTCAAGCAAAACAATCTCAAGCAAAACAATCTCAAGCAAAACAAACTCAGGACAAAAAAGATCGAGAGCAAAAGATTCTGCCCCAAAAGCCTGTGACAACCGTCAGAAAATTTAATGAGGGCATTCCTGCCCGCGAACTTTTCAACGAACAAACTACCAAGTCTAGCAACCCGAACAACCCGCAGGCGCGGCCGCCCTTAACTGGCGACCCACAAAAAAATCCCTCTAAGAGTCGCCGCACACTTCCTATTGAGGTTAGGCGAGGGGCGTTGGCACGGGCGGATTTTAAGTGTGAAAATTGTTCCTCGACCTTTGCCTTGCAATTTGAGCATCGAATTCCGGTGGCGCTCGGTGGGCGCAGTTCTGCTGAGAATGCATTGCTGCTCTGCAGAAATTGTAATTTTCGCGAGGGGGTGAAAGTTTTTGGCGTGGCGGGGATGGGGGCGCGCTAGCGCTTTTTGCTGCGCTAGCGCTTTTTGCTGCGTTGGCGCTCTTTGCTGCGCTGGCGCTCTTTGCTGCGCTGGTGCTCTTTGCTGCGCTGGCGCTCTATGCTGCGCTGGCACTCTACTGCTGCGCTGGCGCTCTTTGCTGCGTGGGTGCTTTTTCCTGCGCTAGCGCTCTGTTGCTGCGCTGGCGCTCTTTGCTGCGCTGGCGCTCTTTGCTGCGCTGGCGCTCTATTGCTGCGCTGGCGCTCTATTGCTGCGCTGGCGCTCTATTCCTGCGCTAGCGCTCTGTTGCTGCGCTGGCGCTTTATTGCTGCGCTGGCGCTTTTTGCTGCGCTGGTGCTCTTTACTGCTCTGGCGCTCTATTGCTGCGCTGGCGCTCTATTGCTGCGCTGGTGCTCTATTGCTGCCCTGGCGCTTTTTGCTGCGCTGGCGCTCTGCACTCGGATGGCGCAGAGAATGCCCGACTAGTGGTGTCTTGAAACGGTGCCAGCAAAAGGAAATTCCCATTGATATTAAAAAACTTTAACGGATTTTCTAATCTTCTGAATTTGCTCAAGGTCAATTTCTGCCGTTATCAGCTTCTCCCCTGCGCCCCCATCTGCTAAGACCGTGCCCCAAGGGTCTATGATCAGAGAATGACCATAGGTTTGAATTTTATCGTTATGCCTACCCCATTGAGCAGCGGCCACCACAAAGCATTGATTTTCAATAGCGCGAGCACGCAATAAGGTATGCCAATGCGCCTGCCCAGTAGGAACGGTGAAAGCGGAGGAAACACTTAAAAGATTGGCGCCCTGTAAAACATAATCGCGATAAATATTTGGATAGCGCAGATCAAAACAAATGGACATGCCAATTTTAAACTCTTCACTTGTAATCATTTTTGGTGCAATTCCTGGAGTATAAATATCCGCCTCATTAATAATTTTTTTATTTCCAGCTTTTTCAATTTCACAGCTAAAAAGATGCATTTTATCGTAAAAACCGAGATCAACCCCGGTAGGTGAAAAATTAAAATTCCTATTAACCACCAATCCCTCATGCAAAGTTGCCGCCGAGCCTCCCAACAAATAGACCTTAAATTCACGCGCCAAATTTTTGATGGCATGATAATGTTCATTTTCTCCATCGATTAAAAAGGGCGAAGGCATGGTCCCATCGGACATAGAATAGAAGCATTCGGGCAAAAAAACATGAGTTACCTGCAAGGCCTGCGCCTGCGCCAGCAATTCAGATATTTTTATTAAATTTTCTTGTGGGTCGAGTTGACTGCAAAGTTGGAGCGCCGCAATTTTCTTTTTTGTCATTTAATATTTCCTGAAATTCTTTTGCCAATGGCGAAGTAGGCAAAGCCTTCGTCTAAAATCTTTTGGGTATCATAAAGATTTCTGGCATCAAAGATAGCAGCGGTTTTAAGACGGTTTTTGACTTCTGCGAAATCCGGAACTCTAAACTCCCGCCACTCCGTCATGGTAACGAGTCCATCGCAATCATTGAGGCAATCGTACTTATTGGAAAATTGCTGTGTTTGATTTTTGGTAGCGCTATTCCCCTGCATATATTTTGCAAAATTATCCCCCGCCACAGGGTCAAAATAATGAACTCGACCACCCACTTTAATGATCGCCTCCGCCAAATAGATCGCTGCCGATTCTCTTATATCGTCGGTATTCGCCTTAAAGGCAGTCCCCCAAAAAGCGAATATTCTCCCCTCTATAGATCCCGCAAAATAGTCTAGCATTTTTTCTAGCATTCTTATTTTTTGCGCATCATTGACCTCTTCTGTCGCTCGCACAATCTTAAAGTCCATACCATTTTTTTTAGCGGTGTGAAAAAGTGCTTTGACATCTTTGGGAAAACAGCTGCCACCATAACCTGGCCCTGGGTATAAAAATTTCGAACCAATTCTTTTATCGGAAGAAATCCCTTGTCTGACTTCATTAATATCCGCCCCAGTATAGTCACATAAATGCGCCACCTCATTGATAAAAGATATTTTGGTGGCGAGAAAAGCATTAGCTGCGTACTTACTCATCTCTGCTGACAGATTAGACATCATATAGATGGGATTCCCCTGCGCCACCAAGGGGGCGTAAAGTTCCTTCATAACTTTGGCCGCATACTCATCATGATGGCCGATAATGACACGATCTGGCCGCATAAAATCCTCCACCGCCGTTCCCTCTTTTAAAAATTCCGGGTTATTCACCAAATGAAAACGTTTCTTCGTCTTATTCCCAATACATTTTTCAACCTCGGCATTACTACCAACAGGAACCGTGGATTTAATAACCACAATGGCATCATCGGATAATTCCTTGGCGACAGATTCCGCCGCCTTAAAAAGATAAGTCAGATCGGCTTCACCATTTTCACTGGCGGGAGTCCCTACCGCAAGAAAGATACATTTTGCCTCTTTGACAGAAGCATAATCGGTAGAAAAATGCAGTCGTTTACTAGCGCTATTTCGGACAATAAGTTCACTCAGGCCCGGTTCATAAATCGGCGATTTTCCCTGCTTAAGGGTTTCAATTTTCTCAACATCGAGGTCGATACAAGTTACTTCATGCCCAATTTCTGCAAAACACGTCCCTGAAACCAGACCAACGTATCCCGTACCTATAACTGAAACCTTCATACGACTCCTTTTTCTCAAGCGCTTTTCGTTAATGACTAAGTTTCCCTAAATTACTACCTTCTAACGTATTTTTCCAGATAAAACTCCGCGCAAAAGACATGATGCGAAAATCTTTTATTATTATGCAAAACTTGCTAAGCTGAATTTATGATTAAATTAATTTTAAAGTTTGTCTTCGCCGCCGCGATTATTTATTGGCTGGTCAATAAAGGAACACTCGATTTTGGCCTTATCGCCAAGGCCTTCAATTACCCCGCGCATATAGCTGGCTGTTTTATCCTTCTTACCTTGCAGGCGGTGCTGGCATCGTACCGGTGGAAAAAACTTCTTGAAGTTAAAATTAATAAAACCATTCCCTTTTTACAAGTCATTAAATTAAATTGGATTGGGATGTTTTTTAACTCAGTTTTGCCGGGTGCCGTGACAGGTGATCTCATCAAACTAGTCTACACCAAGGATATCAGCAACGAGTTTAATAAAACCTTTTTGGTCACTTCAGTCGTCATGGACCGCATTTTAGGCCTCGCGGGCCTGATCACTTTAATGGGCCTCTTCAGCATCTTCAATTATACAAGTATTATTGCCATATCACCTAAGATTGCACCCCTTATCCATATCAATTTTCTACTCCTTTTTGGCGTCATTATTTTTATTACCTCAATTTTTATGCCCATAAAGGTGCAAAATAAATTATTAAAACTGACCGAAAAAATTCCTTTTCTCGGCGAAAAATTAGCAAAAACATTGCGCCAAGTCTGGCTAATCGGACAAAATAAAAAAATGGTAACGACAGCACTGGCGATCAGCATCTTCATTCAATTTACCAACGTCATCGCTTTTTGGTTAATCGCCTCCCCCTTCTTCACCCAGCATATTCCCATGCAATTTGTTTTCAGCTTCATTCCCTTAGGGTTTATTGCAGTGGCGGTTCCCATCTCGCCAGCAGGGCTCGGCGTAGGCCATGCGATATTTGACAGTCTCTTTGGATTCTTCCAAGTCTACAACGGAGCTTCTCTCTTTAATCTCTATTTTTTGATCATGATTACCATCAATCTCTTTGGATTTTTCCCCTATGCCTTCAGTGGAAAAAAACATCAGCTCAAAGAAACTGCTGAGTTTGAAACCACTATATAGTTGCTTTTAAACCGATGCCTTTTTCAGATAATTTAAGCATTAATATGAAGTCGTTTGACCAGGCCCTGGCGAGTTTAGAACGCATTTGTGATGGCATATTGGATTTGTAGAATAGTTTATGGAAAAAGTTAGGAGCAAAGATAATGGTTTTTTTTCGATCAGCTTTCGGCACTTCACGTAAACTCTTTACCCAATGAATATTTTTTGCATTTATTTTTGTTTTCATAGATTCCGTGAATAATAATGGACTCCCTAGAATATAGATATTTTCTACCGCTTCGCTCTGCCATATATCTCCGAACCTGAGTATTCTTTCTTTCATTTCTCTTGGATGATCTCCTAAAAAGTAGAGACATTCAGTTTGCTTATCATAGCGTCTTTCACGGCGTTTATATTTATTCATTTTTTCTGCTGTATGATAAAGCTTTAGGATATCATTCTTCTTATTTTTATAAGAGTCTGCTTCTCTGACATGACCGTAATGAAAAACTCTAGCTTCCGACTCATAAGCTTTGTGGTAATTTTTGAAACTTTGGGCATCCCCCCAGCTTTCAATATTTGAGTCGAGCTTGATAGCGCGGATTTCTTGTGGGTACCATTTTTTATTAATAGCAATATGCTGATGATCCAGCCAAAAATGTAGGTAGCGAAAACGCATGACATCGCATCCCTGTGCTTCTGCCTTTTTAATATCTTCAATTATAAGAGCATAATCCTCATGATGAAGTACCTCATCGCATTGGAGATAAATTCCCCACGCCCCAGTTTCATGCCGATGATTTTTTTGCGCTTCATGGAGAGCAATATTCGTTTGTTGGGAAAGAATAATAGCGCCCTCTTTTAAGCTTTCATCCCAAACGGTTGGAATTTTTCGCAGAAACTCAAACCCCTCAACAGCCTTCTCAGTCCCGTCGTCGGAAGCACCAAGGGCCAAATAGGTGCAACGGGTAATGTTGGCAAGAGAACGTAAACACTCCTTAAACGAATAGTCATATTTCACGCCATTGCGTAATAATGTAAAACCATAAATTGGTGGAAGGCTATTTTTTTGCATTTATGCGAAGATAAATATCTTAGTTACATCTATATGGCCATATCGTCGCCACTTAGTTTTCAGGCTTTCCAGTTTTAAAAGAAATTCTACTTCACGCATGGGATCTTTAAGTTTGCGAATCTTCTTGCACTCTTTGGCAATGATAGATTTAACCTGTTTTGGTAAGGTGCACAGTCCACTTAACAAATAGTTTTCCTCATTATAGGTAATCACTCGACCAATAAAGAGGTCACTTTTAATGAGGCCTAATTGAGGATGAGTTATGGGGAGTTTAATTTTATTATCGTGAAGAATATCTTTCAAAATAAGTTTTTTAGAAAAATTCATATCACCAAATTCGAATATTGAGTGGTTAAGGGTCAATAAAGACTTGCTGACATTGTCTTCAATGGTATTCTGTGTGAGATATTCTTTGATGACTGTTCTCGTTCCCCGGCGTGAAACAAATTGTAATAAGTACCAATCATTAAAAGCATTCATCCTAGATTCATAATCGTCATCTTCCTCATTGACCTGGCCAGTAATTTCAAAATATTCTTTACGAGCTTCAATTAAAGTTTCGTAATGAACACCAGAGGTGTACTTTTCCCGAGCTTTTTCTAAATGTTCTTCAATAATTTGAAATGAATCTGCCATAGGGATATTTTGGCATAGATCAGTTTATTCATCCACTTTTAAAACAGCAAGAAAGGCTTCTTGTGGAATTTCTACCGATCCGACCATTTTCATACGTTTTTTTCCGGCCTTTTGCTTCTCTAATAGCTTACGCTTACGGCTAATATCCCCACCATAGCATTTTGCCAGTACATTTTTTCGCAATGCTTTGATAGTTTCTCTTGACAAAATTTTGGCACCTATGGCCGCTTGAATAGCAATATCAAATTGTTGGCGATCTATGAGCTTTTGTAATTTTCGGGTTAAGTCCCGTCCCTTATAAAAAGAGTTGGAACGGTGACAAATGAGCGACAATGCATCCACTTTATCACCGTTTAATAACATATCCACTTTAACCAGATCGGATTCTTTATGGTCGATATATTCGTAATCCATACTGGCATAACCCTTGGTCATACTTTTTAAGCGATCGTAAAAATCAAAAACCATTTCACTAAGTGGTAGATCATAAATTATTTGCACTCTCTCTTCAGTAATATATTTAAGTTCAGTTTGCACGCCACGCTTATCTTCACAAAGTTTGATTATTCTGCCAACGTATTCGTTGGGAACATGAATACTTATAGCAACAATCGGTTCACTAATGCTTTCAAATTGTCCCGGCTCCGGCATTTCAGCAGGGTTATCCACGGAAATTTCGCTACCATCATTCAAAATAACTTTATAACTACAAGAGGGTGCCGTTGAAATAAGATTGAGTTCAAATTCCCGCTCTAGTCTCTCTTGGATAATATTCATATGCAACAGACCTAAAAAACCGCAACGAAACCCAAAACCCAATGCGTTTGAAGTTTCTGGTTCATAGGTAAAACTAGCATCGTTTAGGGCGAGTTTTTCTAGAGATTCCTTGAGGTTTTCATATTCATTCGATTCTACAGGAAAGATCCCACAAAAGACCATAGGTTTTATTTCTTCATAGCCAGCTAAATTGGCAGTCTCGCGAGCGCTGGCATGGACAACTGTATCCCCGATACTGACATCTCGTACCGTTTTAATCCCGCAAATGAGCATGCCAACTTCTCCAGCAGCGATTTGCTTAACCTCATTGAAAAAAGGCGTGTTGATACCAATTTTTAACACTTCGTATTCTTCTTCAGAATGTTTTAAAAATATTTTATCTTTTTTCTTAATGGTACCTTCAACCACTCGAACTAGCACCACTACACCTTGATAGGGGTCAAACCAAGAATCAAAAATCAAGGCCTGCAAGGGATGCTCTCTCTTTCCCATGGGGGCGGGAATTTTTGCGACAATGGTTTCCATTAAACCCGCAATGCCGATACCACTTTTAGCAGAAACTTCATCGGCATCCGCTGTATCTAAGCCGATAATGTCTTCAATCTCTTGTTTAACTTTTGCAATATCCGCATGGGGTAAATCAATTTTGTTCAACACTGGAATGATTTCTAAATCATTGTCCAACGCCATATAAACATTCGCCAAAGTTTGCGCCTCAACACCTTGTGAGGCATCCACTACCAGGAGAGCGCCATCACATGACGCCAAGGAGCGGCTCACTTCATAGGTAAAATCCACATGGCCAGGAGTATCGATCAAATTGAAAAAATAAACTTCTCCATCTTTCGCCTTATATTCGATGCGCACAGTTTGCGCTTTGATAGTAATACCCCGTTCTTTTTCAATATCCATATTATCTAACAAGCGATCTTTTTTCTCACGGTCACTGACCGTATTGGTAAACTCAAGCATGCGATCTGCGAGAGTCGATTTGCCATGATCGATATGGGCTATTATTGAAAAATTTCTAATTTTACTGGTGTCCATAGTCCTGCTAATTTTTAGGTAAATACTCTCGTGGAAAGTACCATAAGGTAATAGTCAAGTGAACTTTCTTTTCCGCGAATTGGGATGATATTTGCATAACCCTCGAAAATAATATTATCCTCTTCATTGCTCTCGACCAACTTCTCCAGCTCTTTAACCGCATTTTGCGTATCTTCTGAAAATTCGTCGACACTTATAATATCTTGATCATCCAAAGTTTCTATTTTTTTACCATATATTTTAATAGTTTGATTTTCTAATTTTGAACGGCGCTTGATAGCAAGCTCATAGGCTTCAATAATATTTTTTGGAATGACAGACTCAGTCATAGCTTTGCCAATGACATCCTCAGAATTGACCTGTAGCAATGAATAAAGTTGGTTGTTCATATAAATCAATTTTGCACCGGCACTAGCGACTAACACAGGTCTATGAATGAGATTTGCTAATGCATCAAACTTTCTATTTTCTAAAGATATCCGGTCGGAGCGCAATTCATCAAAAATTTTAAATGAATGAATCATCTTGTTCATCTCGCGGGCGATCTCACCAATTTCATCATCTTGGTTATAATAAATGGATACGTCAAAATTGCATTCTTGTAATTCTCTAATCGCATCTTTGATTTTTTTAAAGGGCAGAGCAATTTTACCTGGTACCACTAGGCCCAAAATAATTGTTCCAAGAAAACCTATGATTAAGGTGATCATCATATTTTTCTTTGTCTCATTGATAATTTTTTTGATTCTTTTATCTCTTTCCACTGATTGAAAATACTGAATGTCTTGAAACTCAGAGAATGCCTCAAGTATTTTATCTGCTAACTCACCAATACTAGCAATCCCAACAGCGCCGTGCTTTGAGGATTCGGTATCTGATGGTGCTGCCCTACCTTTAGAAAAAATTGTCGCCTTCCCTAAAACTAATTGCAGCGAATCAACATAAGACAACATTTGCGCTACTACCTTTTTCCCATCATTATGATTGTAAAGGCTGTCTAATGTCTGTAACTGTGAAGTTAATATTTCTGATAAATCTAATACTTTTCGCACCAATATTTCAGTTGGTTTTCCCGTTAAAAGTCTGCGCTGATATTTTAAAATTGAAACAGCTGATATTCTAATTTCATCCGTTAAAAGAGAAATTCGATTAGACTTGGCGGTAATTTTTTCTATATTCTTATTTAATGAGTTGAGAAAATGAAAAACTGTAAAAGACATCACCAGCACCACGATATTGGCAATAATAAAACTGGTGGCGACTCTATTTCGCAAAGATAAATTCACAAAAGTCCTTTTATGTTTGTACTAATTCCGAAAACAGCCGATTAAAGTTTTTTTCACTACCTACCAGAACAACAACGTCGTCAGCTTCAATAACATCCATCGGCATGGGCGCATCGTTAATTTCAACTCTAAAAGCAGATTTTCCATCTTCAGTAATATAGGGAACACGTTTTTGTAAAGCGACTATATTGAGAGAATAATTTTGTCTGATTTTGGACTCAACGAGGGTTTTTCCCTCATAGTCCTTGCCCAGCTTAATTTCCACCAACGAATATCCTGCAGCAAAGTTATAACGTTGTAAAACATGGGGAGCGATGATCTTAGAGGCGATAATTTCCCCCATTTCCTCTTCCACTTTAATAATTTCAGAAGCGCCAATCTCATGTAAAACATGCTCGTGCAGAGGACTAGTGGCGCGTGCAATGACTCGCCCGACACCTAGCTTGCGCAACATCGCCACTGACATAATACTCATTTCTATATTATCTCCAATAGCGACAACGGCAACATCGACGTCAGAAATATTGACTGATCTAAGAGATCGCTCATCTGTAACATTTAAAGTTATCGCATGAGTCACACGGTCTTTAATCTTTTCTACTAAGGCTTCATCTATATCGATGGCAACAACTTCAGCCCCTTTATCATAGAGTCGAATTGCTGTTTTACTGCCAAAAGTACCGAGTCCTATCACTGCAACAATCATCTTTTTTAGTTCCTCAAAAAATCCTTAAAACATATATCTATTAATAGTTTACCCTATCATCATCCTTCCTTCAGGGTATTCAATTTTACCGGTTGATTTAGTCTGTTCTCCAATGGCCAAAACCAAAGTTAATGGACCAATTCTACCTATCAGCATTAATAATGAGATGGCAACTTTACCGGCAACGGAAAGTACCCCGGTGATACCTAAGGAAAGTCCTACAGTACCAGAAGCACTAATCACTTCGAAAAATAATGGTAAAAATGCCTGCTCTGATTCAATATTCATTAAAATTAAAATAAAGAGGCTGGTTATACATAATGAAATAAAAGTTAAAGCCGTTACCTTAACAATAATCTGATTGGAAATCGTTCGGTCAAAAACTGTAATAGTTTTTTTTCCTTTTAAAGTTGCGCGAATTGATTGAATTAAAATGGCCAAGGTAGTTGTTTTGACACCGCCACCGGTAGAGCCGGGACTAGCGCCAATAAACATAAATAACGCCATACCATAAATGGTATAGGAATTTAGATTGCTTAAAGAAATGGTATTAAAGCCGGCAGTACGCAAAGTTACGGATTGAAAGAGAGAGATTAAAGATTTTTCCCAGAGATTATACGGGTCGAGGGAATTCAAGAATTCGCTAAAAAATATAAAAACGGCGCCACTCAAAGTTAAAATAATTGAAGTCACCAACACGATTTTTGTATGCAGGGTAAAATGTAATATCGTTCTTTTTTTAGTAATCACCTCGGTAATTTCTCTCAGCACAATAAAGCCCACTCCACCAAGAGTTATGAGAATCATAATCGTTCCGCTAATCAGCGGATTGGTAGCATATCCCTCCAAGCTGGAATCAAAGAGCGAGAAGCCTGCATTACAAAAGGCAGAAATACTATGGAAAAACCCGTAATAAATCGCCTTACTAAACTCAAATCCATCGAAGGTAAAGGCGATGGTTAAAACGATCCCCCCCCATAATTCAATTAAAAAAGTGTATTTAATAATACTCAGGATCATTCCAATTAACTCTTCCAAACTAGAGACTTCAAGCAAATCTTGCATCCTGATCCGCTCTCCCATACCCATTGATTTTCCCAACAAAATTGCCATCGATGAATACAAGGTCATAATGGAAAGCCCACCAATTTGAATCAAAATTAAAATGACAATTTGGCCAAAAAAACTAAAATCTGTGCCCAATGACTTGGTCGCCAATCCGGTAACACATGTTGCTGAAGTTGACATGAAAAGTCCGTCTATAAAGGACAATGATTGGCCTGACGCCGATGAAACCGGCAACATCAATAAAAATGTTCCCGTCAATATAACCCCACAAAAAGTTAATAATACGATTTGCGCTGGGCTGAGTTTTATTTTATCGAAAAAATTAAACTGGGCCTGCATACTCGTTTCTTCGCCAGCATAATCGTTATCGTATAAGGCCATAATGGAGGACAATAAATGAGCGGCAGAAAGCCAAAACGCAAACTCAATATCCCCCCAGGTAATCAGCAAGGGGACAAAAACGACTAAGGAAAAAATATATTTTCTAATATAATCATCCAGACCTTTAGAATTTAGATAATTGACAACCACTGTAAAGAAGATCACAAAGGGCACGAGAAAGGCCCCCATCTCTAAAACATAATAAACGATATCAGGGCCCCAACTACTCGGAAGCTTGTCCCTAGAATTCAGTGCATAGAAGCCGATAAAACTTCCATTCAAAAAAAGCTCGACCAAAAAGGGTAATTTCTGTAGAAATGGCAGCATCTATCAATACTATTACAATTTTAAGCATTTGGCCGGGTGGAAAAAACTGAATAAAAAATCTCAATACCTAAGTTTTTCAATAGAGCATATTGACCCACTAGGGCAAGGCGTTTCAAAGATGACTGACAAAGTCACCTTTATCCCCAAAACTCTCCCCGGTGAAATGGGTCGTTGCGAAGTCTTTAAGTCCAATAATAAGGTGCAATTTGCCTCTATTGTGGACATATCCCATCCATCAGAAGAGCGAATCGCAGCAATTTGCCCGCATTATGCGGAATGCACGGGGTGTCATTTCCTTCACACACATTACAAAAATGAAATTGGCTTTAAAAAAAAATCTCTCTTATGGGAACTTAAAAAGATTTCTGCAGAGCGACACCAAGTCAGCATGCATACCGCACCCAATAGGCTTAATTACAGAAATAGAATTCAGCTCCATTATGACACGGAGACCAATGCGCTCGGCTTTATCAATTCTCATCTAAAAAAAATTATCCCTGTGCCCAATTGTAAAATTCCAGTGCAGGAAATTCAAAATGAACTGAAAAAACTCTATCGGGACGATCTTTGGAAAAAACTGATCCCCTCTAAGCGCGGGCATATCGAGCTCTATTGGCAAAAGGAAAATGGCTTACAAGTCTCTATTAATAATGAATACGCCCACGGTGGCTTCAGCCAAGTCAATCGTGAAATGAACCAACAGGCGATGCAAATTATCTTTCAAGAACTACACCAGCGCGAGATTGATGGCGCTTTAGACCTCTTTGGCGGAAGTGGTAATCTGACCAAGCAGCTCAGTAATACAAAAACCTATGTCGTTGATAATTCACCTGCTCTGATAGATACCTATGCCGATCATCAAGAATATATTCAGGCCAATCTTTATCAGCAAAAATCGTTAGGAAAAATTCAACTCGTTGTTGACCGGCCCATAGACCTATTAATACTTGACCCTCCAAGATCTGGATTTAAAGATCTTTTGCATTGGACGGATACTTTCGCCCCCAAGCAAATTGTTTATATGAGTTGTAATCCTTCTACAATGATGCGAGACCTGAAAACATTGAGCGACAATTACGCATTGGAAAAAATTCACCTGCTGGATTTTTTCCCATCCACATACCATTATGAGTGCCTCATTTTCCTTGGAAAGAAACAACAAAGACCGTAGAATAGTTATTGAAATAGGAATTTTTGCAAGAAAACAGGATAAATGAGAACATGCACCAAATAAAACTAATATTATTTGCCATAGCGCCAATCCTGCTATTTTCCTGCAGTTCAACCGCGGATAAAATTACAGACCCCATCAATAAAAAGGCCGAGCTACATTACAACCAGGGTACCAAAAATTTAGTCGCTGCCGAATACACCAATGCCTTGGACCATCTTATCAAGGCGAACAATCTTAAACCAAACGATTCTGAAATCTTAAATAATTTAGGCATGGCCTATTTTTTTAAAAAACAAAATCCTCTGGCAAAAAAATATCTTAAAAAGGCGATTGCTGCCAAAGCCAGCAACTCCGATGCAAAAAATAATTTAGCCTCAATCTATTTTAAAGAACGGGCCTTCGATAAAGCGGCAAAAATCTATAAGGAAGTTTTAAAAGATCTGGTCTATAGACATCAATATAGAGTTTATTATAATTTAGCGCTGATTTCCCTAGAAAATCGTAACACCCAAGAAGCACTTAATAGATTAGATAAGGCCATTACTGAAAATGATGCCTACTGCCCTGCACATTTCCTAAAAGGCAAACTGACCCTTAAAAAATCTCATTTCATGCAAGCTTATGAAAACTTTTTAAAAGCATCGAAAGGCGTTTGCTATAAAAACCCTGAACCGATTTACTACCAAGGAGTCGCCCTTAAACTCGCCATGAGATATGAATTAGCATTGATAAAATTTGAGAATATAGTCTCACGTTTTCCCTCTTCCAAATATTACACATTAGCAAACACAGAGATTAGAGAGATTAAAAAGAATTACAATATTGACAAAAAATTAAGTCTCAAAGAAAAATTCAAAATGAGATATAAAAATAATGATGAAGATTTTTTAAAACGAAAAGAACTTATAGACTTTAGAGAAAATAAACCTAAAAAATTCAACTCTCCTGAATTCTAACATTTAAATGAATGCTAATATGATAGATAAAAACAAAAAGATAGAACCAAATGATAATTCTCAAGAAAACCAAGAGGATCAACAAAAAAATGACAAAGACAAAGACAAAGACAAAGACAAAGGTAAATTTATTTCCATTGGTGAATATTTAAAAGGAGAAAGAGAAAAAAGAAATTTTTCTCTCAAAAAAATATCAAGTCAAACTAAAATTGGCATCACTATTTTGGAAAACCTTGAAAGCGATCACCTCGACCGTCTTCCCAATAGGGCCTACATCAAAGGCTTTATTAAATCTTATGCAAAAGTTCTCAATCTAAAAGTTAATGACTGTTTAGAAATATTAGATGTCACTTACGCCACAAAATTTCCAAATACTACAATTGAAAATCGTAATTATGAAGATAGTGATAAGGCTAAATTTAGCACTTTAACATTATCTCTAGTCGGCATGCTCTTTATTGGAATTGTCCTGGCGGTAGTTTTTTTCTATTCGTACAATAGCAAAATAAAAGAAATGGTAGCGGGCCAATCTTTGGAAGAAACCATTGTTCCCAAAATAATATCTGAAACTACTCCTCTCAATACCCAAAAAATTTCAAAGACTGAAGCCAAGGAACTCTCTGAAGCTAAAGCAGCGGAGGCAGAAAAACAGGCCGCCATAGCAACTGAAAAACTGGCGCAGGAAAAGAAAATTCAAGAAGCTGCAATTTTAGCCGAGAAAAAATTAAAAGCAGAGGAATCCCGCCTTGCCGCGATAGCAAAAAGGACTCAAAAGGCGCGTCTAGCAGCTCAGCTGGCACAAAAGAAAGAACAGGAAAAACAAAAAACGAATGATTTAATTACTGCCAAAGAAAAAAGTCAAAGATTAAAAGAAAAAAAACTAGCAGCTAAGGAAGAGAGAAAACAAAAAAAATTAACAAGTATAATCAAAGAAAAGAAGATAGAATTCACTCCCCTCTCTAATAATCTCTATGCAATTGTTGAAAATCCAACTGAAGTAGAGATGCAATACCTTCCACAAAAGATTAAACACTCGTATTACCCAGGAAAACAAAATATCTTTATTAATGCTTTCAAAGGAGATACCTGGATTACCTATAAACAAGATGAAAAAAATATTAAAAAATTTGTTTTGAAAAAAGGCAGGACTCTGCTCATTCGTGCCGATGAATCTCGTATTTTTCTTGGCAATGTCAATGTCACAAAGATTTTTTTAAATAATAAACCACTTAAAATAATCGCTCGTAAGGGAGTCAAGAGCTTAGTCTTCCCACAAGAAAATGCTAATAAATATAAAATCCCCCTCTTTATTTACGACGATAAAAATGGCACCGTACAAGCTTCTAGCGATTACCGAGGGCTTGAAACAAATTAGAAGACATTATCCTAACCAATCCAGTCGATTATAAAATCTCTTGGCCAAAACAAAAGCGACCAAAGAGGGAAGAAAAACCGAAACGGCGGGATGCAACAGACCTTTTTTTGACAAGCTAACACCTAAAAAGAAAAGTGTGTAATATCCTAGCAAAATAAATAAACCGATTGGTCCCATATTTTTGGCCTTGCCGCGACCTTTTTTAATACCTAGTGAAAATCCGAGAAAAATAAAAATGATTACTTGCAACGGAGTATTCACTCGACTCCAATACTCTATCAATGCCTTATCGAGATCCTTTGAAGTTTCCTGTAATATCCGATTGTCAGTGGCGGCCAAAAGGCCCTTCTCTTTAATGCTGGAAATTTTCTTTTTGTAATTTTTAATAACAAGTGAGAGCTTGTTCATTCCCAACATACTATCTTTATTGACAAAGCCAGGGTCTAAACCTGCCTCAAAAATGGGAAAATCATATTCTTGAAAAATTATTTTTTCCACCTCCGGCTTATCTTTAAACGATTTCACAATATTCCCATCGCTGAGATGCATACGTAGAGTGGGAGTTTTATTTTTATCTAAGCTCTTCTTTATAAGGTGGCCAAATTTTGCAAAAATGACCCGTTCTTCGCTGCCTCCCTTTGAGTTCACATTGATAAAAACATTTTCTAGCTTGTCACCTTCTGTGCTAACTTTCTCTGCAAACAAAGTGATACCCGGAATCTCCGTGAAAAAATGTTCGGGGCGAATATCGGCCAAGACCCCTTTTGAGGTCAAGCGAATAATTTCATTCTTAAAAGCACGTTTTGCAGTAGGTATCAATTGCATATTCAGTGAGAATAAGGCCATCGCCGTTGCCAACCCCAAGATCAGAAATGGTTTGAAAATAGTAAATTTACTAAGCCCAAAAGACCGCATGGCAACAATCTCTGAGTCTTCCGATAATTTATTTAAGGTATAAATCGTTGCAAAAAGTGCTGATAAGGGAATCGCCATGGGTAAAAAGGTCATGCAAATATGCCCAATAAGTTTTAACACCACCAGGAAATCAACACCTTTGCTGATAATAATGCGTGTCAATCGCAGCAATTGAAAGGTTAATAAAAACACCACAAAAAATACCGTGCTCATGATAAAAGGCGGGATAAACGTTGCGGCTAAATGTTTCTGAGTTATTTTAAACATATATAGTCTATTTTAGACTAATAATTCTAGCTATGGTAGCTTATCCGGCGTATCCCAATATTTCGGCGCAAAGGAGATCTCCGCATGGAAATTAGTTTAAATTTTAAAGCAACAACTCAAAGTAGTCAGCAATTTGTTCTCATAGCAGCTTTTAGTAAAACCAGCGGCGAAGGCAGCAAGAAAAAATCGAGCTTGGTGAATACCCATTGGCCACCAATGTATAAAGAAGCATTTTCAGCGGTTAATGCTGCCAACGAATTCTCTGGCAAAGACGGAGAAACCTTTTCCTTTATATTGCCAGATGGTACCACCGCTTGCGCTTGGGGCCTCGGCGATAAATCAAAATTAGACAACGAAAAATTACGCAAACAGATTGCCACCGCTTTCAAGGCGATCAAAAATAAATACTCAGAGATCTCTATCAACCTCGATAGCTTTCTCATCAAAAATAATATTGAAAAATCCGTGGGCATTATCGTCGAGGCCTTATCCCTCACCGCCTATGAATATGATAAACATCAATCAAAAAAACGGCCTGCCAAGATTAAAACCATCACCCTCGATTCTAGCGCCGATAAGAAGGCCCTCAAAAAAGCACAAAAAGCGTTAGATGACTCCATCACCATCGCCGATTGCGTAAAAATTGCGAGAGATTTTGTCAACGAGCCACCGAATATCCTGAACTCAGAAACTTACGCAAAATTGGTAGAAAAGGACGTTAAGGCGCATCTCAAAGGGGTCAAAATAAAAATCCTCGATAAAGCGGCACTGAAAAAAGAAAAAATGGGGCTCTTTCTCTCGGTCAATGCTGGCTCAGCTTATGGGCCAAGGCTCGTACATCTGACTTATACACCGAAAAAAGTCACCAAAAAAACCAAGCATATCGCCCTGGTGGGCAAGGGACTTACTTTTGATACTGGCGGTTACTCGATAAAACCATCGACGAGTATGGTAAATATGAAGTTTGATATGGCCGGTTCCTCCACCGTTTACGGCGCCTTCAGAGCAGCGGTCTTATTGGGTGCCGATGTGCAAATATCCTGCTTTTTAGGTATGACCGACAATGCGATCAATGCTAAGGCAACCATGCCCGACTCCATCTGCACAGCACGCAATGGAAAAACAGTGGAGATTCTCAATACCGACGCCGAAGGACGCCTGGTTCTCGCCGACGTCCTCGACTATGCCTGCTCACAAAACCCCGACGTGGTGATAGATTCGGCAACCCTAACCGGTGCCTGCCTAGTCGCTCTCGGCACGGAAGTATGTGGCCTGATGGGCAACGACAAAAAACTTGCCAGCTCCCTGCTATCCTCCGCCAAGGCCACAGACGAATATATGTGGCAATTACCCATCATCGAAGAGTGGAGAAAAGATATGAAATCTAATATTGCCGACCTGAAAAATATTGGCGCTTCACGTTTCGGTGGCACCGCCAAAGCAGCGGCGTTCCTAGAAGAATTTGTGCACGAAGGAGTGGCCTGGGCACATTTAGACATCGCCGGTTGTGGCGATAGCCAATCCCATTTACCCTATTGCCCCGCTAAAGGAGGCTCCGGTCTCATCGTGCGCACCCTGGCCCATTATCTCACCAACGCTTAGCTCTCGATGTTTAATATCGTCCTAGTTGCGCCCGAAATTCCCGGTAACACCGGCAGTATCGGGCGCACTTGCGTCGCCCTCAATCTAGGCTTAATCCTCATCAAACCCTATGGTTTTGATCTCAACGAAAAATCCGTCCGCCGCGCCGGTCTCGATTATTGGCAACACGTCAAACTCAGAGAATACAATTCCTGGCAAGACTTCCTAAACAATGAAAATGCCAACTCAAAGAACACTCTCTACTTCAGCAAAAGCGCCACCCAAGTCTACTACTACGCCCCCTATTGCAAGGACGGCTATCTCGTTTTCGGCAGCGAAACAACGGGCCTACCCGCCAACCTACTCACCACCCACCACACCTACCAACTCCCCATTTACAGTGAACACGTCCGCTCCCTCAACCTCGCCAGCGCTGCCACCACCGTCGCCTACGAAGCGCTACGCCACCTCAATTTTACAGCTTAGGAATATGCCGCACTTCCAATGCAAATTTATAAGGAATATCAAACGTCAACTCACGCCTAACAACCGATGGGTCCCGATATTCTACAAAAAAATGACCCTTACCCAATCCAACATCGCAGCGATCCTCTGGTTTACCAACGATACCGACGGAAATGCGCTCAATTGTATCTAGAGGAACAATCTCCAATTTAAAATATTGTTGTTTTTTTTCCAACATCTCTTCACTTACAACAAAACTATATTCCCGCAAATGCTCATCCAATACTAAACTCTGTGAAACCACCGACTCCACAAAGATACTTTTATTATTCACTTGAATATCAATCTTGCGCTCATTTTCATTAAATTTAACCTTCTTCACTTCTTTACCAAGAATTTCACGCATACTCATGCCACAATCATAAGGAATATAATTATAAGTTCGACCACCCGTATTTTTTTCAACAACAAGAGTCAGTGTTCTTATAATATCCACCGTTTTATGCAGCTCTTTTTCCATTCTAATTTTAACAACGACCTCATCACCAACTCGCGGCCCCTCCAACAAAACCAACCCATCCCCACGATGCTCCACCACCTGCATTTCCCGCAACTCATACTCATTTTTTTGCACAATCTTCTTATTCGTCCCCCGCTCTTCACCACACCCAAAAAACAAACCCAAACTCGCCAAGACAATAAACAATTTCATAAGCTTTCTCCCTCCATTAAATGAAGCCTCTACTTACAATATTGATCCCAGCTAACTAAGAAAATTCACCATTAAATTCATATGCGAATCCCCACCAAAAACCAAAAAAAAGGGCCCATCCTTAGGCCCTTCCTATAATAATCAAGATTCTCTAGAAAATCTTAATACATAATTTTTCTTCTATTAAAACTTATAAGTCATCCCGACTCTCGTTAACAAGCTATCCGATCTCAACGTTCCATCCTCTGTCGCCTTCGCCCCAGTATTCGATCTCATGCCAATATATCCATCAAACACCAAGTCTCCAAAATTCAACGAAGCACCCGCTCGCACATCAGTCGTATTAGGCATACTCACTTTTTTTCCACCTGTATCTGCACCATAAACGCTAACCGCCAAAAGTTGGGCAAAAGCATTTAACTCCTCGTATTTATCATTCTTACGAGTCCCATAAACCACCTGAGTGACCGAACCCCGCAGAGTTAACCACTCAGTAGCTGTGTGCTCAAATCCAACCGTAAGTGGGATTTTAGCCTGATTGACTTTTGCTGTCTGGTTAGCTTTTTGTTCTATCTTATCGTTTTGAAAATAAATTTTTCCGAAGAGATCGGTCTTTCCATAATTTTTTTGGTAACCATAACCAAGAACGATACTGCCGAATTCGCCTTCTGATTTCCCATTTTTTCCACTACTACAATTGACCTTTGCAACTGACGATAAATTTGAGCCAGTACAAGTTGCTGTGGAATATTTGGTATAGTCTGCACCGTCAATGGCATCCCATTTAATCCCCTTATAATAAGCAAAGGCCCTTCCCGTTTCTGAAACTTTATAGCTCCCACCAATATGGTAACCAAGACTACCATCAAACTTATGCTCAAAATCTGCACCAGTATAGGCAGCCCCAATATCTGCCGCCCTTGTAGTGCTAGAAGATTCACCCATAAGGCCCATAGTTAAGTGAGCATCCCACTGATCCGTGATAACGCCTAACCTTACCGCCATTGCTTTTTGATCATAATTTTCAGATGAAGTGGCCTTGCTGACCTCATTTTTTGATCCAGTATAAGCAAGATTCACTCCCCACTTCATATCCCCGGTTTTACTGCCATAAAAAACGTCAATAGACTCATCGGCAGTAGCTAAAGTATAAGCCGATTTATTGTTCCCCGCTCGCCCATCCACCGCC
>Ga0316206_1001472_pt1 | contig 20540 bp, 18 predicted proteins | sample 6monthpyrite_MG_FD_204942 | JGI IMG/M metagenome (GOLD analysis project Ga0316206, IMG submission 204942) | Microbial mat bacterial communities from mineral coupon in-situ incubated in ocean water Damariscotta River, Maine, United States -... | ecosystem: Environmental > Aquatic > Marine >... | reverse complement strand
ACTGTTGAAGGGCAGCGGCTGGTTGCCCGAGGCCCTGCGTCGCAGCGATCTGGTTGCGCTCGAGGGTGAAGCCGACGCGGAAGGGCAGGGGGCGCAAGTCGAAGACGCCGTGGAAACGGTCGAAACCGTCAGGGATGTTGACCTGCCTGCCTTCCTCGCGGACGATCTGCCCGCTGAGGCAGAACCGATGATGGCCGCGGAGTAATCCGAGCCTACCGGGGGCGGGGTAACCCGCCCTCATTCACCTAAAATACAACAATATCAATATGATGAATGCGAATACTCACATTCGGGATGAGGAATCATGTCTGCAACAACCATCATCGACACCGCGCCACTGGGGGCGCTCATTCGTTACACCCATGGCAGCCCCAAGCCGCCCGCGCGCTTCACCAGGAAGCTGGCGGCCTGGGAACGCTCGAACGGCGTCGGCCGTCTTGTGAAGAAGGAGCCGCCGCGGCCTTATCCGACCTGGACGGCTCCGGCTTCCTTCACGCTGCACGAGGGCAACTTCTCCTCTGACGGGGTTATTCTCGTGACTATCATGCGCAGCCACTCGGCCGACAGCGCGCTGGCGTTCGAGGTCGCTGAAGAGCCGAAGCCTGGGCAGGTTCGGGTCCTGCTGGATTTTGGCGGCAGCACGGAACTGCTGCATCTGGCCGAGTCCGTCACTGCGGCCGAACTCTGGATCGCCAAAGAGGGCTATCGCAACGCGCGGCTGGAGATCGTCGGCGAAGGTGGCGGCGATAGGGAAGGGGGCGCAGAACGCGCCGCCTGAGCCCCAATGAAGCCCGAGGGGCCTGCCGAAGGACGGGCCTCTCACCCATCACAACCCAGTCCCGCGATAACGCTGGGCATCAAGCGTCCATCCCCAAGGAAGGAGGTTTTCAATCAAGAGCCTGGCCGGAAGGCAGTGGGGCGTATGCATCAGCGGAACATATCGGCTCCTGTCGTCAGGGCACCAACCCCCGCTCGCCATTCCCTTCCTTGCCCCGAATCCCGTCTTCGAGATCAACCCGCGAGGGGTCGGACTACGGGCGCGCCCGTGCCGCCGGTTGGATTCGGACGAGCCGAACGCACCCGGTGATGTCAGCCAGTCTTCGGGCCTGCGGGGTCCTGTCGCGCGGGGGATGGTCCCCCGCCGCCCAGACAGGAGCCAAAACAGATGTCCCGCAAAGATGCACACGCCTTCGCCGCCAGCCTCGCCGCCACGCTCATGGTCTTGATCGTCGTCTTCCAGGCCGGGGATGGAACCTATGGTGCCGTCCCAGCCGATGAAATCGACGGCGACGAGGTTCAGGTGCTGGTTGAGATCGACCCGTGGGCTTAGGCCCACGGTTGCGCCTCCGGGCTTTTCGACTGTCAGCCGCGAAGCGTCCGACATCCGGATTGTGCCAACGCCACTGTGACATTACGTGCAGATTTGGTCACGCGTTCGGGTGACGGCGTAACAGGGCGGATTGCGGCCATTCTCTGCTGATGCGAGGCAAGAGCGCGCCAATGGTGAGAGCCGACATTCACACAGCCACGAATCTGGGTTTCCTTCTGCGGTGCGGAAGGCGGCTTGGAGCCGATTGTGTTGAAAAAGTCAGTTTTGGGCGAATTCCAAAGAAGTTTTTCGCCACAACCGCTTCGTTCCTAAGTAGTTTCGTGATGCGCCGTCAGGCAGCGGTCGTGATCGGCCAGAGATGCAAGGACATAACACTCATTCGCGGTTCCGTTTCCAACACATCCTTCAGAGATACGTGCCAATTCCGTTTCCAGTCGCTTGAGGCGCTCTATCTTTTTTCGGACATCGGCCAGTTGGTCTTTGGCAATATCAGTCGCGACAGAGCAAGAACGATCAGGTTTTTCGCTGAGCGCAATCAGGGCTGAAATGGCTTCGATGGAAAACCCCAAGTCTCGCGCATGTTTGATAAACGCAAGCCGCTCGCGCTCGCGCGAACCATAGCGGCGCTGGTTGCCGTCAGTGCGCCCGGCAGGGGACAGCAATCCCATCTGCTCATAATAGCGGATAGTTGGAACTTTGACGCTCGTGTGCTTTGATAGCTGTCCGATCGAAAACATCAAATAACCCCTTGAACCTCTAGCCACTAGAGACATTACAGTGTGTGCGAATAGTATGGAAGAGGTTTTCTATGTCAGGCTGTTGCGAACGCGAGGCAAAGTTCGGTGACGTGTCGAGTGATAACAAGAAACGCCGCCGGATCGTCATCGCGCTGAACGCGATCATGTTTGCGGTCAAGATGGGCGCGGGTCATCTGGCACGCTACAAGGACGGTGACGCCAATGTGCGTTCAGTCTGGCTCTGCTCGCGCAATGAGGCAATCGGCAACATCACAGTGATGTTGGCAGCATTGGGGGTCTGGGGAACGGCAACAGGTTGGCCCGAACTGATCGTGGCAACTGTGATGGCCGGATTGTTCCTGTCGTCATCTTCCCGGATCATTGGACAGCCATTTTTGGTGCGTCGGGAGACCACACTGCGTCGGAACGGGACAATATGACCGGCAAGATGCTTCTTCATTCAGAGCCAGAAACTGCGACGACAGACAAAGGTGTCAGGTAGTGGTAGCTGGACGTGGAGGTACCGAAGAAGTCAGATTGGATGGGCAACCTGTCAAGAATTTCGATGGCCGCCCAGACGTGACCATCCTGGTCGCCGCCGTCAAGCTATTCGGTTGGGGATCGCTGGCGGTGCTTCTTGCCGCCCTGCTCAACAACTACCTAACCTATTGGGCGGGCTGGCCGGGACCGCTGGCTGTGTTTCAGGATTCAGGCAACGGTCTGGCGGCAGTGCAATTTGGAATTCTAATCCTTGCCGGTGCTTTGGCGACCTTACATGTAACCCGAAATCCACACCGCGCCCTTGTCGCGGACAGCGAAACTATTTGCGGAATTAATACCTTTTTGGCAAATGCGGCTTTCTGGTCGGTGGTGCTGATCGGGGTGGCTGATTTCGTGCTGGCATTCATGTACGGTGAGCAGATCATCAAATCAGTGTTAGGGCCGTCTCTGGCGAAAAAACTTGCCAATGCAACCTTTCGCGGAACATTCCTTCATTTCCCATTGATTGGCGTTGGGACGCTCATAGCCATTTTTTTTCGCGCTCGTGTCCTGCCGGTCCTTGCCGCACTAATTGTCTCTGCCGAACTTGTCATCGTACTGTTTCGATTTGTTTTTTCGTATGAGCAGTCTTATTTCGCCGACCTGGTGCGGTTTTGGTATGTCGGCCTATTTTTGTTCGGCAGCGCCTACACCTTGCACCAGGAAGCGCATGTCAGGGTGGACGTGATCTATGCTGGTCTGTCGCGACGAGCCAAAGGCCTGATCAATGCCGTCGGAACGCTGCTTTTGGGCATGCCTTTTTGCTGGCTAATCCTTTGGGTGGGCCTTTCGCAACGGACCGGCCCGATCAACAGCGCGTTGTTATCGTTTGAGAACGAGGGCACGGCAGATGGGCTGTATATCCTATATCTGATGACGGTGTTCATGGGGGTTTTCGCAGTGTTCATGCTTATCGAATTCGTCGGCTTCCTGTTTCGTGCAGTGGACGACGCGCTGTCATGAAATCGCATTCCCTCCCGAAGTCGACGCCATTTCTTCCTACGCAGGCCGCGCAAACCCGGCTGAAGCTCGGTGGCGAAACCAGATGGAACTGATCTTTTTGACATTCCTAGTCGTCGTTCTGGCGGTGGCTCTGGGGTCGGGGTTTCCGGTGGCTTTCGCGATACCTGGCGCGGCTGTTCTGACGATTGGGGTGGCTGCGTTTTCGGGATATCTGGTATTTGGCAATACCGCAGCCTTCTTTGCTCATGGCGGGCCGAGCGAATGGTTATGGGCTGGCGTTTTGAATTTTCGCAGCATTTACCGATCAGACGATGGCGATACCCTGATCGCCATTCCGCTGTTCATTTTCATGGGATACATGCTTCAGCACTCTCGGATCGCCGAAGACCTGCTTGACGCTATGGCAAAGCTTTTAGGCATTATCCGGGGCGGGTTGGGAATATCCGTCGTGCTGGTAGGCGCACTTCTTGCGGCGACGACCAGTGTCATCGGCGCAACTGTTGTTACCGTCGGCACGATATCGCTACCGGCATTGTTGCGCGCGGGCTATCCCAAGTCCCTTGCCACCGGGTTGACAGCAGCCACTGGCACCTTGGGCCAAATCGTCCCTCCGTCCATCGTCCTCGTGATCCTTGCTCATCAGCTTTCCACTGCGGTTAGCAAGGCTAGCGGCCAGCGGCGGGCAGCCTACAAAGAGATCACAGGGTCGCTGTCCATGCCGACAGAACTCGATGTCACTTCGCTTAGCGTCAGCGACATGTTCATCGGGGCTTTGGTGCCCGGTCTCGTCCTTGTCGGGCTCTATGTTCTCTACGTGGGGATCGCTGCAGCGCGCCTGAAACCCGCTGCCGATTTACAATTGGAAGCGCAGGGCGGCAATGCCGCGCAAGCCGCTCGAACTCTGGTCGCACTGTTGCCGCCGCTTGCCCTGATCCTGCTGGTTTTGGGTTCGATCATCTCGGGTGTCGCCACAATCAACCAGGCCGCTGCGATAGGGGCGGCTGGTGCCACGATCATGGCTGGCAGCCGCCTTATGCAGAACAGTCGCGGAGCGTTCTCACCGGCCATTGTCGCGATCGTGGCGGTGGGTTCGCTGGGCGCGATCATGGCTAACTGGGATCTCAATCTGCGTAAGATCGGGGCGGGAGCAAGCGGCATGGGCATATCGCTGGCTGTCTTGGCCTCACTGGCACTTGCATTCGCCATTTTCTGGAGTGGATGGCGCACGCTTAGGATTAACCGAACCCTATCGCGGGTTCTGGATGAAACGCTCAAGACCACAGCACTTGTGTTTGCGATTCTGCTGGGCGCAGTGATGCTGACGGCAGCGTTTCGCGCATTTGGCGGCGAAGATCTGGTGCGTCAAGCGCTGCAGAGTCTCCCGGGCGGCTTCTGGGGTCAGTTCACTGTTGCGATGATGATCATTTTCTTCCTTGGGTTTTTCCTGGACTTCATTGAAATCACTGTTCTGGTGGTTCCGATTGTCGTGCCGATCCTGCTCACCGATCCTACTGCGAACGTCGCCGCAGTTTGGCTAGGCGTGATGATAGCGATCAACATTCAGACGTCCTTTCTTACCCCGCCCTTCGGGTTTGCACTGTTCTATCTGCGCGGTGTGGTGCCGCCAGGCGTGCGAACCTTGGACATTTACAAGGGCGTGATGCCCTTCATAGCGTTGCAGCTCGTTGCGTTGGTTCTTGTCGGCGCCATGCCATCGCTTGCCAACTACCTTCCGGCGCGACGAATGATGTTGTCCGAAATGGCGCCAACTTTGACCAATCCGCGATTGCAGTATTGCGTCGAATCCTATGTCGCAGACGCGTTTGAGGAACGCGATGGCGAAATCCGTCGGGCGATCAGTCAGGTGCAGACGTTAGACCTGAGCCTCCTGCCAGAGCCGCTTCGCGGTCAACTTGCAGACAGTTTTGCGGGCGCAGAGCGCACAATCGGTCAAATGGCCGAAGTGACCGCCGCACAGGAGGCGGTTTCGCGCGCCGCTGTCCCGTATCTGCCGATTCTCGGGAAGGTGCGCTTGGTTCAGCAAGAGATCAGACGGATCGATCAGGAAATCGAGCGCCTGGACGACGCTGAGAATTCTAACTTCGAGCCTGCCTCGACTGCGGCGTCGGGCGGAACGACAGAGGCGGCATTGCGCAAATTGACAGAGGCGCGGTCGGCGCTTGTGGACGAAATACCGCCGAACTGGGAGATGACGGAACGGGAATTTCGCGAAATTCAGCAAGACGAGGACAAAGCGCGGCGAGCATTCCGGACAGACGCCCGCAAAGCCTATGGCGATTTGACGAGTGCCATCGCGTTACTTGAGGGTACGGCCCTGGTTGAATCCGCGTTGCAGGATATCGAAACAACCCTCCAGTCACTGGGAACTATCCCGCAATCAAACTCCGTCGAGCGGATCAAAGCGATCAATCGGCTCCTTGTTAAAATCCACGGATCCAAGGCGGTGCTAGGCGACCTGAAATCTGGTCTTACGGCCCTGCGCGCAGGCCCAACCGATCTCACCGAGACCGCCAGTTTTCTTTCCCGCGCTCAACAGGAGCTAAGGCAGGAGTATGCCTGGCGTGCCCTCGCCGCTGATTCTCTGCTTTCTGGTTTGCGTGACTTCGAAGCAGTGATTTCCGACACAGTCGGTCTACGCGGCCAGTCCTCAATACCCAGGCCGGTAGCGTTGTACCTCGCAAAGTGCACCGCAACTCCGCGCAATCTGTCTTTGTATTTTTAGAAGACACGGACGTCGTCCTACAGTCACGAACTTTAGGCGCCGATTTCCTCGTGGTTGGTCAAGCATTCCGAGTGATCGCGCAGGACTTCAAAGACGCGGCATTCGGCCGATTTTCCGCCGCTGCATTCGTGCACCATGCGTGTGAGTTCGGTGCGCAGCGCCTCGAGCCGGGCGATGCGTTGCTCCACCTGCTTCAATTGCCGACGCGCAATCAAATTTGCTTCGTGGCACGCACGGTCCGGGTGATCAGACATGTCAAGAAGCTCGCGGATCGCGTCGAGGGGAAACCCCAACTGACGCGCATGACGGATGAAGGACAGCCGGTCAAGCCCGGCGTCATCATAGCGGCGCTGACCGCCCTCTGTCCGTCCAGGTTCCGGCATGAGGCCGATCTGTTCGTAGTAGCGGATCGTTTGCACCTTGCTGCCTGTGCGCCTTGCCAGTGTTCCGATCGTCAACATGTGTAACTCCCACTTTCTACAGTCGGTGTAGGGTTTGGTGGTTTGCCCGGCAATACCCCTGGCCAATCACAACACCGCGAGCAGTCCGATCCGCGACATATTCGTGCTTGAACCTCTACCCGCTGTAGCTTGTAGGCAGACTCAGGAAAACGTGGTGAGGTCCCCCTCTTGGATTTATCTCCGGCCAAAAGATCCTTTGGGTGGTCGCAGGTCTTGCCACGACAGCGTTTGAGTTTGAACAGCGCGCCCATGTCACTCACGGAACACCTCACAATCGACCTTGCTAACGACACAACCGAAAGGCTCTGACCCATGAAACAATCCTTGATCGCTTTTGCGCTTGGCCTCGGACTTCTGCCTGCAGCGCAGGCGCTCGCCGATGCGACTTTGATCCACGTCCGCAAGACCAACGGCTGCGGCTGTTGCCTCGCCTGGATGGAACACCTGAAAGAGAACGGCTATGCGCCGACCGGTGAGGACATGTTCGGCGGCTCCCTCATTCGTTTCAAGCTCGATAACGGCGTGCCGCAGCGGATGGTTTCCTGCCACACCGCGCTAGTTGACGGCTACGTGATCGAGGGCCATGTGCCTGCCGCCGATATCCGCCGTCTGCTCAAGGAGCGTCCGGACGCAGTTGGACTGGCCGTCCCCGGCATGCCTTACGGCTCTCCCGGGATGGGACCGGAAGATGACCGAGAAGCCTATGACGTCTTCCTCATCCGCAACGATGGCACAACCGAAGTCTTTACAGGTTATCCCGGTAACTGACCGGTAACCAACCCGAAAGGATCGTTCTTTGGTAGCACAATCACCCATCGCGTCGGGATTCCTCGGGAACCTCGCAGCCGGATCGCTGATCGCGATCGGAGCGGAGTTCGAGAGCGCCATCGCTCCCGCCGCCATTGTGTTTCCCGACGATTGGCTAGGATGACAAGATGCAGCGCTTATTTGGACCCTCGGCCGTTGGCCTCGCAAGCGCATCTGTCGCGCTCTTGATCGACCAGGCGACGAAGACATAGATCGTTGCAAACGCGCCTTTGTTGGCTGATGGCGTTAAAATTCTCCCCGGGTTCAACCTTGTCTTCCTGCTTAATGACGGCGTGAGTTTCGGCCTATTGGGCGGCTTGCCCTGGTGGGGTCTCAGTCTCATTGCCCTTGCCATTTGCGGCTGGCTGGGGGCGGTCATGGTACGCACTGACAGCAAGATCGAGACGGCAGGATGCGGACTGATTATCGGTGGCGCCCTCGGAAATGTCTCGGACCGCCTTCGCCAAGGCGCTGTGACCGATTTTCTCGACTTCTACGTTGACACTGTTCACTGGCCGGCTTTCAACTTCGCCGATACCTTCGTGTTCTGCGGCGTTGCACTTCTTCTATGGGCACAGGCTCAGGAATCGCAACGCCGCAAGCGCGTCCCTTGATTCATGCGGTGTGATGCCCTGATTGCGACGCGCAGGAGCCCTGACCTCGGCCTTCAGAAGGGTCGAGGTCAGGGCCAGCGCCCATTTTAGGCTGACCTTGTGGCACTCCGCAGCGGAGCCGCCACCACTGGTGGCACATGCCCATGTCCCGCGCCCATGCCGGCCTCAGCCGAAAATCTCCATCAGCCACGACTTGCGGCGAGAGCCATGCTTGCCGTAGCACCGCCATGGCCGCCGCCATGTTTACTTCGGCTGCCGTGATGCCCGCCGCGACTGCGATATTCGTCGTCGTGGCCGCGACGATCGGGTTCGCGTTGCGGTGCCACAGCCTCGGTGGCACTGCGTTCGATGATCTTGTCAAGTTCGCCCCGGTCCAGCCAGCCCCCCCGGCATTGCGGACAACAATCAATCTCGACGCCCTGTCTGTCGGTCATTGTAAGGGTCACATTGCAGACCGGGCACAGCATCGATGGGGTTTGGAATCGCATATTCCTCTCGGACTCCCTTCCGGGCTCCTTCAGTTCAATGACCATTTGCCAACGCTCCTTTTGCCATGGTTTCGCCGACGGGCGCGCCGCTTTCATTCTTGCCGTTTAGAAGCCTGAGTGCGTTCATGACCACCAGCAGCGACACGCCGACGTCGGCTGCGATCGCCCCCCACATCGAAGCCATACCGAAGGCGGTGAGGCCGACGAACACCGCCTTAGTGGCCAGCGATAGGCCGATGTTCTGGCGGATGATCCACATGGTCCGCCGCGAATGGGCAATGAGCCACGGCACTTTGCCGATATCGTCTGTCATTAGCGCGATGTCGGCCGTTTCAACGGCTGCATCCGAACCGATCGCACCCATGGCGATGCCAAAATGCGCCCGTGCCATGGCTGGGGCGTCGTTCACGCCGTCACCGATCATTGCGACCATGTCGTGGCTGGCCACAAGTTCTTCGATCGCTGCCACCTTGTCCTCTGGCAAAAGTTCGGCGCGCACCTCGTCGATGCCGACCTCGGCGGCGACAGCCCGTGCAGTGCGTTCGTTGTCACCCGTCAGCATGACGATGGTTTTGACCCCCTGCGCGTGCAGTTGCGCCACGATGCTGCGGGCGTCGGCGCGGATACGGTCGCGCAGTTCCAGAACGCCCAGCAGGCCCTTGTCGTCGCCCACCGCCACCAGCGTGCTGCCGGCGCTTTCGATCCGGTCGCGCAATTCGTCCGGCAGCGCGCCGTTTGCGCCTTTTTCAGCGGCAAACCTGTCAGAGCCGAGCCAGACCTTGCGCCCGTCGATAACGCCCTCGACGCCGCGACCAGGAACGGTTTGTGTGTCCTCGGCTGCCTGTGCCGTGATGCTGTCACGTTTGGCCCGGCCCAGGATGGCCCGTGCCAAAGGATGCGAAGACCGCGCTTCCAGCGTCGCCGCAACAGTCAGCAGATCACTTTCGGAGGTGCCGCCCAGTGGATAGACGCCCGCCACCTCGGGCTCGCCCTCGGTGATGGTCCCAGTCTTGTCCATCGCCAGCGCGGTGATCCGCCCCGGCGCTTCGACATAGGCGCCGCCTTTGATCAGCACGCCGTTGCGCGCCGACGAGGCCAATGCCGCGACGATGGAAACCGGGGTCGAGATGACCAGTGCGCACGGGCAAGCGATGACCAGCAGCACCAGCGCGTTGTAGAACCAGTAGTCCCAGCCCCCCGCCAGCAGCGGCGGTAAAACCGCAATGGCAATCGCCACCACCATGACGATAGGGGTATAAATGCGAGCGAATTTGGCCACCCATTGCTCGACCTCGGCACGGCGTGAATGCGCCTCACCGACCATACGGATAATCCGCGACAGAACCGTATCGCTGGCCGGTTTTGTAGCACGCACTGTCAGCGTGCCGTCGCCGTTGATCGTACCGGCATAGACATCGTCGCCGGGCTCTTTGGTGACCAGCGCGCTTTCGCCGGTGATCGGCGCCTGATTGACGCCGCCGATCCCGTCCACCACCTCGCCATCGAGCGGGATGCGGTCACCCCCACGCACGACAAATCGGTCGCCGACCGCGACCTGCGGCGCCAGCACATCTTCCTCAGAGCCGTCCTCGCGGATCACCCGCGCGGTGGGCGGAGCGAGATCCAACAGAGCGGCAACGGCATTGCGCGCGCGCCCGACGCTCCAGCTTTCCAGATAGAGTGAGAGCGAGAAGAAGAACGCCACCGTCGCGGCCTCAAAATACTCGCCCAGCCAGATTGCGCCAGCGACCGCCACGATCATCAACAGGTTCATGTCGGGCGACACCCGCCGCGCCGAGGACCAGGCCTTGGGGGCAACCAGCCAGGCGCCAAAGACGATGGCGATCAGGAACAGAACGCTTTCGGTCAGCGGCATCGGCGCCTGCCCATGACCGGCAAAAAGCCGGATCGCACCGGCAAGACCGGATTCAACGACATGGTAGAGGAAACCTGCCGCCCAGAACCCGCCGCTGAGCCCAGTAAAGAACTTTTGCCGCTTCAGATGCGCGGCCTGATCCGCCGCCGCACTGTCGGCATCCCAGGGCTTCGCGCTCATACCGGTGCTGCCGACAAGCTTGATAAGTTTGTCGTCGGTCAACGCCTTGCCCGTGTCCAGTACGGTCATCCGCCCATTGATGACGTCAAAGGCGAGATGCTCGGTGCCACCGACCTCGGGGCCCAGCACCTTGTTCAGGATCGCCACCTCCTCGGCACAATCCAACCCGTTCACACGGAAGCTGCGGCCATTCGCGTTCACATCACCCATGGGGCCGATATCGCCGCACATTGCGTCGCCGCCTGCACCGCAGCTGGCGCCATCCGTGCCGTGGTCGTGGCTGTGTGCGTGTTTGTGGTCGTCCTGTGGCATCGGTTTCTCCCGGGAATCAGAGATAGACCAGGAAGATAGGAGCTACAGCAACTAGAGGTTCAAGGATGATTCTCAAGAAATTTTCGGAGCCGTTTCGGGCAGAGGCTCCATCTTCACATGGAGCCACACAAACTCAAAAGACAAACCTTGGTCGCCAAATTTGCATACATAGCGCCTTGACTCCGAGATTCTCGGCCAATATTGAGATTGAGAATTATTCGCAAAAGAAAACACACTAAATGTCAGACCCGACGAACGAGCTTTCTGCCTTCCCCGAGAACGGTGGATGGAAAAAGAGCCGCAACGAGCCGTCTTTGCCAGAATCCTATCACTCTGTCTCTGTCCGACCGGGTTCTTTCTGGCGGCGGTTCGCGTCGTTTTTCGGCCCCGGGTATCTTGTCGCTGTCGGCTATATGGACCCCGGCAACTGGGCCACGTCCCTGGCTGGTGGCTCGGCTTTTGGTTACACGTTGCTCTCGGTCATTTTGCTGTCGAATTTCATGGCTATCCTGCTTCAGGCGCTTGCCTTGCGGCTGGGAATTGCCAGCGGCCGCGATCTGGCGCAGGCCTGTCACGATGCCTTTCCCGGCTGGACCAGCAACGTGCTGTGGATTCTGGCCGAGGCGGCCATCATCGCCACCGATCTGGCCGAAGTGATTGGCACCGCTATCGCTTTGAATCTGCTGTTTACCAAGGCCAGCCCGCCGCTCTTAACAACCATTGGCCAATATTCGCAGACACGCGTTCCGAGCGCCTAATTGAGCCATTATTGATCCACTACGTTTTTGGCGACGGCAAATATCCACGAGAAAACCGTATTGGTTCTGTCACGTTTCTGCCGTGCGGCGAACCGCAAAAATGTCCCGCGCTGCCGTCATTCGCATCCCGAAAATGCTGCGCAATGCACGGATGGCCGGTCTGGTGAAGCTGCGCAGCAGCGACTGGTCAGTCGATGAATGTCTCGTTAGGGCCGTCCACGTTGCGCGGGCGTCTCCCTATCGAGGCAATCTTCTGCGCCGCCGCAAGTCGGCTCAGAGCCCTCTTTGCAAATTTTCTGCGACGTAGCCAACGGCGGCTTTCGCCGTCGGCTTTTCGACTGCACGTCACAGCACCCTTTCGAACACGTAGGCAAATGGGGATTTGGTATAGGCAATGCCTCGCCCTGATTTTATCAAGCTTTCGCGCGTGATCTTTTGCTGCTTCTTCGGCACCATGTAGCTGCTGAGGTTCTGATCAGTGACCTGGTAACGCCCGTTTGCAGATGTGACGACCGCCATCAGCTTGAACCGTGGGTCGAGCGCCGCAAGAGCTGCGTCTCCATGGCTTGAATTCACCAGCAAATGCCCCCCGATGCGCAAAAAACGGCCGCAAGGTTCTGATATGAACCCCGCATAGAGAGAGATCAGCAAATCAAAGCTATTCGGCTCCAAATCCAAGGACCGATAGTCCCCGTGCGCGAACACGAACCGCCCTCCGACATTGCCACCATGGTCGCAAATGATCTGCCGCACACCCTCGGCATCAGCAAAGAACGCCGCCGCCCGTTTGTCCATATCCGCATAGGTGACGTCGTCGTAGACGAATGAGGGCGCAACATCGACGTAGCTGCCTGCATAGAGCACCCGGCCCGCGGGCAACGCCGCGCTCACCGCCTGAAACAGTCGCCAACGGTCGCCCTTATGTTGATCCTGCCTATCCCACAGCGTCTTTGTCTTTTCCTTCATTTTGATCCCTCTGGCAGGGCCGCCCATCGTTCCATCGCAACCTCGTGGGCCATCATCTCTACGCAGAACCCGCCTTCTGAGACCGCCGCCGCGATGCCCGCAAAACCCATCCGCGCATCCCCAACAACGTAGAGACCTGGAATGTTCGTTGTGCCTGACGCACCTGCAAGTTCGGGCATACCCCAATCGTTTTCCTCGTTTGCGACAACCCCCAGACGCTCGGCGAAGTCGGTCGCGGGCGACGAGAATTCCTCGACGACGAATCCGCTCTGCCGCGCAACCTCGCGCCCGTCGTCCAAAACGACATGGGTGAGCGTGCCGTCCGTCGACCGCAAGTTCGCGACCTTGCCTTCTTCGCCCAGAACACCCTTGGATTGCAATTCTGCCCTTACTTTGGCGTCCAGCGGTTCACCGTTTGTGAACACGATCATATCGCGAGACCACATCCGCATCATCGGCACAAAATGTTCGATTGCACCGTGGCCAAAAACGGCTAGCGCCTCGTCCGCATGCTCGTATCCATCGCAGAATGGGCAAGGGTAGACCGACTTGCCGTAGACGTCCTCGATGCCGGGCAAATCCAGACGGTCTAGGTGGTCCCGGTGACCAGTCGCAATTAGCATTCGGGTCGCGGTCATCGTTGCGCCCTGCGCTGTCGTTACCGAAAACCCGTTGGCCAAACGCGCGACGTCGGAAACGCTGTCGGCGATGTAGTCTACCGTCGGGTATTTGCGCAGTTGCTCCTTGGCGACTGCCAACAGCTCGCTCGGGTGCGCGCCATCGCGGGTCAAAAACCCGTGCGAGGCCGTGGTCACAAAGTTGCGGGCGTTTTCGGCATTGATGAATGCGGTTTTCATACGGGTTCGCCCGGCAATCAATGCGGCGGATTGTCCGGCGGGCCCACCACCGATGATGATGAGGTCGTAGTGCAGGTTTGCCATGTCATTCTCCATTCATGCAGTTGCATCTGTTGACCCCAACATAGGCCTGCTGGGGTTATTGCTTGAGAGCGCGGATTTGGGTATTATCGGCTGATCTTATGATTTTTTGGGATTTGAGCTTGGCAGACCTACAACAGCCCGCACCTCCACATCCCTCTTGCTATGTGATTCACGAGACAGGCGTCAGCACACACCCGGCACCCGTCGCCGTTCACGCCGAACATGGGTTGGTTTTTGCACGCGACGGATGGTTCACAATGGAGCAGAAATACGAAACGCTGTCCTTGGCGGGAAGCGTGACGATTGTTCCCGCCGGTGTGCCGCATCGCCCCTTGGCTGGCGAAGACCTCGATTATTGGCTTTTGGGATTCTCCGCAGCTGGCATTGGGTTTGACGAGGCACAGGCCGTCATGCGGCCATTCGCCGAAGTGCGCCTTGGCGCGTCCCCTGTAATCCATCTGGAGGAGGGGGCACAGACGCGCTTGCAGCTCTGGTTTGAAACCTTGGCGCAAGAGGCGGAAGAGCAAACTGAGCTCACCGCAGAGGTGCAACGCAGCCTGATTACTCTCATCCTGTCAGAGGTGTCGCGGGCGATGCCGAAGACAGATGAGGAGACACTACGCTCGCCGTTGGTCGCTACTGCACTCCGATACATACAACGCCACAGCCTTTCACCTATTTCCCTCAGCGATGTGGCTTTGGCGGTTGGGCGCACCGCGCCTCATGTCGCGGCTGTCGTCAAATCTGAAACGGGGTTCACAGTTGGCACATGGATCACCTCTTCACGTGTCGCCAGGGCAGCCCAGCTCCTGCAACATACCGACATGCCCGTCGATCAAATCGCCCCACATATCGGATGGCAGGACACAACCCACTTCATCCGCCAGTTTCGAAAAATCTATGGGATGACCCCCGCTGCCTGGCGTAAAAAGCAACGAATACCTGTTTAGGGGAGCTTACTGAATCTCCCTTTGCGGACATTGCCGCAATTGCAGCGAATGCACCCATTGTCCCGCGTTGTGTGAGTCCCGCCACGCTGCAATGAAGGCGGGGGCGAGTCCGTTTAGGAACTTCGAAAGACGGGCTGATGCCCAGGTTTGATCGTGGGCACAGACAAGCTTGCTGGGGTGCGGACAGGCGATCTATTGGATCCAAGCTGTACGCTGTTCGGGGGTCGAATGTTTGCGGGTTCACCGAAATCTTCCGATACGATTGATTGTGTCGGTCACCCGATGCGGCCTCATGACTTCTGAAGAGCGTTGGTCGGATCCCTGGCGGGGTCATCCAGCAATGTCAGGGCCCGTCGCTCACCGAGAATGACCACCTCCAGACCTGCGGAAACGTCGGGGTTTACATAGGCAAATGCGAGACTCTTGTCCGTGGCATGGCCAAAGGCGCCAGATGTGCAGACCCCCACAACCCTGTCGCCCTGCATCACGGCCTCTCCGCCATAGATGTCGCAATCGGTGGCGGCGACTTCGCCGTATACCAGTCGGGTCGCGATCCCCTTTTTGCGCACCGCTTCGGTGGCGCTGCGGCCGTTGAAGTTGCCCTTGTCCGCCGCATAGAAGCGCTCGCAATCGGCCTCGATCAGGGAAATCTCGTTCGTGAGTTCGGCGCCGTAGCCGCGATAGCCCTTCTCCATGCGCAGGGAATTGACTGCGTGGCTGCCGAAATCGGCGATGCCGTGCGCCTCGCCCGACGCCCAGATCGCGTCGTAGAGCGTTTCCAGCTGTGCCATCGGCGCATGGAGTTCCCAGCCCAACTCGCCGACATAGGTCACCCGAAGGGCGCGGACCGGCACGCCTGCGACGGTGATCTCCTGTCCCGACAGCCATCGGAATGACGCGTTGGTCAGATCCGCATCGGTGAGTGGCGCAAGGACGTCGCGCGATTTCGGCCCCGCCACGACCAGCATACCGAAATCATCGGTGACGTTGGCGATGGTCACATCCTCACCGGTAGCGACATTCAGGTGGTCGAGCGCCTGCCGTTCGCTGCCTGCGCCGGACAGCACGTAGAACCGGTTTTCGCCGAGCCGGGTGATGGTCCATTCCCCCTCGATCCGGCCACCATCTGACAGGACATGGGTCAGGTTGATGCCGCCCGCCTTCTTCGGCAGCCGATTGGCGGTCAGCCGGTCCAGAAGCGTCTCGGCGCCCGGTCCGGTTACGTCGAATTTGGCAAGGCTCGACAGGTCCATGATGCCCACCCGTTCCCGCACCGCGCGGCATTCCCCGGCCACTAGATCGAAGACGTTGTTGCGCCGGTATTGCAGCTTTTCGACGAAACCGGCGGGTGCGAAATATTTCGACCGTTCCCAGCCGTAGACCTCGGTGTAGACCGCGCCTTTCTCTTTCAGCTTTTCATAAAGCGGCGTCACCCGGCGTGGCCGGCCCGCGTGGATCTCGCGGCCGGGCAGGGGGGTTTCGAACATGTTGTGATAGTCATCAAAGCTCTTGGCGCGGGTGTAGTCCGCATCGGCGTAGCCGCCAAAGCGGCGCGGATCGACCGATGCCATGTTGATATCGGCATCGCCGTGCACCATCCATTGCGCCAGATATTTACCGCAACCCGCCCCCTGGGCGATGCCGATCGACGAGCCGCAGCATTGCCAGAAGTTGCGCAGCCCGTGAGCGGGGCCGACCAGCGGATTGCCGTCCGGCGTATGCGGAATAGCACCGTTGATGACGCGCTTGATGCCCGCCTCGGCAAAGATCGGCATCCGCTCGAGTGCCTTTTCAAGCCAGGGGGCGATGCGGTCGATGTCGCCTTCGAAAAGCTCGTTCTGGCTGTCCCATTCCGGCCGGCCGCCACGGCCCGCCCAGGCCTCCTTTGCGCCGTGATGTTCGTAGATGCCGACAAGCCCCGCCTTCTGTTCCTGACGATAATAGCCAGCGGTGGCCGGATCGCGCATGACCGGCAGTTCGGTGTCGATCCCCTTGAACGCCTCAAGCGGCTCGGTCACCAGATATTGGTGCTCCATATTGGTGATCGGCGTGTCGACATCGACCCAGGCCCCCACCTCGCGGGCATAGCACCCCCCGGCATTGACCACGTGCTCGCAGACGATATTGCCTTGCTCCGTCGCCACCTCGAATTCGCCCGATGGCAGACGCGTGATGCCGGTCACGCGGTTGCGGCGGATGATTGTCGCGCCCAGCTGCCGCGCGCCGACCGCCATGGCGTTGCAGGCACTTGCCGGGTCCACATGTCCGTCCATCGTCGTATGCGCGCCGGCAAGCACCCCATCGGTATCGAGCCAGGGGTTCAGCTCCTTGATCCGGTTCGGACCAATGATCTCCATGTGAAATCCGACATTGGCCGCGAAACCGGCGACATGGCGGAACCAGTCGACCTCTTCCGGCGTCGTGGCCAGCCGGATGCCGCCGCAGCCGTGCCAGCCCGCCGGATGGCCGGTCAGCTCTTCCAGACGTGGATATAGCGTGTTCGAGTAGTGGTGGATCTTGGCCATGTTGTAGTTGCCGATGAACGAGGGGCACTGGCCCGCCGCATGCCAGGTGGAGCCGCTCGTCAGTTCGCCCTTTTCGATCAGCAGAACATCGTTCCAGCCTTCCTCGGCCAGATGATAGGCAAGGCCCACGCCCATCATGCCGCCGCCGACGATCACCACTCTCGCATGTGACTGCATGAAAAATCCTTTCGTTTCTGATATCTACCAGACGCCGTTGCCAGCCCACATGCGGGCTCTCGGCAGAATGATGTTGTAGCTCTCGCGCAGCCGCGTATCGACGTCTTCGCCGATGTGGCGCGGATAATGGTCGACCAAGATCCCGCGCACCCTGTCCCTTGCGACTTCGCGGGCGTCCCGCGCGCCGGCATCCTGCCATTCGCTGATGCTGCGATGATCGGCGATTTCTGGATAGAGATAGTCCGTCTTCATCCGGCTGAAGGTTTGCGGATGGCCAAGGTAGTGTCCCGCCCCCATGACCACGTCGCGGATCACGTCAAAGCTGAGCGTATCCTCGCTGACCTCGATCCCCTTCACGGTCCGCAGGATCGCCCCCAGAAGGTCATTGTCCAGCACGTAGCTTTCGAAACACGTGCCCATCAGGCTGCCCTGCATCCCGGCGCATTCGTGGATCATCGAGGCCCCGGCATGCGCGGCGAGCGAGATCGTGTAGCCTTTTTCCCCGCCCGACTGCGCATCGGGCAGCTTGCTATCGGTCATGCCCGCAGGAACAGAATTCGGTAGGTCGTAGAACCCCGCCATCTGCGCGCAGGCCGCCGACAGCAGCGCCTGTTCGCCCGAACCACCCGACATGGCCCCCGTACGCAGGTCCGACACGAAAGGCCAGGTCGCGAAGATGCCCCGGCAGTCGGGGTCGATGATGTTGCACAGGATAAGCCCGGCAAGCACCTCGGCGCAGGCCTGCGCCACCGCGCCCGCAAGCGCCGCAGGGGCCGTCGCCCCGGCCTGACCGGCCGCGACCAGAAGGATCGGCATTCCGGCCAGAACCGCCGCCTCCAGCGCATCGCAGCTCTCGGTCGCAAAGCGCATCGGCGGAACGACATGGCAACAGACGGCAGTGCAGAACGGGCGTTCGCGGAACTTGCCCTCGCCGCCCGCGACCAAGTCCAGCATCGGCTGCACGGCGCGCACGCTGTTGCCGTCGGTGTAGCTGACGGCGATCGACTTGGTGGTCCCCGAGAGACAGGCATAGGTTGTGTTGATGTCGAGATCGAGGATCGTGTCGGTGTCGCGCGCCACCACCGAGCGGTGATACCAGTGGACATTGTCGAGCCGATCGACCAGCCGGGCGATGTCATAGAGATCGGCCACCGTGCTTTCGCGGTATTTCCCGGTCTCGAAATCCATGATGGTCGGAGCGGCGCCTCCAGTGCCGGTGTGCACACGCTTTCCGCCGATCTCCAGATCGTGAATCGGGTCGATGCCGTGGAGGGTGAACTTGCGCCGCGTGCGGGCGATCACGTTCTCGACCAGCGCGCGGGGAAACCGCAGGCGGCCATTCTCGTCGACGCGGCACCCGGCTTCGACCGCGCGTTGCTCAAGACTCGGCGTGACCTGCGAAAGCCCCAGATCTTCGAGAAGGCGCAGAACGAGATGATGGACACGCTCCATCTCAGGCGGGGTCAGCGGCTGATACTGCCCTCCGACCATGCCGGGCGTGATCGGGGGAAGCGCCGAGGTCGCATTGGGGGCACCGCGCCCCCTGCGACCGGGCCGACGAAGGGAAAGTTCGGACATGGGCATCCCCCGAGGGTTTTCTCGGGATCCAACTGAGGCTATTTTTCGTCTCCGTTCAAACGATCAAATCGAATGCGTCGCATTCCATGAGGTCATGCCAGATGCGGACTCTCGGCGACCTCGTCCAGTATCCACTGTAAAAACGCTGCTGTAGCCGGAACGTCCGCCGCCTCTTCCAATGCGCCGACGTAATAACTGTCGCGGGTTTCCAGCTCCTTGCCGACCGGGCAGACCAACCGCCCGTCGGCCAGCATGTCGTCGGTGATATAGCTCCAGCCGAGCGCCACGCCGCGTCCCGCCTCGGCGGCCTGAAGGATCATCGGATAGCTGTTCAGCCGCACGCCGCGCCGCACCGGCTGCCCTGTCACGCCCTGGGTCACCAGCCAGACACGCCAGTCGACACCGCCCCAGATGTTGCCGCCACCGTCGAGATGCAGAAGCGTCTGGTCGAGCATGTCGGAAGACGCGCGAAGTTCCGGGTGGTCGCGCAGATAGGCGGGGCTGCAGACCGGGTAGACCCGCTCTCCGAACAAGAGATGCGCCTGCACACCCTGCCATTGCCCCGCTCCGTAGAGTATCGCCACATCCACACCTTCGTGGCGAAGATCAACTCTCTGGTCCGTCGCGAGAATCCTCAGATCGATTTCCGGATGCCGGGCACTGAATCGCTCCAGCCTCGGCATCAGCCAGAAGTAGGAAAAGGCAACGGAGGCGGAGACGGTGATCTGCGGGTTCTCTGTCGCGGCCCGCAGCCCGGTGACGGAGCTCTCGATCTCCCGCAAGCCCCGCGCCACTGACTCGAACAGCCGCTGCCCGTCGGCAGTCAACTCGATAGCCCGGTGCAAACGCCGGAAAACGGGCAGACCCAACTGATCTTCCAGCGACTTGATCTGCCGGCTGACAGCACTCTGAGTCAGGCACAATTCGTTTGCTGCCAGCGTGAAACTGCCGTGCCGGGCAACCACCTCGAAGGTCTGGAGCAGCGAAAGAGCCGGCATCCTGAGCTTTTTCAATTCCTCCTCCTACTGCATGGCGCTGGCACAGTGATCAGTAAGATCTTGGCCAGTTGAAAGGCAACAACTTACAATTGCCTTGTGCGCTCCGTTGCTGTTTCGGTGCCGTGGTTCGGAAATCTGATTGCACGATCCAATGGTTAGATGGCACTTACCGTCGTCCTTTAGCAAGCAGGCTGCTGAAAAAGGATTTTGGATAGCGTCTCTCGTCGACATGATCCATGGTAGCTATCGCTTGTTTCCCTCAGATCAACGAGAGAGATACCGCAGGCAGGGTTCTGGCGCGGATAGGCCTTGCCGCCGGAGTTTTTCAGCAGCCTGTTAGGTAGCACCGGCGTTGGGCACGCAATTCTGGTGAATGCACGCTCCCAGTAGCAAGAACTGAGCAGAACGGGGCTACCGCAATATTTACGAGCGGCCGCTACCACTCGATCGATTTCGGACGTCGAATGCGGTGAAGTGTCTTGCAGCTGACATTGGTGACAGCGCAGCGAAAGTCCGAAACGTCTAAGGTTTGTGGCTGCTGTCATCGCGAGATGCAGCGGCGACAAATCCGACAAGGAGGAAAGCGCGGGCGGGTT
>Ga0316206_1001471_pt1 | contig 20552 bp, 11 predicted proteins | sample 6monthpyrite_MG_FD_204942 | JGI IMG/M metagenome (GOLD analysis project Ga0316206, IMG submission 204942) | Microbial mat bacterial communities from mineral coupon in-situ incubated in ocean water Damariscotta River, Maine, United States -... | ecosystem: Environmental > Aquatic > Marine >... | reverse complement strand
TTCCTTATGTTCATGCGGGCCCCGGCGGATCAAGTGTTCATGGTGGTGCTGATTTCGCAACAGTTAATACAATCGGTGCAATTACTAATATTAATCAACTTAGATCTTCGGTAGTTATTGACTGGCAGAGTTATAATCTTAACGCCAATGAAGTTGTAAATTATATTCAACCGGGTACATCATCGATTGCTCTAAACCGGATTTTTGGTGATAGCGCGTCTCAAATCCATGGACAGATCAATGCCAATGGTAACGTCATTCTAGTTAATACCAATGGTTTATTTTTTAGCCCTACATCATCAATAAATGTCGGCGGTTTAATAGCCTCAGGTTTAGATATTGACCCAGTTGATTTTATGAATGGGGATTACATCTTTAATGAAGTTCTGGGCACTGATGGTACCGTTATTAATAGCGGAATTATCAATGCTTCTCTTGGTGGTAATGTTGCTTTACTAGGTAAGCAGGTAATTAATGATGGCGTGATATCAGCGCAACTGGGTAGTGTTAATCTGGCAGCAGGAAAAGCCGCGGTTTTAACATTCGATAATCAGGGTTTATTAGGCGTTAAAATAACCAAAGAAATTTTACAGGATGAATTAGGTATTGATCCTGCTGTAATAAACAGTGGTGATATTAACGCCGAAGGTGGCCGTGTTTTATTAACGGCTAGTGTGAGCCAGGATGTTTTCTCGCAGGCAGTTAACTCGGGAGATATACAACAGGCTACCAGTGTTGTAATGAATGAAGATGGCTCATTTACTTTAGGTGGCGGTGCTGATGTTCTGAATAGTGGTGCCATAAATGTATCCTCAGATACTCATAGTGTTGAAGCCGGTAAGGTTGTATTACTCGGTGAGAACATTACCCATAGCGGTGAGATTAATGCAAACTCTGCAACAGGTGATGGAGGTGAAATTGAGCTGCACGCAAATAACACAACACTGATCGTAGAGAATAGTGTTACTTCTGCAGTCTCTGATCAGGCTAACGGCGGTTTAATAAAAGTACTCGGAAATCGGGTCGGTATATTAGATCAGTCTTTAATAAATGCTTCAGGTGATAATGGCGGTGGTGAGATATTAATCGGCGGTGATTATCAGGGGAAAAACTCAAGTATTAGAAATTCAAATTATACCTATGTAGATAAAGATAGCCGAATTATAAACGATGCCATTTCTAATGGTGACGGAGGTAAAACTATTTTATGGTCAGATACAGATACCATTTTTCTGGGGGCTATTTCTGTTCAAGGGGGAGAGTTTTCCGGAAATGGCGGCTTTGTAGAAACATCTGGAAAAGAGAATTTAATATATCGTGGAATAACGGATCGAAGTGCGCTCTACGGTAGTGCGGGAACACTTTTATTAGATCCAAGAGATATAACAATTAGTAATGGGACAGCTGATAATGCTCAACTAGATGACCAAACAATTAATTTTGGAGATGGGGCTGCTAATGAAGATTTTACGGTGTCTACTGCAAAAATAGTTACCGAGTTAGCAAATGGAAATGTTATTTTACAGGCCAATCAGGACATAACAGTCAGTAATAGTATTACCGCTGGATCTACGAACACTAATAATCTTACATTACAAGCTGGAGATTCGTTAACTGTTAATGCATCTGTTGATCTAAGAGGTGGCGATATTAACTTGACTTCGGGTAGTGCAGGTTGTGTTGCAGGCGCTACCTGCGTAGCTAGTGGTGAAAAATCATTAATAATTAATGGAACACTAGATACAACTGGCGCAATAACTTTGATGTCTGCTGATGATATAACAATTCAGCAAGATATTGGAAATACCAGACAGGCCTCATCAGTAACCATGAGAGCAGGAGATAATATCTCTATTGAAACCAGTGACAGTATTACTACAAATGGTAGTGTTAGCTTAATTGCTTCAGATGCAACATTGGCATCTAGTACAATTACAGTTGCAGCTAATGGTGCGGTAACAGGAGACATTAACATCCGTGGTCAAATTACCACTAACAATGGTGCATTTACTGCACGTACTGAAGGTGCCGATGGCGGATATATTGATAACGATTATGCTAATGGGTCTATAAGTACAGGAACAGGCGATGTAACTTTTTCAGCCACTGGAAATAATGGTGGTAATAATTACGGTTTATGGTTAGGCGGTGTCACTACTACTACAGGAGATTTATTTTTAACATCTACTAATGGTCATATATTTCAAGACACAGATCTCGTTACCAATAAATTAGAAATTGGCGGAACAAGCACAATTAATTCTGCAGCCTCTAATATTATATTAACAAACGCTACTAACAATTTTACTGGTACCGTTGGATTAACAGCAGCAACAGCTTCAATCAGAGACACAAATGAAATTCAAATTGGCAATTCTGCTATATCAGGTACAGGTGCAATAACACTTGATATAGTAGCTGGTGGAAATATCACACAGACTGCAGCGACAACGATTGCCAACTCCGGTGTCAATGCAGTTACAAGATTAACGGCAGCAGGTAATGCTATTACACTTGATCAGGCAACGAATAACTTTAATCAGGTTGAAATAACAGATGCTGCGTCGGCAACTTTGAGAGACGTTGGTGCCATACAACTGAATGACATAACGCTTACTGGCACAAGTAGCAATAATTTTAGCGTAACGGCTGGCGGCGATATAATCCAGGGTACCGGTAATATAGAGAATAATGGCACGGGTGCTGTTTCAAGTTTCACTGCATTGGGGCAGGTCGTTAACCTCGCTGAAAGTACGAATGATTTTACGCAGGTTAACGTGAGTGCTGCCACAGCTACTATTGCGGATATTGATTCTATTGTAATTGGTAATTCCACTTTGACAGGAACAGCTACAACTTCATTTCAGGTTACAGCTAATACCAATGGTGATATTACACAGGCCTCTGGTTCATCTATAGTTAATAGTGGAGCAAATGCTATTACAAATTTTAGTGCTATTGGTAACTCCATTACTGTTAACGAAGCACCTAATAATTTTAATCAATTTGCAGCTACTGCAGACTCGGTAAATGTTCGCGACACAAATAGCATTGTTTTACATAACCTGGCAATAACTGGCTCAAGTGCAACAACGTTAACAGTTACTTCGGGTGGCAGTGTTAATCAGTTAGCTACAACCACTATTGATAATAGTGGTACCGATGCTATTACTGATATTACGGCCACCTCAGGTTTCGTTACTCTTACCCAGGCAGGAAATGATTTTACTCAAATTAATCTAAACACATTGCTCGCATCAATACAGGATACAAATAGCATTCGTCTTGGCGATATTACAACTACATTTGCTAATGCTACCTCTTTACAGGTTACGGCATTAAACAATGGAGACATAACTCAAGCAGCCGGCACGACTATATCTAATAATAGTGTTGGTTCTATAACAAACCTGGTTGCCACTGCAAATAGCATTAATGTTGGTGAAGCTACTAATGATTTTAATCGCTTAAGAATGACTGCTGAGAGCTCAGTTGTACGAGACATAAATGCAATTGAATTAAATACAATTAGTCTATCAGGTGCAGCGGGTACTAATTTAACTGTTACAGCTGGAAATAATATAACGCAAACAACAGGCACGGTTATAACTAATGCAGGTGCGGGTGCTATTTCGTCATTTAGTGCTGCTGGAAATGCGATTACTCTGGATAATGCTAATGACTTTACAAGCGTTGGTGTTACTGCTAATTCAGCTAGTTTTACAGACATTAACTCTGTTGTACTGGATGATTCAGTCATTAGCGGAACAAACGCCACTACGCTTGATGTAACAGCTACAGGTGCAGTAACACAAAATTCAGGAACTTCAATAGATAATAATGGCGTTGGTGCTATTACTAATATTGATGCAGCCGGACAAAATGTTACTTTATCGAATGCAGCTAATGATTTTACAACTGTCACTGCAGTTAATGCGGTTAATCTGGATTTAGAAGATGCAAACTCAATTAATCTGGGTGCTATGAGTGTGACAGGGACATTAGATGTAGTAGCAAATGGTGCTGGAAATATAACGCAATCTGGTCCACTGGTTGTTACAGGTGTAACTACATTAACGGCAACAGGTGATGATATTACACTTGATAACGTATCGAATAACTTTTCAACTGTAGCTGTAACTGATGCAGATATAGTAAATATTTTTGATTTAAACAGTATTATTCTTGATACGTCGTTTACAACTGGACAATTTAATATCACAGCTAATTCAGGATCAATAACACAGGCAAATGCTTTAGATATGAATGGTACGTCGTCTTTTACCGCAACGTCTGGGGCAATTAATTTAAATGATGTAACAAATGATTTTACTGGTGCAGTTAGTTTAAATAACAGTGGGATAAATGCTGTCACGGTGAATGATCAGAATGCAATAATACTGGGTACTTCAAATACTGGTTCTGGGACTTTAACTATTAATGCCGACGGTATAACTCAGAATGGTGCAATAACTCAGGAAGTGGCAGCCGGGCTTACTACATTTAATGCTGGCAATGGCATTATTGATTTAACTCAGGCAAATGACTTTACCGGTTCAGTTTCACTGAATAATACTGGTGCTTCTACTGCGATAAGAGATACGAATAATTTAACACTAACCACATCCGTGCTTGGTACGGGATCACTTTCAGTTAATGCAGTTGGTATTAGTCAGCAAGGCGGGCCTATAACACAGCAGGCAGGAGCAGGAAATGTAGTGCTTAATGCAAATGGCGGTGGTATTTCACTAACTTATTTTGAGTTTGTCTCAGGCAATACGTATACAAATGTAAATGATTTTACCGGTGCAGTTAGTTTACTTAATTCAAGTGCTAATTCAGTTGCTATTTATGATAACAATAGTATAGATATTGGCTTTACTGATGTTGCTGGAGCCCTTCAGGTACTGGCTTTCAATGGTGGTAATATTACACAGAGTGATTCAATATCAGTTGCTGGAAGTTCCAGTTTTTTTGTAGATGCAGGTCAGTCTATAGAACTTAATAATGCGGCTAATAATTTTCAGCAAGGTGTTTCATTTATTCCTCGTGGTGGAAGTCAACTACTAGACGTTAGCATTGCAAATAGTGGCACACTGAGTTTGGGTAATATTAATGTATCAAATGATTTGATAGTGTCCGCTGCGGGTATTGCTGATACGGGTGTTTTATCAGTTGGTGGAACCGCCTGGTTTGATGCGGGGGTTAATAGCATTGTTCTGGATAGCGCTAACAGTGATTTCAATAATGTTGTCTTTAATAATGCAAGTTCAGTTTCAATTGTTGATTTAGATGATATTAATGTGGGTACTACTGATGCGACACCAGGTGGAGTTTTTACAACTACTAATTCAACTATAACAGGCGGCTTTTCTATAACTGCTACTGGTGGTATCACTGATACCGATACATCTATATTAACAGTAGGCGGTGTATCAACTTTAAATTCAGGTGCAAATAATATAGTACTAGATGCCAGTACAAATGATTTTTCTATAGTAAATGTTACTAACGCTCAAGATGTAACTTTAGTTGATGCCAATTCAATTGATTTATTGTCAACAGCGATTAATGGTAACCTTGATGTCACAGCCACTACAGGTGATGTATTAAATACGAGCGGCGCTTTAAATGTTACAGGTACCTCTAATTTTGTAGCTGCTGATAATAGCAGCGTCCTTTTAACAAATGCAGGTAACCGGTTAAATGGTGCTATCTCAGTATCTTCTATTGGGCCAGGCGATTTACTGGATGCGACTATTACCAATAGTGTTTTAACAGATATACTTAGTTTAAATGTTTTAAACGATTTAATTATTAATTCAACTAATGGTTTGACTCAGAGCGGATTAATTACTGTAGGAAATAACGCAACAATTAATACCGGAGCTCAGAATATTGACCTTAATCTGGCCAATAATTTTAATACACTTAATATCACAAATGCGGGCAACGCCACGCTAAACAATGGTGCTAATGCTTTATTAGTTAATGGTGTATCTGCAAGTGGCGCTGTTAATTTAAGTTCAAATGGTATGACTATTGCTGGAACTGTTACCGGGGCAGCAGGCACAAATCTTGATAGTACAACCGGTGTTATGCAAATTAATGCAGATGTACAAACTAGTGCCGGGACGTTACAGATATCAGGCTCGCAGGTTAATTTAGATGCATCTCTAATATCAACTAATAGCAATACAAGTGTTAACTCGAGCCAGGGTATAACAATGATTGCAAACAGTGACATAACCGCTACTAACGGAAATATTCAGCTAGCTGCGATTACTAACGTAGATTTAACATCATTAGTTGCAACTAATGGAAGTGCTGCGGTTAGTACTACAACGGGTTCTATTATTGATGCTAATGCAGATCAGTTAAATTTCACAGCAACAGATGTAGTAATGACAGCAGCAACGGGTATAGGTGAAGGAAATTCGATAGAAACGCAAACATCATCTCTTAATGTTATTAACAATATCTCAGGCAAGGTAGAAATTGATAATACGGGTATAGTTAATATTCTGGGACTTAAAAACCTTGGAAGCCTGGGTGATATAACAATAACTAATGATGACGATTATCTACTAAATCCGGGTAGCATTGATGCGGGTTATAACACCGGTGAATTACTTATGACAACTGTTACCGGTAGTTATCTGGGGCAGGGGCCTCAGCCTCCATTTACTAATGCTGATATTACCGCTAGAGCGGGTACATTCTTCGGTTTTGGTGGTACATTCGGTACAACTCAAAGGCCATTGGTTTTAAACATACGAGACTCCGCTCTTATTCAGACTCGCGCTAGTTTAAATCCTCAATTTGCTGAACCTCGACCAGTAGTAACCGATGAATCATTATTACAGTTTAGTGGGTTAGACACGTTGTCGGCTATTTCTGGTGAGCAACTGGTAGAAGTTGAAACCTTAGCTGAAGTTGATCAGGCTATATTCACTGATTTACAGAACTTTAGTATGGAAGAAATTTCTATTCGTATGCCACGTGATCAGTTATTTGAAGACGAGCTAGAAGAATATGATCGCGCTAAATAGTGACTTATGGCTAATTAATTTAATTTGTCGAATTACATTTTATGTCGGTAGATGCTGATAATAATATGTAATATATTATTACTATGTATCTAAATATTAGAATAACTCTAAAATAATTTTACATAATAATTGTCTTAACAAAAATACACAGGTTGATAATGAATATTAAATTAGAAAAACATCATTTTCAAACTCATTTATTAACCTTACTTTTATTGCTTTTTACATTTTTAGCAGAGGCTACTTCGATGTCTTTATTATCAAAACCTGAAGAAAAGGTTGTTTTATTCTCGCCTATGAAAGGTGTTATCACCTTTAAAAATAAACCTGCTTCTGGCGCCAAAATAGAAAGACATATTAGCTGGAAAGATCAAACAGGTGAAACGGATACAACAGTAACAAATGACAACGGTGAGTTTGATTTATCACTATTAGAAGAAACAGTTAAATTATCTAAAATTTCTCAATTTGTGGTTTCGCAGGAAATTTCTGTTTATTATCATGGCGAGAAATTTTTGATATGGACAATGGGTAAATCCAGTAAAAATATATATGGTGAATTAGGCGGTAAACCGGTTAATTTAACCTGTGAGCTCACAGATGAAGAGGTGCCTCATCGATTTGATGACGCACTGTTAATGACTGTTTGTAAGTGGGATTCAATAGAAAAATAATAATTAAGGATAATAATATGGCAGAGTTAAGTCCAAGAGTAGCAGCTGAATTAGCAAAAGATATATACCTGGTACAACAGGAACGGATGTTAAAGGCTTTTTTATTACGCCCAGAATTTTCAACTAAATCTGAAGATGCAAAACACCTTAAAGCAGAAGTCGGTTCACGTCTGATAAACACGCGAGATGGTTTCGGTGTCTGTGCATTAGGCGGCAATGCAAACAAGAATGAGCTGTTTGTTGTATTTAGAGGTTCAACTAGTGCCAATCATAATGCAGACTGGGTGAGCAATGCACGAATAGGCATTGAGTTTTCTAAAAATGGTATGCCAGTACATATCGGTTTTAACAGTATTTTTTCAAGTATGTTACCGCAAATTCGTGATTTTATTAAAGGTTCTAAAAACATTCAAACCATTCATTGTATAGGCCACAGTTTGGGTGGCGCAATTGCTTCATTAACAGCGGACTGGCTTACTTCTAATTCTCAGGCAAATGTAAAACTTTATACATTTGGCGCACCAAAACCAGGCTTATTTCTTTTTGCCAGTAACCTTACTCGTAAACTTGGCAAACATAATGTTTTTAGAACGTATCATGCTACCGATCCGGTACCGATGATTCCTTTATTTCCATTTGTGCATCCACCTTTGCCTGGCTTCGGTCATTATATTCCTTCCAGTGAAAGTATTCTTTCTGCTGATGCTCATGATATGGGTAAATATTTATCATCGGTTAAAACTTCAAGCTGGAGTATGCTTGAAAGAAGGTCACCTCCTTATAGTATGGAGTCTGCGGTAGAAAACTGGCTCAAATCAAAAGCACCAGTGAATTCATCCAGTCCTAAAATATGGCAATGGATTAATGAAGCTCTTATTTATGTTATTAAAAAAATTGTTGGAGCAGCTGCACATATTCTTCAATCGGGTTTTATGGGCGTAATGACATTAGCCGATACTCTGGCATGGATTCTCAGAAAAGGCCTGGATATAGCTAAATCAATAGGCCAGTGGGTTCTGTTCTTGATGCGTAAAATTATGCAGGTTTTAGGTAGAAAACCGGTAGAGAAAAAAGAAGAATTAAGTCAGAGTCTGATGAGGACTACTATGAACCAGCTTATGGTTAAAACTTCTGAAGAGGCTAAGAGAGCTATTCAGAATATTAAATAAGATTTAATATTTTAGAAAGTTAGTTAAAATTTAAGTGTGCCATCTATCCTGATGGCGCACATATAAAATATTATATTATTTATAATGCTAATGACTAATGACTAATGACTAATGACATACCGTTAATATTCAATTTATTTCATGCATTGTCATATTCAGTATTATAAAAGTTTTAATTTTTGCATCATCAATTTAAAATCTATTGCTGTTTAAGTGTAAAGTATTAAACCTTGTTATTACCAATGTTTAATCTATGGTTGCAGAATAATTGAAACTGTTTTTACATTCATTAAACATGTATAATTCGCAATTTCTTCTTATCTTTTTAATTAAGAAGATTTAACGTTATCGTATATCGCACTAGATGTATTTATAAATTACTAAAGGCATTACCCGACCTATGATATTTAAATAGGTGGGTTTAAGAGTAAATCAGGGCTGAATTTGAAAAACAGGGAAAATACCACTTTATATCTTCTGGCTATTTTAATGTGCTTGCCTGTTATCTCATGGGCTGGCTTTCTAGAAATGCCAGAAATCACCGAAATGCCTGATTTTGAGCGTAAGTCAATGCTCAAAGACCTTGATATACCAAGTGTTCGTGACCGTGACCCAGACCCGGATTCTGGACCACGTTTAAACGTTGAACGCTTTAAACTTCAGGGAATCGTCGAATACCCCGAGTTAGGTATCACTAAAGAAGATATCGATAAACTCATTGAAGGTATACGCTTTGAGTTGATGCAGGAATATAAAGTCGAGAAATCTGGTTTCACTAAGACTGAACTTGAAGATGTTTCTAATCTATTAGTTGAGATCGAAGAAGAAACACTTGAAAGACACGTTTCTGACCTTGAAGTACAAAAACTCGTCTGGTTAATACGCGAACAACGTTCAAGTCGTGGTATTACACTGGGTACAATCGAAACGGTGGCAGATAGAATTACTCAGTTCTATCGCGAACGGGGGTTTATTTTAGCAAAAGCTTATATTCCTCAGCAAGAAGTTCGAGACGGAATCGTTACATTGACACTTTTATTAGGGTCACTCGGTGAAGTAGAGGTAAGTGGCAACGAGTTATACGACAGTCAGTACCTGGCGTCGACATTTGATAATATGTTAACTATGCCTGTCACCAGTACAGCCATTGAAGAGAACTTATATTTACTTAATGATTATCCTGGCATACTTACAACGGGCTTCTTTCAACCTGGTGCACAGGTCGGTGATACTAAACTCAATTTAGATGTAAAAGCTGAGAAAGCATACGATGTAAACGTTCGACTTGATAACCATGGCTCAGAACAAACAGGTGAATATCGTTTATATGCTGAAGGCCTCTGGAACAACCCTTTGGGTAATGCTGACCAGTTGCACCTGGCAACACTACTGACAGCAAGCCCGTCAAATACATTATATGGGCAGCTTAGATATGCAACGAGAATATTAAGCCCTCGCTTCAGTATGTCTTTTGGTGCTGCCAGCAATGACTTCGTACTAGGTCCTGGTAATTCAGAATCTATTAACAACCTTAAACTGGAAGGTAAAACTCAACAAGCTGATGTTACCTTCACTTATCGATTTAAACGAAGTCGTACGCAGAACTATTATGGCGAGTTATTAAGCGAAAAAGTTAAATCAATTATACGTCTGGGGGCGCTCCCAGATGCTGGTGATGTTGGACTCGATGATGTTATTAAAAATACATCCCTTGTCTTTCGGTATGATATTTTAGACGAAGAAAGTAAAATACTTCACCAGGGAGATGTAAAACTAACTTCCGGCAATTTTGAGCAAGGAGCTGAAATAGGTCAGGACGAAAAGTATGATATTTTAAATGCTAATTACACCTTATTAACATTTTTTCAATTACCCTATTTTGAATCAAATACACGTTTTATTTACCGCACGTCATTGCAGTATGCAAGCTCTCCATTATCATCCATTAGTCAGTTTTCTTTAGCTGGTCCGACTAAAGTTCGTGGCTACCCTGTAAACCAGTTTTCAGCTGATAACGCGATATATATGGGTGTTGACTGGGTTTTTGATGCCCCTGACTTCTTTGATTTAAGCATAGGCAGTAGCAACTTGCGTACTATGACCAGTCCGTTTCTGTTTCTTGATGCGTCCTGGGGTGAGGTGATTTCTTTGATAGATACACAGGAAAACAGTACAGGTCAGTTAATGGATGTAGGATTTGGTTTTCAGTTTTCATATCTGAATAATATTAAAGGAAACATACAGTTTGCCTTTCCTGTAAGTGAGGAATTTACATCATCAGACATAGAAGTACCTGACGATAGCTTCAAACTTGTCTTCGATTTCCAGTACAGCTTCCGTTAGGCTTGTAGGGATTTAGGGTATAAGCTTGTCAACTAAGCTAAGTTATTGAATTTATTAGTAAAAAATTAACTCCATTACCGTTGATTCATTCCGATTTATGATCTATTATCCATATCACTTACGAAAAAAACTTTAATAAAGAGAAGGGAACATATAAATGGCTATTTATCTTCAATACGATGGTATTAAAGGCAATGTAACTGCTGAAGGTTACAAAGATCATATTGCAGTTATGTCTGTACAGTTTGGTGTAGGACGTGGCATTTCAATGGAAGCTGGTAATCTTTCTAACCGTGAATCAACTCGTCCAAGCCTGAGTGAAATCACTTTAACTAAAGCAGCTGATAACTCAGTTACTGCTATCTTCAAAGAAGCGGTTACGGGTAATGCTGGTAAAACAGTTAAAGTTAAATTCGTACGTACAGGTGCTGATAAAGTACAGGAATACATGGATTACGAATTATCAGACGTACTGGTTAGTGGTTACTCAATCTCTGCAGATTCAGAAGGTGAGCCAATCGAATCTATCACTTTAAGTTACTCAAAGATTATGATTAACTACAGTGACTTTGATAAGACTAACAAGTCTGGCAATCCACAACGTGTTGGTTATGACCTGGAATCTGCTAAGCCTTTATAAGCTAGCAATTCTAAATAAGCATTCTGCTTTGAAAATCAAATCAAATGCTTGTAACACTGCTTGTTACTTCGGGTTAATGATTACCCGAAGTAACAATATAAATACTAATAACAATGTGGTTCTTTTTACCCATGGAAGAGGTTTATTTTATAACCTCGCTACGAGGGTTCTTTTTCTATGAGTGATTTAACTCAAGATTCGCGATTAATTTCAATATCATCTCCTTTACCAAAAGATGAGTTATTACTGACTTCATTTGAAGGTACGGAATATATTTCAGACCTGTTTGAATTTCAAATAGAAATATTATCCAATAATCATTCTTTAAAACCTGATCAACTCATCGGCAAAACCGTTGATATTACTATTCAAAATGATCAAAAAAGAACTTTTAATGGTTTTGTTAGCCGTTTCACCTATGGTGAAATAAAAGCAGATAATCTACGCTCGTATCATTTAACTATGGTTCCCTGGTTATGGTTTTTATCTAAAACCAACAACCACCGTATTTTTCAGGAGATGACGACTAAAGATATTATATCTAAAGTTTTTATGGACCTGGGTTTTAATGATTTCGATTACAAAGCGTCAGGTAATTCAACACCTAGAGAATATTGTGTTCAACACAATGAAAGTGATTTAAATTTTATAAGCCGCTTATTTGAAGAAGATGGTATTTCATATTTCTTTGAACAGAAAGCTGGCAAACATATTATGCAAATTGTTGATGCTGCAAATGCACATCAGCTTTGCCCTGAAACAGATTTAACCTATTCTAAAGGCAATCAGCCAAATACACAGTTGACCCGTTGGGAACATGTCTATGAATTTAGAAAAGGCAAATGGAGTCTAGACGACTACGATTTTAAAACTCCAACTAAGGATCAGTTTCAAACAACTGCATCTACCAGTAAATTTGCTAACGCCAGCAAATTTGAGCATTACGAATATACGCCTTATCATGACTTTGCTGGTTTAAAAGATCTTTCTAAAAAACGTATAGAAGCAGAAGAAACACCATTAGATGTAATTGAAGCTTCCAGTGACTGCAGTAGTTTTTATGCTGGTGGTAAATTTAAACTATCTAAACATGCTGTAAAAGAAGAACTCGGCACATATGTTATTACTGCTATTCGTCATCGCGCATTTGATAATAGTTATTTAGCGGGTAATGAAAGTCAGAGTGAATATGGTAATGATTTAACCTGTATTCCTGATAAAGTGCATTTTCGCCCACCCCAAATTCATCCTAAACCAAGCATGCGTGGTCCTCAGTCTGCGGTAGTTGTTGGCCCTGCAGGTGAAGAAATTTATATAGACGATCTGGGCAGAATCAAGGTTCAGTTTCACTGGGATCGTGAAGGTAAAAACAATGAAACCAGTAGCTGCTTTATACGCGTAATGCAGCCCTGGGCAGGCTCTGGATGGGGCACTTCATTCATACCACGCATTGGTATGGAAGTTATCATTAATTTCCTTGACGGTGATCCTGATCGTCCAATAGTTACTGGTTCGGTTTATAACGGTGATAACGCAATTCCCTTTACCTCTAAAACACAAAGTGGTATTCGTACACGTTCCAGTAAAGATGGCACAGCCAGTAATTGCAATGAGTTAAGATTTGATGACTTAAAAGGTTCTGAGCAACTTTTTATCCATGCTGAAAAGAATATGGATACGGAAGTTGAAAACAATGAGACTTTAAAAGTTGATGTTGATCGAACCAAAAATGTTGGCAACAACGAAACTTATACCATTGGTAAAAACCGTGATAAGTCGATTGGTGAAAACCAGACTGAATCTATTGGAAAAAATAAAGATACCACTATTGGTGCTAATTACACTGAAAATATTAGTGACGATAAAAAAATCAGCGTGGGTAAAAACCACAGTGAAGACATCGCCGAAAATATGTCTATTACAGTAGGCAAAAATATTTCTGAAAGTGTAGGTAAAAACTACAGTGGTGATATTGGTAAAAAATTAACGTTGACTGCTGGTGATGAAATTGTATTAAAAACCGGATCTGCATCTATCATCATGAAGAAAAACGGTGATATAACGATTAAAGGTAAAAATATTAAAGTTACTGGCTCAGGAAAAGTTGATATTAAAGCAAGTGGTGCAGCCTCTATTAAAGGTAGCAGTGTTTCTACAAACTAGTGTGAATGATTGTGAACGATAAAGAAACATCTGAAGATACTTTGGAACAGTTAGTAGAAATACCTAAGATACAAATAGCTCCGGGTGAGGTCATAATAGGCACTTTAACGGGGCTTGATCATCAAGGTAAAGCATTAGTCGATTTTACGGGCAATATTAAAGAAAAAGCCATTAAAGCTATTTCCACTGCTAGTATTAGTTTGCAACATGCTGGTCGCAAGGTTGCCCTGTTGTTTGAAAATAATGATCTTGAAAAACCAATTATTGTGGGTTTAATTCATAACCCATTACAGGATATTCTTGATAATTTTGAATTAGGTACTAATGATAGTTTAAGTACAGATAACAACACAGAAATTGAGAAACATGAAAATACGCCAACAACAACTGTAGATGATATGTTGCTTGATGGTGAACGAATGGTTTTTGAAGCTAAAAAAGAAATCGTTCTTAAATGTGGTGAATCCAGTATTACGTTAACTAAAGCCGGAAAGATTTTGATTAAAGGGAAGTATTTGCTTAATCGATCTTCAGGTGTTAACCGTATCGTGGGTGGATCGGTTCAAATTAATTAGGCAATTGCTCGAAAATAATAAAAATGCTGACAATTATGGATATTTTGAAGGCTGTGATGTTAAACAATAACACTCTATATTCATAAATTATAATTACCAATTGATACCAAATAAATGAGCAATACACTTACAACCAGCGAGCTGGCATTTTTAGACATATATGAACAATATGTTGATGAGGCTTCCTTTCTCTGGTTAATGCATACAATAGCTGTAGATCAGCCTCATTATGGCGTTAAGGAACTACACAATCTTGAAAATAGAATTGAGTCTCAGTTAAATGGCTTAATGGGTAATCTAGATATTGCATGGACTGTATGCGAACAGAGAATTGAGGATGACGCTGAATCAGGTGAAATATTCACCGCAGCTATACTTGCTTTTAGAAGTCATGATCAAACTAAAGTTCAAATGGTTGTTGAAGCGGCCATGTTATCTGAAGAAGGCTATCAAGGTTTATTGTATGCTTTAACCTGGTTGCCTGGTAATCTAGTTCATGACTGGATAAAACGTTTTTTTACCAGTAAAGATTTAAATCATAAAAAACTCGCCATTCAGGTTTGTAATATCAGACGTGAAAATCCGGCTGATTATCTGGTTAGTATTTTGCAGCGTGATGATTGTCTGGAAAAAATTGATTTATATATTGCCGCGTTAAAAATAGCCGGTGAACTTAAACGCTTCGATTTATTAGAGCATCTTCTTAAAGCTATTGAACACGATGACGAAGCGGTTAAATTTTGGGCAATTCGCTCAGCTATATTTATAGGAGATAAAGCTCAGGTTGTTAAACTTGAGCCATATATTTCTAAATCATCAGAATTACAGCACGAAGCGATAGAAATTGCATTTAGAGTTTTACCTATAGCAACAGCTAGACAATGGGTAGCAAAACTAGTTGATGATCCGGAGCAAATTAGAACGCTTATTATAATAACGGGTGTTATAGGTGATCCATTTGCCATTGACTGGTTATTGCAGAAAATGCATGAAACTGAGTTTGCTCGTGTCGCGGCAGAGGCGTTTAGCTTAATTACTGGCACTAATTTAATTAATATGGATATGGCTAATCAACCACCCGAAGATGCCGACTCATTACCAAACGAAGACCCGGATGATGAAAACGTTAAAATGCATGACGATGAAAATTTACCCTGGCCAAATGTTATAAAAGTGCAGAGTTACTGGAATTCAATTAAATCTAATTATATAGCAGGGCAGAGATACCTTTTAGGTAATCATATTGGCTTGCTGTTTCTTAAAAATAATTTAGAGTCGGCACTACAAAGGCAACGTCATGCTATTGCTATAGAGATCTCTCTGATTGATAAAAACGAAAAGTTATTTAATACACGTGGCAAAGTAAGTTAATGTTAGAAATTAAAAATCATACTCCTTTAACGGCTGAAATTATTCCAGGTCTAGATAAAAATGGCTATGATTATGCTGCGCTTATAATTAAAGGCAATTTCACACTTAACCCTGCCAACCCAAATTTACTTTTATCTCAGCAACCAGCAAAGTTAGTAAAAGCGGATAAATATTACGATGAAGCAGATAATTCCAGTGTTCAATATGAATCTGATATCTGTATATTAAAACCAGGAACTGATATTGTTTTAAATGGGCATGCTTATCCGCAGAATAATCAGATGGCCAAAATGATTGATGTTGGTTTGCAAATTAATAATACAAATATTAATTATCGTATTTTTGGTGATAGGCAATGGGATAAAAATGGTCTTAGCTGGAATGCAACTGCACCTAAAGCTTTTGATAGAATGCCATTAACTTATGAAAATTCATTTGGGGGAGTAGATGTTTCAACTTTAGAAGATGAAGTTGTGCAATACTCTGAATTTAATCCGATAGGTAAGGGTTTTGTTGGTAATAAAAAATCACCTACCGAGGGTTTACAATTACCCAATATAGAAAATCCTCATAAATTAATTTCACAATACAGTGACAGACCTGTTCCCGCTGGTTTTGGTTTTATATCACGAAGCTGGCAACCAAGATCAAATCTTGCTGGCACATATGATGCAAACTGGGAAGAAAACAGGCAGCCTTTATTGCCATTAGATTTTGATGAAAAATACTTTAACGCCGCTCATCCTAATTTAATAACACCACAGCATTTAGTAGGTGGTGAGCAAATTCAATTAAGAAATCTGAGTCAGTTAGGTGATATTAATTTTGTATTACCCGCATGGACAGCTCCCGTAAAAGTAACAGTAAAAGGCCGTTCAAAATCTATAAAACCTGTGTTAGATACTGTAGTCATAGAACCTGATATTAATAACGTATCATTAACCTGGCGAGTTACCATGCCGTGTTACAAACAGTTTCTTTATATTAATTCAATTACCATTGGCAGGAAGCAAAAATCATGACAGCTAAAAAATCATCTGTTGTGGTCACAGCTATGGGAGCTTTAACACCATTAGGTTCTGATGTTGAAGCAACCTGTGCGGCAATTGACGCGGGTATAAGCCGAGTAACTGAGCATGCATTTTACCAGTGTACTCCAGATGATCCGGAGTGGGATGAAGACTTACCCCTGTTTTCAGCAACTGTTCCAACTATAGATCCGTTTGTCGACGGTCTCGAACGGTTTCTGCAATTGGCTATGCCTTCATTAACAGAAGTCTTAGAAAAATCTAATCTTAAACGCACCGATTTAGCACAAACTTCATTTTATTTGTCTTTACCTCAATTAGATGAATCAACTTTCAATATTGGACTAGCTGCTAATTTATTACCCGCATTATGCAAACAAACGGGCTTAACTTCATTTAATGATACAAAAATTAATCAGAATGGTCACACGGGTGTGTTCGCCCATGTAAATGAAGCCATAGACTTGCTAGAAAGTGGGGCTTCGCAATTTTGCATAGTAGGCGGTGTTGATTCTTATTTATTAACAAACAGACTCGATTACCTGGACTCTAAATGGCGAATACGCAGTGATAGAAATGTAGATGGCTTCATACCAGGAGAAGCCTCAGTAATGATGATGTTAGAGACTGAAGCCCATGCTAAAGCCAGAGGGGCGCAGGTACTCGCAAAAATCACTGCTATTTCTGAATCTCAGGAACCCGATGTCATAAACTCTGAAAAAACGAGTAGTGGTAGTGGTTTAACTAATGCAATTAAGGGTATATTAGAGCAAACAAGCCCCTCTAATACGTTTAAATCGGTCTATTGTAGCCTCAATGGTGAAAGTTATTATGCCTTTGAATGGGGTTTACAAATGACAAGATTGAGTAAAGTTTTTGAAAATGTAAACGACCTGAATCATCCAGCTGAATATGTGGGTGATATCGGCGCTGCCACAGGCGGTTTATTATTAGCCTGTGCTACAAATGCGCTCACACAGGGAACAAATGAAGATAATAAAGCGCTATTGTGGTCAGCAGCTGATAGTGAACAAAGACTGGCTTTATGCCTTGAACAGGCATGATTTAAAAGGATATAGATATGGCAGCAAGTACTAATGTAAATAACCGAACCGTAGTGCATAAGGGTAGTAACGGTGTGGCAGCCAATTTCCCGGATGTCTGTAAAACGCCAACACCAGCTGGCCCCATACCCATACCTTACCCAAATATAGCGATGTCGAGTGACACTGCCAGCGGCAGCACCAGTGTAAAAATAGACGGTAATCCCATCATGTTAAAAACGTCTAATTTCAAAATGAGCACTGGTGATGAAGCAGGTTCGGTTGGTGGTATTGTTTCGGGATGTATTAAAGGAAAAGCCGAATTTATCAATTATTCTTTTGATGTAAAAGTGGATGGAAAAAATGTTCCCAGATTAGGGGATTTAATGATACAGAATAAAAAGAATACACCGCCTATGCCAGAGGTGCAGCCTCCGGTTGTTGTTGTACCAGTACCAGATAAAGAAGAAGTAGAAAACAAAGTAACTTCTGTGAAAGTCATATAATAAGGAGATATGGTATGGCTGTATTGAAACAATGGGTAAACCTTCCTAAGATAGATGTTTTTAAAGATAGCGATATTGATAGTGTAGATCGTTGTGGTGAATTGACGATCGAAGTTGAAGTGGATAAAACAGATAGCGCTATTTCTTATAAAGCCAAAATTACGCCTGTAGGCTCTGATAACGCAACATATAATACTGCCGAGTTGCAACGTAACCCTAAGTTTAAATTACGTAAAGGAGTTACAGGTATAGTTGATAGTAAAAAAATTCGAGTAGAAGGAATAGGGCTTCCAGCAGCAGGTGGAAATAAATATAAGATTGAAGTTCAGGATGCTGCAGGAAATGTAGTTTCATCCTCTGTTGAAGTAGAAACTAAAAGAAAACTTTATTACCAGAAAATTTCTATGGAGACCGGTACTGAAACAGTGCCATCATACTCGTTATCATCTTTAGAGACAGATAGTTTACAGCACCACATTGAAATTGTAAGCAAAGGATCTGAGGTCAAAATTCCGTATTATAAAACAGTTATGTTACAGGCTAATGGTAATAACTTAAATACATTTGGCGCCTCAGTAGCAGGTGCATTTAATATTGACAATGAATTAAAAAAACTTGGTATTGCCGTTGTTTATTCTGAGTATCTTGCAAAAAAAGGCCAAAGAGATTTTATTGGTGTAATAGGTTTAGGTACAACAGGTGGTACACATAAGGCACGACTTACCAGGACTCATTTAATAATCACTGGTGATAGATATTTATGGCATGGATTGAATGATACCGAGGACCAGAATAAAGAGTTTTTTATTGATGGTGCTGTAAGGTATACCAATACGGCTGATGCGACTCAGAACTTAACTTATTTAGTTAGACGGGCTGATGTAGATATTGAAGGTGCGGCCAGGTTTAGTCATGGTGGATACCATGAAATTAAAATTGCCATACCCGCAGGCTCAACTCTAGAAACAATGTCTAACAAAACCACAGGTACTATTGAAGTTTCTTTAGAGGTAAATATTACATCCGGATGGATAAATGGATTTAGCTGGGAGTATTCGGGAGCAAAACTAATTACATGTGCGAGACGTACATTATGGACAGATATGCCTGCACAAACACGTGACTATACATGGATTCATGAAATTGGGCACAGATTTGGAATGGTCGCATCTGGAAGCTCTAGCTTTACAACTGATCGATCTTTACCTGATGCACCAAGTACATTATATGGTGAAAATCGTGGCGTGAATGATAAAGGGCATTCAGGACCTCACTGTGAGAAAGGTGCAACTTATAATGCTACTAGTGAAACCTGGTCTGGTTCACCTGGTTGTGTAATGTTTGGCGCAAATGGTATTGGCTCTAATCATGCACCTAAAGAATATTGCAGTGAGTGTAAACCTATAGTTCGTAAACTTGACCTATCAAGTTAATTTTATGTATTTAAATAGTATTACATTAATCTGTAAAGTTGTTTTAATACTAACGATATTCCATGTGAGTGCTGGTGAAGAAATGAGTGAAAACAAAAAATTGTACGAAATGCCTCAAAGCTGCGATTTTCTTGCGGTAGGAAATAATGATTCTATAGAGTATGACTGTAGCCCGAAACTTACTGATCGGTTTTTTAGTGAGTTTAAAGGAATTTTAATAAATACTCCTAAGGAAATAATTTGGCCAGATAATACATCTGTTGATGACTATCAGAAGTACCCTAATGGAAATAACAATAGTCCGTTAAAATTTATGCTATCAGGTTTAGCAAACGTCCCTGATTCTGTGCTCAAGAATAAATCTGATGAAGTGGCTTATCAAGTTGTTGTTATAGCAGTAAACCAGAAAACAGCCAAATCATATAGTGGAAAAATGATCCAAATGGGTGATGTTGGTGAAATACCAGGTATGATTCCAGAAGTTAATGACGAGCCTTCTCCTGAAATTACACGAAAACATTATTTTAATATAGATCTGGTTGAAAACTTAGGCGT
>Ga0316206_1001470_pt1 | contig 20561 bp, 20 predicted proteins | sample 6monthpyrite_MG_FD_204942 | JGI IMG/M metagenome (GOLD analysis project Ga0316206, IMG submission 204942) | Microbial mat bacterial communities from mineral coupon in-situ incubated in ocean water Damariscotta River, Maine, United States -... | ecosystem: Environmental > Aquatic > Marine >... | reverse complement strand
ACTCGAAGCCATCGTGAACAAAAAAGCCTTTGATGCACTGCCAAAAGATTTACAGATAATTGTCGAAAGTGCCTGCGCCGTTGCTAACCAGGACATGTTGGCTGAGTACACAGCAAAAAATAATGCGTCTTTGCACAAGCTGGTGCATCAGCATAAGGTGAATCTAAAACCATTTCCCGCCGATGTGTTGAAAAAGATAAAGAACCTGTCGGATGATGTGGTCGCTGAGATTGCCGAGAAAGATAAGATGGGTAAAAAAGTTTACGAGTCATTCAAAAAATTCCGCGATCAGGCGCGTGCCTGGCACGATGTTTCAGAGTACGCTTATTACAAGGCGCGTTAGCAGGAGCGGCATGGACAAGGTAAGCATTAACAAGTGAAGTATTTTTTGTTATGTACATTTGTTCTTGTATCAGTAGCACATGCTGAGGTTTATCAGTGGCGTGATGGCGAAGGCATGTTACATTTTGGCGATAAACCACCGGAAGATTCAAATGCCAGGCAAGTAGAGATTAAGCAGAATCAAAATGTAATCCTAGCGGATAATCCACAAGTCAATGGAAATACTCAAGCTAGAGCAGTGTCTGACAGAGTTGATTCATTAGTGTGTAAAGCAAAAGCCGGTAATCGCTTGCCCCGTAAATTATGTGATTCTTCAAATAAAAAACAATGTCTTTTTCGGACGGATTACCTGGGACGATTAGTCAAACCAGAAGCGATAAAAGATGAAATTGCTGAGCAGGAGTTTGAGCAGCTCAAACAACGTCATGTGCCGGGCACGTTACTCTGGACTTACCAGTCGCCGTCACAGGAGTGGGATCAAGGAACTGGGATTCGCGGTTATGTACTACTCAAAGGAAAGACGGAAAGAGATCTCGGTTATTTAATTGTCGTGATGTACCAGGGGCGACCCAACTTGCCGCCGAATGGTGGTCCCATTTTTCTTCCCGAAAAAGGGAGACCAAAGCAATGTGACCAGCGCGATCTTTTTATGTGAGTCGACAATAAAAAAAAGACTATTATTTAATCTGACGTTAGATTTAAAAAATGGGCAGTATCAAAATGGGGGAAAAAAATGCATATAATCCTTGGAATTTTGGGAACCATCGTAACCATATTGTGATTACTGCACCGTTTAGCCGAAATGGGAATAACGTTGGGCGGGCTAAATCCATTTTTGTGGAATAGACGACGCAAATGGACAAAATATCATGATGCCAATCCGATATATAAAATCGATAGTCCATTAGATGTAACAGCGTTATTAATTACTGCAACAGCAAAAGCCGACGGTGATATGAGCTCGGATGAAAAACACAAAATTTTGTCCATGTTCGAAAATGAATTTCATCTAAGTAAAAGAGATGCGGCGGCCTTACTTGTTTCTAGCAGCCACTTGCTTGGGAAAGGCGATGAGGTAAGAGATAATCTGAAGGGTGTATTAGCGCCAAGCCTGGATGATTTCACTGCAGAGCAAGCTACGTCGGTTATTGATATGTTGCATCAGATTTCACAGGCGGGTGCGTCACCAAGTGAGCTGCAAAGCAAACTAATAGAAAATATTTCTGTCATCCTTGGTGAGCTGAATAAGCCAAAAGGAAAGTGGCAATAAGCTATATAACCCGAGATTGGTATAAGCAACGCACGTCATTCCGGCTAAAATCATGCCGGAATGACGGTATTTTTACATTCAAGGGAAGCTAAATAATATAGATTTCCTTATCCCGAGTTCAGGTTATATAGGAAGAAAATGATGGAAGATATTTACAAAACACCGGAATCGAGCCTTGAAAATGGCACCACTGCAAGCAGTGCCGACTACCAGCTTTATAAAATATCAGGCATCGGTATCGCCACCTTCTTTGGTTCAATGCTCGCGGGTGGTTTTTTGATGTCGCGAAATTACAAAAAACTCGGCAAGGATGCTGCGGCTATGAAGGCGCTGGTGTATTCTGCTCTTGCAACCGTCGCGGTGTTAGTCATTTCTTTTCTAATTCCAGAAGACCTGAATATTCCAAACCTGGCCTTTACTATCCCGCAAATTATTGTGATGGTTCAACTCGCAAAGAAAAAACAAGGCAATGATATTGATGCTCATGTCGCAAACGGTGGTGCGCTAGCCTCGGACTGGAAGGCCTTTGGTATCTCATTATTAGTAATTGTGGCATTAATGGCCGCAGTCTTTCCCATAGCGATGATGTTTGTCTAAAGCAATTCAGGGCCGTTTGCTATGCGTAACCACGCCCATTAACTGCTTTACCGCCGGCGAGTACGCCAAACTGTGGTGGTTGGTACAAGCTGGCGGTGTTGAGTTGTGACCAGTCGACATCAGGGAAATACTGCGTACATGATGCGTGGATAAAAAAGGCATTTGCGCCGGATAGTTCCGTGTAAATGAGTTGGTAGCCTTTTTTGTGCGCGAGTTTTTCATAGGCAAGCAGGCTAGCGCCTTCTTTTGATGTGCCGCTGAGTTTTATGGCGTCATCTCGTTCAACGACATATTCAGTATCGGCAGGTACGAGACTGTTGTATTCAACAATAACCATCTTTGGCTTAAATTTAGTTAGGCCTTCCCATACATGGTAGTCAATACTATCAATGTCCACTGACATGATCTCAAAATCTTCTGGAACTCCGGCCTGGGTAAATAAATCATCGATATTTTCGGGCGTAATAAATGTTTTTTGCGTTTTAACGCCAGGTTGATTTTGGTAGAGACTATTTAATTGTGCAAAGAAGCGTTTATCACCTTCGATTAATAATGCAGACCAGTTCTTTTCTTTAATAAGGTAACGACTATTACTCATATTAGTACCGTCGTGTGCGCCGAATTCAACGAGGTATTTATGTTTTGTGGGTATATAATTTAATAGCGCTTCAATTACCCCATCTTCACCGTGTTGTGAGTACACGCTTTTTTCTGAAAGCTGTAGTTGTTCAATTATTGAAATGGTTAAAATATCTTTATTCCAGCGTTGAGGATTAAACGTTATGTCATTATGGCCGGGGAGAACAGAGTAAGCCGGTAGGCTGTGGTCATGCGGGGTGATGTGAAATTTACCGTCTTCAATGGTGATATCACATTGCACTGGTCTAAAATAGGCTTGCCACAGCGTTCGATCCTGTCCGCTGATGTTAAGCGTCGTGCCATCTTTTACCTTTAAGTCAAAGCCGCTACTAAATACGCCACTGCTGGCAAATAGAGCCCGGACTGGATGCGTAAAGTCACTGCGTAAACGCGTGAGTCTTCGAAGCTTGAAAAGGTTAGGTAGATATTTAAGCCGCATGCGTTAATCGTTTCACTTTTTTTGTTTTGCGGCTTTATAATAGATCGCTTCAAAATAAGATGCACTAAACCCATTCATTCTTTTCTTGCCAATCATAATGATAGGAACGCCGCCTCCATTTAGTGAGGCGTAGTCACGCTTACCTTTTTCTGAGTGCTCAACATCATATTCCTGGAATGGAATTCTATTCTTTCTGAAATATTTTTTGGCCTTTTTGCAAGCAATACACCATTGAGTTGAATACATGATAATTTGTTTACTATTTTTCTTGCGGTTTTTGTTTTTTTGGTTACGCTGTTCTGCCCACGCACTACCATCAATCACTTCTACGGTATCGTAGGAGTTGATCTTGACTTTAACCTCATGGTTATCCACATCGATAGGCGGACGATCGCCAAAATGCAAGTTACCTTTCTTGTCACGCCACTGATAAATTTCGCCATAACAAAAGCTGCTAAGCAAAATAAGCCCCAGGCCGTATAAAATTGCTTTGTTCATTGACCTATGATTATTCGCCAAACTCAATAGCTTCTCTGACTGCGTCGACACCAGCCATGGCACATTCATGATCGATGTCACCCGGGATTTTCTTTTCAGGCGCACCTGATATACCGATTGCACCATACATGTAACCTGCAATTTTAATCGGAATACCACCGCCAAAAAGCGTTACTCTAGGCGTGCCTTTAAGAAAGTTGAGCTGATCGGCAAGCGTAATCGTGTCACCCTGGAATGTTGCTGCAGTAAAAGCCTTGTCCTGTGATATGCCGATAGTGTGTGCACCGGATAAGGGGTTACGCACAAACGCGATCAGATTTCCATAACGATCCACGACGGAGACAGATACCTGATAGCCTTTCTTACTGCAGCTCGATTCAGCAATGGTGGCAGCCTGGATGGCCAGTGCAGTTGAAAGTATGCGCGCGGTTACATAGGATTTTTTTTCCTCAGCGATTACCGATGAGGAAAAAACCATGGGTAGTAAAAATATAATCAGAGCTCTGTGCATTATAATTACCTCGTAGTAAAGTTATTTATTCTCTTCTTTGGCATGTTCTTTAAAATCCAGCGACGCCGAATTAATGCAGTAGCGCATGCCTGTGGGTTGTGGGCCGTCAGGAAACACATGCCCTAGATGAGCGCCGCATTGATTGCAGTGTACTTCAACGCGGGTCATGCCATGGCTGCTGTCACGGGTTTCACCGACTACGTCGTCGCTATTTGGCTCATAAAAACTAGGCCAACCGGTGCCGGAGTCAAATTTGGTCTCTGAACCAAACAGGTTTTCGCCGCAACATTTACATAAGTAATGACCTTCTTCCTTATTGTCATAGTACTTGCCAGAGAAGGCGCGTTCAGTGCCGTGTTGTCGGGTCACGTGATATTCTTCGTCACTGAGTTCCGCTTTCCACTCGGCGTCTGTTTTGGTGATTTTGTCTGTCATAAAAGCGTCTCTTTTGATTGAACTATTATTTTAGAACAGGTTTGCCTTTGGTAACACGCCCATCAGGGTAAAACATGACATTTACTCCCAGCTCGCGCATATTGGTTGAGATACTGTGACTGCCGAGGCGGACACTGGCCTTATGTACTGTAATAGTATGGTCGTGCCAGCGAAGTTTACCTTTGCCCTGCAACCAGAGATTGCCACGATCCTCTTTGATCACCTCAAATTGCGAGCTGTAAAAATGAATGGCGCTGGTCTGGTCTTCACCGATCAACATGATGTGCCAACGGTCATTGATGTGCAGGGCGATGGGGTGGGGAATGCGTTGCATCATCCAGTAAGTAACAGCAAAGGCGCTGAGGATAAAAACAATCGCAAATAGTTTTGATCGAGTCATTGTCTGTGTGCTTTAAATTTTATCAGCTAACCAGGTGGCCAGCTCTGGCCACATCGCCAGAAGTACTAAGGTTAGCAACTGGATGCCAATGAAGGGCACGACACCTTTATATATATGCATGGTGGTGACTGCTTCTGGTGCGACACCTCGCAAGTAAAATAATGAAAAACCAAACGGCGGTGTTAAAAACGAAGTCTGTAAATTAATCGCGATCATGACACCGAACCAGACAGGGCTGATGATATGCATAGGATCCTGGATACCGGTTGATGGGTCGTAGCCAAACATGAAAACAATGGGGGCAACGATAGGCACGATGACCAGGCTGATCTCGACGAAATCGAGAATGAAACCAAGTAGAAACATAATTAGCATGATCACAAACATTGCCCCGAAGACGCCACCGGGTAAGCCAGATAACAGGGACTCAATGATTTCATTGCCACCAAAGCCCTTAAAGGTAGCGGTAAACAACATCGCCCCGATGAAAATCAGAAAGACCATGCTGGAAATTTTTACCGTGGAACGCATGACCTCACGAAGTACGTTCAGGCTTTTGAGTTTTCCATTGATCGCCGCAAGCACCATAGCACCCACGGCACCTACAGAGGCGGCTTCATAGGCAACGGCTGCGCCGGCAAAGATGGCACCCAATACCAGAACAATTAATAATATTGGCGGCAACAGGGCGGTAAGTGTTTTGAACAGTAATTGCTTGCCCGAAAGGCTACGCTCTTCTTTTGGAATGGCCGGCATGGCATTGGGTTTAAATATGGCGACCAGGATGAGATACGCGAGGTAAAGCCCAACCAGAATTAGACCAGGTATTAGGGCACCTGCAAATAAATCACCGACAGAAACCGTGTCAGGCGAAAAGTTGTTCATGGTGGACTGGGCATTCTGATATTCAGTGGCAATCTGGTCACCGAGCAAGATCAATATAATCGATGGCGGTATGATTTGTCCCAGTGTTCCTGACGCACATACTGTACCGGCTGCAATGGCGGGGTCATAGTTTCGTTTTAACATGGTCGGCAGTGATAACAATCCCATGGTGACCACGGTGGCACCGACGATGCCGGTGCTGGCGGCTAGCAACATGCCAACAATTAAAACCGAGATACCCAGGCCGCCGCGCATTGGGCCAAACAACAGGCCCATAGTCTCCAGTAACTGTTCGGCAACCTTTGAGCGTTCGAGCATGACGCCCATAAAGACAAACAGGGGAACCGCAATGAGCATGTCACGCCGACCGATAAGTCCAATAAGATTGTTATCGAACAGATTCATCGCGGTGTCATCAAAGATTTCCGGCATAAACGTAATGCCGATAAAATAAAAGATGAGTGCGACGCCACCGTAGGCGAAGGCAACCGGATAACCACTAAGTAAAACGGCAAACACCGACAATACCAGCAGGATGATCATCAGCTCGGCCATCAGGATGGTCCTGCTTCTGAGTTTGTTTTGGCCGATAGTCGTAACCCGTTTTGCAGGAGCATGGCGATGCCCTGCAAGATCAACAAGACGGGCATGAGCAGCATCGAGGTTTTAAGAATGTAGGCAAAGCTGAGGCCATCGGTGCGTTGCGAAGGTTCGAGCGTTTGCCAGGAGTTGATAACCTCGTTCCAGCTGGCATAAAAGATAAAGCCACAGACGGGCAATAGTAAGAACAGGTTGCCAAGCAAATCTATCCAGGCTTTGCCCTGGGGCAACAAGTCCCGATAAAAGATATCAACTCGCACGTGGGATCCGTGGCGCAGGGTGTAGGCAGCACCGATCATGAAGACGTAGGCATGCAGGTAATTGACTATTTCCTGCATCCAGACCCAGCCCAGGCCGAAGACAAAACGAAGCAGCACAACCGAAAACATGACGATGACCATCGCAATGGTTAGCCAGGCAATGCCGCGCCCGGTCCAGTCGATAAGGTTATCCAGTTGGATGGAAATGAGGTTGAGTCTTGGCCTAAGCATATTGCAGATGGCTTACTTGTATATGAGGGTCGACAGCAAAGTTATACACAGCGATTAAAATCAATAGGTTAGGTAACAATATTCTGACATAAAAGCATTTGGCGCTGTTAAATAAATCTAACCACTTGTTTTTATTAAACTATCTTGACTGACAAAATAGCTATGTTATTGATTTACCGAGTCCAGATGAAAATGGATCATCCTGGAGCAGAAATGATCCACAAACTTATCCACAGCTTACCACTCGAGCAAAATCCACTCATTGATGGGGGGCACCCCATCCAGGTCATTGTGGCGGGTTTCGAGGTCGCCATCACCATCCCGGTCAACCAGGTAGTAAGGTTTACCCTTTTTTGGGGTTATTTTAACGTAACGTAATCTGCCGTTGATACGATATTCTTCAACCCGCATATCCTTGCGATGAATAATGTTCACCTCGGGCTGGGGGATGTCGCGACTGTCGTCGGTTTCTTCCGGTAAGGGCGGAGGCGGGCTAACGGCCTCACTGGTTTGGGTAGCTTCACCTGCTTTGGGAGGTGCAGAGGCATCCGCCGCCTGTGCCGGGTTGCAGGGCAACAGGCTTAGCAGTAGTAATCCGACAAAAACTGACAGGCTAAAGTTGTAGCAGTTTTTCTGCTTCTTCAGCTGAGGGTTCAAATCCACGTTGTTCATAATGAGAGAAGATGGCATCTAATATTTCCTGTGGTGTTTCGAGTATTTTAATCAGGTTTAGATCTTCCGGGGTAATGGTCTTTTCCTTGACCATGCTTTCTTTAAACCAGTCGATTAAACCTTCCCAAAAAGGTTTGTGTACGAGAATGATGGGTATCTTACGGGTTTTTCCCGTTTGTACCAGGCTGAGAATCTCGGCCAGCTCATCCAGGGTACCGAATCCGCCAGGCATGACCACGTAGGCAGAGGCATATTTTACAAACATGACCTTGCGGGAGAAAAAGTGCCTAAAGGTGAGTGAGATATCCTGGTATGGGTTGCCCGTTTGCTCATGGGGCAGTTGGATATTCAGGCCGATACTGGGCGAGCGTCCCTCGTAGGCACCCAGGTTGGCGGCTTCCATAATGCCGGGGCCACCACCGCTAACCACAGAGAAACCGGCATCCGAAAGTTCACGCGCAATATCCACCGTCAGTTTGTAATAAGGGTGGTTGGAATCGGTCCGGGCTGAGCCAAAGATACTGACTGAAGGTTTGATACTAGCCAGTCGCTCAAATCCTTCTACGAACTCTGCCATGATCTGAAAAATTTTCCACGATTCACGGGAGAGCGCACTGTCATCGAGCGGGCTAAAGCCGGGGTGGTTTTGTTTAACGCGTTCGTCCATTTATATCTTCCAGGTTATGCCTTTCGAATGTCTCGCCAGAATATATCATTAGTTTTCTCAAGTGGGATCAAAAGTTTAGCGGGTTTGTCCGCTTTTGTCCTCACTGGATTTATTTATAGTCTGACAGCGTGCTGGTTAGTTTGCACGAAAACAAAGATAATGCGGGCCATGACTGAATCGAAAAAAAGTAAATCCAAAAATAGCAAGAAGCCAAAATCCTACCGGCTCATCCTGGTCGATGGTTCGTCTTATTTGTTTCGCGCTTACCATGCGATGAAAGATTTTAGTAACTCCAAAGGCGAACCTACAGGTGCAATTTATGGCGTGATCAACATGCTAAAGCGCTTGCAGCAGGATTACCCTGATGACCATATTGCGGTGGTGTTTGATGCCAAGGGGAAGACCTTTCGTAATGACATGTACCCAGAATACAAAGCCAACCGTCCTCCCATGCAGGATGATCTGCGTGTGCAGATAGAACCGATTCATAATATTGTGAAGGCAATGGGTTTTCCCTTGTTATGTGTCAGTGGTGTTGAGGCCGACGATGTCATTGGTACTCTGGCACACCAGGCCAGTGAGTTGAAACTTGAAACGGTTATCTCGACTGGCGATAAAGACATGGCGCAGCTGGTGAATGATCACGTTAGCCTGATTAATACCATGACGGATACCGCCATGGATCGTGAAGGCGTCATTGAAAAATTTGGCGTGCCACCAGAACGGATTATTGATTATCTGGCGCTGATTGGCGATACGGTGGATAACGTTCCCGGTGTGCCGAAGGTTGGACCTAAAACGGCGGTGAAGTGGTTAGCGCAATACGATACGCTGGAAAAAATTATGGATAGTGCCGATGAATTTAAAGGTAAGGTCGGTGAATATCTGCGGGATACGTTAGAACAATTACCCTTGTCTAAGGAGTTGGTAACAATTAAGTGTGATGTCGAGTTAGATGTTACGCCAGATAAATTGTTAATGGGCAAGGTAGACAATAGTGTGCTGCGCGAAAACTTTGCACATTATGAATTCAAAACATGGTTAGCTCAGATTCTTGATGCGAAGGAAGGTGAGGCAGTTGTCGAAGAAAAAGCAGTTAAGAAAAATTATGAAACAATCTTAGAACAGAAGCAGCTTGATAAATGGTTAACACGATTAAACAAGGCCAAGGTCTTTTCGTTTGATCTTGAGACAACCAGTTTGAATTATATGCAGGCTGAAATTGTCGGTATTGCTTTATCGGATAAAATCGGCGAGGCCGCTTATATTCCAGTGGGCCATGACTACATGGATGCACCCGTACAACTGGATCGCGATGCAGTCTTAAAACAGTTCAAACCCCTTCTCGAAGATCCAAAGCAACTCAAACTGGGCCAAAATCTGAAATACGATATGAGTGTGCTGGCAAACTATGACATTCATTTGCAGGGCATTGCCTACGACACCATGCTCGAGTCGTATGTACTGGATAGTACTGCTTCGCGACACGATATGGACACGCTTGCGTTAAGACACCTGAGCCATAAAACGATTCACTATGAAGATGTGGCGGGCAAGGGCGCAAAACAAATCGGTTTTAATGAGGTTAGCATTGAGGTGGCCGGTGAATATGCCGCTGAAGATGCGGATATTACTTACCAGTTGCATGAGGCGTTGTGGCCACAATTGCAAGAGCACCCAGCGTTGGTCGATGTATTTAACAATATTGAACTGCCTTTGATCTCTGTTTTATCTCGGATAGAAAGAACGGGCGTGTTAATCGATAAAGATAAGTTGCTTAAACAAAGTAAACAAATAAGTAAACGGTTACTGGAACTTGAACAGGCCGCATACAAAGAAGCCGGTGAAGAATTTAATTTAGGCTCACCAAAACAAATTCAGGCCATCCTGTTTGATAAATTAGGCTTGCCGATAATTTCCAAGACACCGAAAGGCCAGCCGTCAACCGCTGAACCCGTTCTGCAAGAGTTGGCCGAAGATTATGAGTTGCCAAAATTAATTCTTGAGACCCGAGGTCTAGCGAAACTTAAATCAACTTACACTGATAAGTTACCAGAGATGATCGACCCTGACACCGGTAGAGTACATACCTCTTATCATCAGGCGGTAGCAGCAACAGGCCGTTTATCTTCATCGGAACCGAATCTACAAAACATACCGGTCAGAAGTGAAGAAGGGCGACGTATTCGCCAGGCCTTTATCGCAGAACCAGGTTATAAGATTGTCGCTGCGGATTATTCGCAGATTGAGTTACGTATCATGGCGCATCTTTCAGGCGATGAAGGCTTGCTAAAGGCATTTGCGGCGGGAGAAGATATTCATCGCGCTACGGCATCGGAAGTATTTGCAGGTGGTGGCGAGGTTACATCGGAACAACGACGTTCTGCCAAGGCGATTAACTTTGGTTTGATCTATGGCATGTCAGCTTTTGGCCTGGCAAAACAACTTGGCGTTGGTCGTGCTGAAGCGCAGTCGTATATTGATTTGTATTTTTCACGTTACCCAGGTGTGAAAGAATACATGGAGCAAACACGTGAATGTGCGCGCGAACAGGGTTATGTTGAAACCGTTTTTGGTCGACGTTTGTACCTGCATGAGATCAATGCCTCTAATGCAATGCGTCGTCAGTATGCAGAACGGACAGCGATTAATGCACCGATGCAGGGAACAGCCGCTGACATTATTAAATATGCGATGATAAAACTTGATCAAGTAATTATTGATCAACAACTCGATATAAAAATGATCATGCAAGTGCATGACGAACTTGTTTTTGAAATTGAAGAAAGTATCCTTGAAGAGTCGATGGTTACCATTCGTGATGCCATGGTAAATGCCGCAACATTATCAGTGCCATTAATCGTTGATATTGGTGTGGGTACTAATTGGGATCAAGCACACTAAAAACATAAGCTGGTATAAATCAAAAAACTAGTCCAAACTTAAAGGCATAAAGTCCAGGGAACAGTTAGCTTTCATAAGTTAAAGTGAAAGATCTAAAACAGGAACGTGAACTTTTCCTGTTTGTGTCGGTCTGAGTTAATAAGACTTCTTAATTTATATTTTGGTTAGGTTAAGAGTGTTGTCTCGACCCCTCCCTGGCGAGATAACTTAGCACTCGATTCCCCAAGTCGAGTGTTCATTTGGCCCCAGGTGTTATTCCCCCAATACCTGGGGCTTTTCTTTGCCTGCTATAAATTCAGCAACCAAATTTAGCTTTTCCTAAACAACAGTCTGCATTGGTCAAAGAGCCATAAGACCAGAATCGCTCCCGTTATTAGCAATATGGGCGTCGTATTTACAGAAATTAACAGTCTCAGAGGCCTGTTTAGCAGAAAACCCAGCAACTTAGTCTATTATTAATAGTGTTCGACAGCTGGTTCCCACAATTCCTCCCTGGTGGAAACCAACCGTTCCGATGCCCAATCGGGATGGACTAGATTGACCCCAACGAAGCTCTTCCCCATACGTTGGGGTCTTTTTTATCTCTTTGATTAATATGGGATTAATACAGAAATAATTTGGAAAAATGGAGCTATTCTAGCTGGGGGTCAGATCAGTTGCAGCCACTTGCTGATGTGTTGACGGGCCTCATCGACACCGACATGTTTTAAGGATGAAAATAGCTGCACGGCCACATCTGGCATATCTGAAAGTTCTTTTTTGACCTGTAGCAGGGTGCTGCTGGCAGGGCCCTTCTTTAGCTTGTCAGACTTGGTCAGTAGCACCAGAACGGGCATCTTTTTATAGTTACACCACTCCAGCATTTGTCGATCAAACTCCCTGAGTGGGCGTCTCGAGTCCATGACCAAAACCAGGCCTTTTAACGACTGGCGGTTTTGCAAGAAATCGTCCAGGGTGACCGCCCATTCGCGCTGAATTCGGTCAGGGACCTTAGCATAGCCATAACCCGGTAAATCAACCAGTCTGTGGGTCTCATCAAGCTCAAAAAAGATTAATTGTTGAGTCCTTCCGGGGGTTTTACTGGTGCGAGCAAGGGACTTTTGTGCACATAAGGCATTGAGTGCACTGGATTTTCCGGCATTTGAGCGTCCAGCAAAGGCGACCTCACGGGCATCATCCGACGGCACATGCACCATATCGGGGCTAGCCAGCATAAACTGAGCCTGTTGCAGCATATTTCCTTTCTTGGGAGAATTCGTATTGATCGCTTGACCCGCCTACGTACTATTTGTATAAAGGTGCCCCAATTTTAGGGTGTTTTCGCCGGGCATTATGCCTTATTTTCACTAGGACGGGCGGAAGCTAAACGAACAGAATTCTAATTTTATTTTTGGAGTGTGAAAAATGAAAAAATTGGTTATTGCTATCTCAGCATTAGGTTTATTTGGTATTACAGCAACTGCACAGGCTTCTGGTGAAGCGACTTATAAGGCGGCTTGTTTTGCATGTCATGGTACAGGCGCAGCAGGCGCACCAAAAACTGGTGACAAGGCTGGCTGGAAGGCACGCATCGCAACGGGCAACGCCACGTTATACGAGCATGCCATCAAAGGTTACAAGGGAAGCAAAGGTTTCATGCCTGCCAAAGGTGGTCGCGCGGATCTTAAAGATGCCGATGTGAAGGCAGCGGTTGATTATATGGTAGCGCAATCAAAATGATACTACGTACTATTGTAGGCGTTGCTGTGCTTGCATTGGCACTGCCCGCATACGCTGCGGGTGATGCGAGTGCAGGGCGCAGCAAGGCTCAGGCCTGTGCGGCCTGTCATGGCGCAGACGGCAATGCCGCTATACCTAACTATCCAAAATTAGCTGGTCAACATGCGAGCTATCTTGTGAAGCAGTTACAGGCTTTCAAGGCAAATAAGCGCAAAGACCCAATCATGAATGCTCAGGTTGCCAATCTGAAACAACAAGATATGGAAGACATTGCTGCGTATTATGCGAAGCAAAAAGTCAGCCTGGGTGCTGCAACCGACAAGAAAAAACGTGAATTCGGTGAGCGACTTTATCGTGGTGGTAATCAGGCGAAGGGCGTAGCAGCTTGTATGGGTTGTCATGGTCCAAATGGTGCGGGTAACCCGCCTGCTAACTACCCGGCACTGAGTGGTCAAAATGCGGCGTATGTGGTTAAAGCTCTGAAAGACTTTAGAGCGGGTAAGACCCGTGCATTTGATCCAAAAGATGATGCCGGCAAAACCATGCGTGACATTGCCAAACGTATGAGTGATGATGAAATGGAAGCGGTAGCCCACTACATTTCAGGTCTTCACTAAATTCGAATTATTGTAGCTCTTGAGTTACGGTATTCGTAAGTAAATAACAAAAGGGTGGCCAGCATAAGCAGGCCGCCCTTTTGTCGTTTAAATAATAGCGTTTGAATTATAGATAGTTAAATGCAAAACAGTACAGACACAACCAAGACAGACGTTTCACGCCCCCCGTTACAACAATCTGGGGCCACACGGCGCAGTGTGTTACTGGATTTTCTGGGTTCGATGAATCTGGCGATCACCATTTTGGTGATCATTGCGATTGCCTCGGCGATTGGCACGGTATTAAAGCAAAACGAACCCTATAACAATTACATTATTAAGTTCGGACCGTTCTGGCATGAATTCTTTTTGTCGTTAAATTTGTATGATATCTACAGCTCTGGTTGGTTTCTAGTTTTACTCGTTTTTTTGGTTGCTTCAACCATGACCTGTATTTTTCGAAACGCACCGACCATGCTGCAGGAGATGCGTAATTACAGGCTCAACAGCAAGATCAAATCGCTCAAGACGATAGAAGGTTCAAAAAGCTGGGCAATTGATAACGTCGAAGTAACTGAAAAAAATGTGGCGCGTTTTTTTGAAGTAAATGGCTACAAGGTTCGGCGTAAGAAACATGACGATCGCACGATTATTGCCGGCATGCGCGGCCGTTGGAGTCGCCTGGGTTATATCTTTGCGCATACGGGTATTATCGTCCTTCTGGTTGGCGGTGTAATGGATAGCACGGTTGATATCGGTCTACGTGAAACGTTTGGCTTTAGCAAAATCGACAAAGAGACCGAGTATGTTAAAGATATGCCGGAGATAAGCCAGTTACAGCCGAATGATCTACTCTCATTTCGCGGTAACACATCAATCGCAGAAGGACAAACGGCGAACTTTTCTCTGTTGCGTATTCGTGAAGGGACTATGGTGCAGTACCTGCCCTTTGCCATAAAATTAAAAGACTTTCGTGTCGAACACTATAGTTCCGGTCAGCCCAAGTCGTTTGAAAGCGATCTGATTATTATTGATAAAGATCGTGATACAACATTTGAACAAACTATTTCAGTAAATCATCCACTGCAGTATCGCGGTTATACCATCTATCAGGCGTCTTTCGGCGATGGCGGTTCTAAACTGAAAATGAAAGTCTGGCCTTTTTATGATGCAAAATTAAGAACACTGGAAGTTGATAGCGTGGTCCGCGGTGAACGTGTGCTTGATACCTTGACTGGAGCCTTAACCATCGAATTCATAGATTTTAAAAAATATAACGTGCGCCCGGCGATGGAAGGTGATCCGAAAGGCAAAAAGTTTGTTAACGATGGTTCGAGCGTAGTCTTTAAGGTGCGTGATAAAAGCGGTGTCGCAAGAGAGTACATCAATTATATGTCACCGCTAAAACAAAAAGACGGTTATGTCTTTGTATCCGGTTTGCGTAACAGTCCATCAGAGGCCTATCGTTATTTGCATATTCCGGCTGATGATAAATTTACGGTTGGGCGTTTTATGAAGCTTCATGCATTGATGAACAATACCGAACGCGCTCAACAGGTTGCGATTAAAACCGTTGAGAAAGTATTAAAGGGTGCGCCAGATAGCGACAAGTACAAACAAAATATTATTACCACCATGATGGAGTTATTAGATAAATTTAATTACGGTGGTTATGTAGCGATCGAAAATCATATTCGAAAGGCAGATCTTGATGATACCCAGAAAAGTAAGATGCGCGATGCGTATCTGAAGGTGTTGAATACTATTTTGCAGGCCCTTTATATGGAGGTGCTGGAGGCTGAGGGAGTGGATACGAGTAAGCCTATAACCGAGGAACAGCAGGGTTTTTATCTGGCAGCACTGGATGCATTGCGCCAGATCCCACTATATGGCACGCCTTTTTACGCACAATTGACTGATTTCACCCATGTGGAGTCATCAGGTTTGTCTATTGCGAAACTACCGGGTAAAAATGTGTTCTATTTAGGCTGTGTTATGAGCATTATCGGTATATTCTTACTGCTCTATTTGAGTCAGCAACGACTCTGGGCAGTATTTTACAAAGATGAGTCGGGTCAGGATACGCTACTGGTTGCGGGCAGTGGTAATCGAAATGTTGCCGACTTTAAACGCCATTTCCAGATGTTGATGAACAAGCTCTCCCGAGTCGTCTCGGTTAATGAGTAAAATGAAAAACGCTTGAGGTAATTAGTCATGTCAGTCACAGAAGATGCTATTCACGACGAGTTAAAACGTGAATCATATTGGAAGAACCTTTCTATCATGGACTGGTTGTTTGCTGTGGTGCTTATTGTCGGCACTGGTTATGCCTATCAACTTTATAATTATTTAATGGATGGTTATGAGGTTGCAATTCTGTTTGGTACGGGGGCTTCTCTGATTGCCCTGGGTTGGTGGTGGAAGGCAACGCGCCTCTTTATGGTCGCAGTGGCGGCGGTGAGTTTGCTATCTGTCATGCTTTACGCACCTGCTATTCAGGTGTTGATTGAGCAAGGCATGGATAGCCGTGATGCGATAACGACGCTTGCGAATCTTGACGACAAAGCCAACAGCAAGTTTTTATTTAAATATTTCTTGTCGAGCACCTCGGCCATCATGTGGATGAGTGCCTTGTTTTTCATGGCAACGCTGGTTTATTTCTTCCACTTAGCCACACGTAGTGAGTATGCAGGAAAGGTTGCAACGGCGATGACCTGGGTTGCGACGACCATGGGTTTTGTTGGACTGATGGTACGCTGGCGTGAGTCTTATATGATTAGCCCTGACGTTGGGCATATACCGGTTAGTAACCTGTATGAAGTCTTTATTCTGTTCTCTGTGATTACCGCGCTTATATATCTACATTATGAAAGTCGCTATAAAACCCGAACCATGGGTGGTTTTGTGCTGTTGGTGATCAGTGCAGCCGTTGGTTTTCTGCTGTGGTATCACTTTAACAAGGGCGCACATGAGATTTCGCCACTGGTGCCCGCGTTACAAAGTTACTGGATGAAAATTCATGTGCCCGCCAACTTTATTGGGTATGGCGCTTTTTCTCTGGCGGCAATGCTCGGCATGTTCTTCCTGTTTATTGAGCATGCAAAAATTCCTAAACTGGCAAATCAGATCCTAGCCATGTTGTTAATTTTCTTTATAACGATCCTTAGTTTCTTTGGCAGTGTGGGTGCAGGTTCATTTTCTATCGTTATGCAAAACGTCGGTTACACTGTTTTGGTTTGTGGCGGCTTCTGGCTAATCGGTTTTGGTGCGGTTCGCGGCATGCGTGCTATTGGCCCGGATCATTTACCTAAACTGGAAATGCTCGACGATGTGATGCATAAATCTATTGCCCTGGGTTTTGGTTTCTTCACCATCGCCACCGTGTTGGGCGCGGCATGGGCTGCTGAGGCCTGGGGTGGTTACTGGTCCTGGGATCCGAAAGAGACCTGGGCGCTAATCGTCTGGTTGAATTATGCAGCCTGGTTACACATGCGTCTGATGAAAGGCCTGCGTGGTACGCCATTGGCGTGGTGGTCAGTGGTGGGACTGTTGATCACGACCTTTGCCTTTATTGGTGTGAATATCTTCCTGTCGGGCCTGCATGCCTACGGTGAGCTATAAGGGCCGTTTTATTGGTGTCCTGCATAGTTTGGCGGGCAGGCTGCTGCTCTGTTTTTGCTGTTTTCCTCTGTGATTTCAGCGCTGTGATCTCAGGGCTGTGATCTTCGTTCTGAGCGCCAAGAACTATCCCTGCTATTTTCTGTCTCAACTATATGGTTTTGGCTAATCTGTGATCAATTTGAGAGGTCAGCCTTATTTTTCAAGCTAAAATGAGTTTGCGCCGGGTTCGTCAGGGTGGTTTGTTCAACAACGGTTTAGTTTGAGCATGGTAATCTAGAACCAATAATATGGTGTAGGCATTGTTTAACGGGTTCGATGTTCTTCGGGAACAATCCATGTAGACTTCAACCTAAATGCTAGGAACGTGTTGAGAAAATAAATATTTGGGAGCAAGGGCATGTTGAGTTGGTTGTTTAAGAAAGTAACGATTTCAGGCGTAATGATAGCGATGATGCTGCTAGCGGTGAGTTTCACAGCGGTTGTGTTTGTCGCCCCCGATGCGCAAGCAAAAGATTATGACGAAGGAATTGAGTATCAACTCGTTACGCCACCGGTTAGAAGCTCAAGCTCAAGCGAAAGCAAAGTCGAAGTTGTAGAGCTATTTTGGTACGGCTGCCCCCATTGTTATAGCCTCGAACCTAAGCTAAAAGACTGGAAAAAGAAGCAGAGCAACAAGATGGAATTTGTACGCATTCCAGCTGTTTTCCCCAACCGTCCTGCCTGGGAATTACATGCTCGCGCCTATTACTCTGCCGATTTACTCGGCATTCTGGATAAAGTTCACGGCCCCTTGTTTGCGGCCATTCAAAAAGACAAAAAAAGATTAGCCAGTAAGGCAGCTCTGGCGACGTTTTTTGCAAAATATGGTATCGATAAGGCCACGTTTGAAGACACGATGTACTCCTTCGGTGTGCAGATGAAGCTCAATCGTGCTATCGATCTGACTCGTCGCTACGCGATTGATGGTGTTCCAACCTTAATTATTGATGGCCGTTATCGCACCCACGCCAGTTTGACCAATGGCCAGGCCGGTATGCTCAAGGTGACGGATTACCTTATCAAAAAGGCGTCTAAATAAGAGAAATAGTGGTTTCAGTGCTCTATATATAAAGGTATCTCACCGCGCAGCCGATAGGGTGTTTGATAACAACAAGTTAAGGAGAACGATTTGTGAAGGCATCTGAACTATTTATCCGCTGTCTGGAAAATGAGGGCGTAGAGTATATTTTTGGTATCCCGGGCGAAGAAAACCTGGATGTGATGGATGCCTTACTGGATTCGTCTATCACATTTATCACCACCCGCCATGAGCAGGGTGCGGCCTTTATGGCGGATGTCTATGGTCGATTAACAGGCCGAGCCGGTGTATGTCTGGCCACACTTGGACCCGGTGCAACCAACCTGATAACCGGCGTAGCCGATGCCAATATGGATAATGCTCCACTCGTGGCCATTGCCGGCCAGGCCAGTACCCATCGCCTGCATAAGGAGTCACACCAGGTATTGGATCTGGAGTTGATGTTCCAGCCTATTAGTAAATATTCATCACGATTGCTAACCCCGAATATAATTTCAGAGGTCGTTCGCAAGGCCTTTAAAGTCGCTCAGACAGAAAAGTACGGTGCCTGCTTTATTGAGTTTCCAGAAAATATTGCTGAGATGGAAGTAGAGGGTGATCCACTTCCTGTCAAACATCCTCATCCATCCGAGCCGCCAGCGGATAGAGTTGATGTTGCTGCTGAGATTATTTCTAACGCTAAAAATCCAATTATTCTCGCAGGGAATGGGGTCATTCGTTCAAAGGCCTGGAAGCAATTAGCTGAGTTTGCAGAAGAATTACGTATCCCGGTGGCCAATACCTTTATGGCTAAAGGCGTTATTCCTTTTAAACACCCCATGGCACTGGGTAGCGCGGGTCTACAGGCGAATGATTATGTTAGCTGTGGGTTTAATCGCGCAGATGTGATCATATGTATAGGTTATGACCTGGTGGAGTATCACCCGTACCTGTGGCATCCAACCAAAGATCGGATAATTATCCACATTGATAGTTCGCCGGCTGAAGTTGATGCGCATTACAATATCGAAGTTGGCGTGGTGGGCGATATTAAGCATTCATTGATGCGCATCAGCAAGGTTGCCAGTCCACACACCGGGACAGCGATGCGTGGTCTGCGACAGGCACTGATTGATGACATGAATCAGCACAAGGAAGACCCATCGCTGCCGGTTAAACCGCAGAAGATTATTTGGGATCTGCGTACGGCGATGGAAATGGAAGGTATTGCCATCTCCGATGTGGGTGCACATAAGATGTGGATGTCACGCATGTTTCGTTGTGAATATCCGAACACATGCATTATTTCAAACGGATTTGCCAGCATGGGTATCGCCTTGCCTGGCGCGATTGGTGCAAAGCTTGCCTACCCGGACCGACAGGTTGTTGCCGTTACCGGTGATGCCGGCTTTTTGATGAACGTGCAAGAGATAGAAACGGCGATGCGTTATAAAACACCGATCGTAATTTTAATCTGGAATGATAGCGCTTACGGTTTGATTGAGTGGAAGCAGATGGCACAGTTTGGTAGAAAATCACATGTTGATTTTAATAACCCTGATTTTGTTCAGTTGGCAGAGTCATTTGGTGCGAAGGGTTATCGTATTGAAAAGGGCCAGGAGTTATTGCCCACCCTGCAGGAAGCCTTCAAAAATGACGTAGTTAGTGTGATTGATTGCCCTGTTGACTATAGTGAAAATTTAAAATTAACCAGCAAGCTTGGAGAGATGGTGTGTCCTATCTAACAGCTGCTTTGATTTCCCATCTAATAATGGGTAGGTGGATAAAATAAGATGAGCGGGCAAACGCTTCGCATTTTAAGTTACAACGTTCAGGTCGGTATTAGTACGCGGCGACCGCATCATTATCTGACTCATAGCTGGAAACATTTAATACCTCACAATCAGCGCATGTCTAATCTTGATAAAGTGGCAAAATTAATAAAAGGTTTTGACATTATCGGTTTGCAAGAAGTGGATGCGGGTTCGATTCGAAGTAACTACATAAATCTTGTCGAGTATCTGGCATATCAGGCGGGTTTTCCGTACTGGTATCACCAGGTTAATCGCAATCTGGGGCGTTTTGCGCAAAACAGTAATGGTTTACTGAGTCACTACCTGCCAGCGGAAGTCAAAGATATTAATTTGCCAGCGCTTATTCCGGGTAGAAATGCGATTCTTGCTCGATACGGTTCACCTGATAATTCTCTGGCAGTGAT
>Ga0316206_1001469_pt1 | contig 20562 bp, 15 predicted proteins | sample 6monthpyrite_MG_FD_204942 | JGI IMG/M metagenome (GOLD analysis project Ga0316206, IMG submission 204942) | Microbial mat bacterial communities from mineral coupon in-situ incubated in ocean water Damariscotta River, Maine, United States -... | ecosystem: Environmental > Aquatic > Marine >... | reverse complement strand
GGAAGGCCGTCGTCGCTTCGCGACTCCGGCCCCAATAAAGCCAGGGCTCCGCCCTGGATCACCCCTGCCGCTCGAGGTGGGTCAGATTTGGATTGCCAAGTGGGTCAGATTTCGTTTGCCACCGCCAAGCGTGAACGTATAAGCCGAGTTGGCCTGGGGCAGCGGGCCTGACTCCGAGCCGCCGATTGCGGCATCTCCACTCGACAGCGCTAGGGCCAGGCCGAAGTTACCGACGGCATCCATCGCTGCCGGCCGGAACGTGGGCTCGGCGAACCACTTGCCACCCTCGAAGCGCAGCGTGCCGACTTCGTTCGGGCCGTAGCTGGCGAGCCCCAAGCTCCCTTCGATGGCGACTTTGGCGCCGAAGCCGAGGGTGCCGAATGCGTTCGGGTTCTCGAGCTCTTGGTCGAGGGCCCACGTGCCAAAGCCCGGCTGGCCGTAGAAGTAGAGGCGGCCCGCACCGGCGATGCCCTCGACACTCGCCTGATCGACACCTACCAAGATCCGGCTTCCGTCGAAAGCGACCTCTCGGCCAAAGTGGTGCGCGGCGGTTGGCCCCTGCTCGGTGAGCTTGAACTCTTGAACCCAGCCAAGGCCGGTGCGCCGGAAGATGTAGACCGCACCGGCGCCGAGCTCACCCGAGACCGTCTCGTCTCCCGCTCCGATCACGGCGATGTCACCGCGCAGTGAGACGGCCGAGCCGAAGTCGTTTCCGGATACGGGTGAGGTCAGGATCGCCGTCTCGCTCCACACGCCAGCGAGGGACTCGAAGGCGGTGACTGTGGGGAGGCCGAGTGGATTCTCCGCGTAGATCAGCACTGTGTTTCCGTCAACGGCGACACGCGTGCCAGCCGCCGAGCCCAGACTTGCTGTGCTAGGAACGAGCTCGGTCTCGACGTTCCAGGCCCCCGCGGTTCGGCGGAAGACCCAAGCTCGGCCCGTGTTTGCCCCAGAGAGCTCCGGTGCTCCAACGACAAGCAGGTCGCCGCTTAGTGAGACCGAGGTGCCAAACTCGTCGTTCAGCTCGGGCACAGCCAGCTTCAGCTCGGCATCAAATTTCCAAGTGCCGCCAGTCTTGCGGTACATATAGGCTTGGCCCGCGCTTGCCACACCCGAGACGGATGTAAGGCGCGCGCCGACGACCAGTGCGTTCCCATCCATGGAAACCGCCTCGGCGAAGCCCGAGAGGGGAACGGGGTGCAGGTCGGGCAGTTCCGTGGTCTCTGTCTGTGCAGGGGCAGTCGAAGCAAGAAGGATGGCGACTACGAGAGAGATGACTGGGCGACGCATGGGGTTCGGCTCCGGGCTTACGAAAGAGTGGGACATGGGGGCATCAGTCTCTATAGGGCCAGTCGGACCAATGCTACACCCGGTTTCGTATCGATGTGGGCTCGGCTGCCCGCGCTCGGTCTGCGGCTCGGCTCGCCGAGTGCGGCATCGCCTATGAATGCAGCGGCAGGGCTCCGAAACCGCGCTTAGGCGTGGCGCTTGAGTCGTGCCAATCCTGGCACGAAGCCGACCTCCGTTTGGCCAGCTCCCACGCGCCGCCCGAAGTCGCAATCACTCTGCATGAAGACCTCAAGGCGCGCTTCGCTGTCGATGTCGGGGCTTCAGGATCTCGTGTGGGTAGCGGCAGCTTGAGGCGATAGATCGAGTCCTCCACGATGGAAGTAGACGGCATGACCAAAGCGCTCGCCGCGTCCCCGACCCTGAAGGCGCGCATGACTTCGAGCCTCGTTGTTGTGGTTGAGCTCGACCCCAGCGTGCTCGCCACGGGCGGTGTCGAGGTCAACCTCGAACCTTAGGGTGCTGCCCAGACCCCAGCGGCTCGCCAATCGCTTATCCTCTGCGCCGTGAACAACGACGAACTAGAATGCCTGCGGAAGGCCGGGCGCATCGCGCGCGACTGCCGCGAGTGGGCGCGGGAGAACATCAAGCCCGGCGTGAAGCTGGCGTTCATCCTCGAGACCGTCGAGGACATGATGGCGAAGGAGGGCGGCGCTCCTGCCTTCCCTGCGCAGACCAGCCGCAACCACGTGACCGCGCACTACTGCAGCCCGCCCGGCGACGAGACCGTGTACGAGGAAGGCGACTGCGTCAAGGTCGACATCGGTGTCCACGTCGACGGCTGGGTCGCCGACAACGCATGCTCGGTCGACCTGTCGGATGACGGTCGTTGGGGCGAGCTGATCGCCGCCTCCGAAGACGCCCTGAACGCGGCCATCGCGACCGTCGGTGTGGGGGTCGAGACGCGCACGATTGGCGCCGCCGTCGAGCGCGCGATCATGGCGCGCGGCTTCGAGCCCGTCCGCAACCTGACCGGGCACGGCGTCGATCGCTGGACGGTGCACTGCGCTCCGCAGATCCCCAGCTACCCCGAGGGCCGCGATCGTTTGAAGGATGGCATGACCATCGCCATCGAGCCGTTCGCGTCCACCGGCGAGGGCATGATCGAAGAGCGCGGCAAGGCCGAGGTCTTCATGCTGATCCGCCCGCCGCGGAACGCGCGCGGCATCGATAAGGAAGTGCTGAAAGCGATCCAGGCCTGGCGCGGCCTGCCCGTCGCGCGGCGCTACTTCACGGACTTCCCGCACAAGGCGGTCGAGTCGACTCTCGCGAAGCTTGCGCGCCAAGGCTCTTTGATCCGCTTCCCCCCGCTGGTGGAAGATCCGGGCGTGATGACCGCCCAGACGGAACACACGATGAGGATCACCGACGAAGGCGTCGAAGTGATCACTGCCTGAGCCCAACCCTCCGATGCGAGTCGCTCTCGTCACCACTCCGCCGACCGTCCGTTCCGGGATTGGCGACTATACACGCCACTTGCTGCCGCTCCTTCGCGAGCACTGCGAGGTCGAGCTGTTCGTGCGCCCCGAGCCCGACGGCAGCCTGGCCGCTTGGCCGGGCGAGTCGCCGACCAGCGTGCTGGAGCTCGAGCCCAAAGACTTCGACCAAGTCTTGTTCCAGCTTGGCAACGAGCTGAACCACAACTTCATGGCGCGCATGATTCGCCACATGGGCGGCACCGTCATGCAGCACGACTGGGTGCTGTTCGACATGGCACTGGCGACCTACCCCGGCCTCGTGCGCGGCGGCTGGAAGGGGCACATGCTGGCGTATCGCGAGGGCGGCCTCGAGGTCCTGAAGCGCTACTTCCGCGTGTGGCTCGAGCGGCGCCGCGAGCGCTCCAGTCCGGCCGTCTTGCCCGACTGCACCGGGCGCCTCGGGCAGCTGCTGGCTGGCTGGCACGACCGCGAACCCGCGGGCCGCTGGATCGCCGACCGCGCGCTGTTCCGCATTCCCGCGACCGGCGTGACCCGCGTCGAGGTCGGCCTGGGCAGCGAGCCCGGCCGCAAGCTGTCGCTGATTGCCGAGGCGGGCCCGCGCGCGGACTTCACGTGCACAAAGAAGGAGCGCGGCACGCAGCTAGTCGTCGAACTCACAAGCGCGGACGAGCCCGCGCTCGAGCTTGACGTGTCCGGCATCGTCGTCAGCCAAGAGCAGCGCAGCTACGGCGACACACGCCGCCTTGGCGCGTTTGTCGAAGAGGTCGCTTGGGTCGACGCCGACGGCCGCCACACGCTGGACTTGTCGCTGCCCGCCGCGATCCCGATCCGCCCGACCGACTTATCGAAGGCGCGCTTCGAGTTGCCGCTGAACCGCTCGGTGGTCGACCACGCGGACGCCTTCATCGTGCACTCGAACTTTGTCGGCGACCGCATCCGCGCGCGCCGCGGCCAAGCCATCCCGCTCGGGCAGCTGCCCCACGGCGCCGGCCGTAGCTGGGACCCCGCCGAAGCCCCCGGCGATCGCACCGCGCGCTGCGCCAAGCGCGCCGCGCTCGACCTGCCGGAAGCCTGGCACAAGGGCTTTGTCGTGATCAGCTTCGGTGGCGTGCAGACGCACAAGCGCGTCGGCCGGGTCTTCGCCGGCTTGGCCAAGGCGCGCGAGACGCGCGACGACATCTTCCTGGTGCTGGCCGGCGGCTGGCACCCCGACAACATCGACCCCGTCGGCCTCGCCCGCATGCACGGCGTCGAAGACGCGGTGCGTTTCACAGGATATGTACCGGAAGAAGAGGCGTGGGACTGGATCGCCGCCGGCGACATCTCGATCAACCTGCGCGGCCCAACGTCGGGCGGCACCTCGGGTGGCATCTACCAATCGCTGGCTTTTGGCCGCGCCGTGATTGCCACCAACGCCGGCGAGCAGGCCGAGCTTCCCGACGACTGCGTGCCCAAAGTGCCACTAGGTGATGGTGAAGTGGATGCCATCGCCACCTTACTGGTCGACCTAGCCGGGAATCCAAAGCGCCACGCCGCGCTCGAAGCCGCCGCCCGTCGCTACGTCGATGAGGACTGCGGCTGGGACACGGTGGGGGCCTCGTATGCGCGCCTCTTGGCCTCGTTCCCACCTGCGCGGCCCTCAGGGAGCACCCTGGCAGCTATGCGGGCAGAGCTGGTCCAGTTCTTCCGCGAACACGCCGATTAGACCTCAACTGGGTCTGCGTGGAACAGCCGTGCGGTATCCGCCGCCGTCTTTTCCCTATAGATAGATAGCAGCCCCCGCTTTCAAGCGCGCCGCTACAATCCCGCCGAGCCACCGACCGATAGAAGCAAGGCCCACACGGCCGACCCTAAGAACACATGACATCAGCCCAAAACGCCACCCGTCCGGCGCGCCGCGAGCTTGACCTCGTCAACACGATCTTCCTCAGCGTCTCGCACACCCTCGCGATCGTGGCGATCCTGTACATGATCTTCGCCGATGCGTTTAGCTGGTGGAGCCTGGGCCTCGGCATCGTCTACTTCGCCCTGTGCGGGCTTGGCATCACCGGCGGCTACCACCGCCTGTTCTCGCACCCGACCTATCGCGCGCGTGGCTTCCTGCGCCTCTTCTACCTGTTCTTCGGCGCGGCCTCGATCCAGAACTCGGCGCTCAAGTGGTCCAGCGACCACCGCATCCACCACGGCAAGGTCGACCAGCCCGAGGACCCCTACAACATCAACGAGGGCTTCTGGTGGGCGCACGTCGGCTGGGTCCTGTTCAAGGACGACCGCAACCAGCTCACCAACGTCAAGGATCTCGAGCGCGACCCCTTGGTCATGTTCCAGCACCGCCACTACCTCGCCTTCATCGTGCTCTCGATGGCCGTCCTGCCGTTTGGCCTCGGCTTGATCTGGGGCGACCCCATTGGAGCGGTCCTGATCGCCGGCTTCCTGCGCCTCGTCGTGCAGTGGCACGCCACCTTCTCGATCAACTCGGTCGCTCACAAGATTGGCACGCGGCCCTACTCGACCAAAAACAGCGCGCGCGACTCGATCATCACGGCCGTGATCACCCTCGGCGAGGGCTATCACAACTACCACCACGCCTTCCAAGGCGACTACCGCAACGGCATCCGCTGGTGGCACTTCGACCCGACCAAGTGGTTCGTGTGGACGTGCTCGAAGCTGAAGATCACCTGGGACCTAAAGCGCGCCAGCGCCGAGGCGATCGAACGAGCAAAGGCCACCGTCCGCGCCGAGCGGGGGCTGCCAATGGGGTCGTAGGCGCCAGACGAGTGGGCAATCGCGCGGCGACCCTCACTTTCGGCAACGAAAGAGAGAGCACCCTGTAAATGCAAGCAGGTGGCCACAAACCTCGGTTGAAGCCGCCTGGGTCCACTTGACCTAGCTAGAGCAGGTGGTTGCGAGGCATCCCAAGCCCAGACTCAGGCCAGAAAAACTTCGTTTTGACCCTAGCGAGCTTGGGACCCTACCGACTAGTGTGATAGTCGATGTCAGATCGCATGACCAGTTCGCAGCCGGTTCGCTCGCACCAGCGGCCACCTGCTCGGGCCTGGGTCTTCCACCCCAACAACTTGAAAAAGCTTTGCAACCCATGATTGCTCCAACGTTACGCCGGCTCCTCGGCTCCTCGGCTCCTCGGCTTTAGTCTTCTAGCGGCCGCTGCGCTGCTTGGGACATCTCAAAGTGCTCACTGCCAATCGCCCTGGCATGTTCAGAACGTCGGTGCGGGCCAGCCCGGACCTGGAGGTGCCGGCATGGCGGCCACGATCTCAGAAGTTTTGGCGAACCCCCTTCTTGCCGCAGGTGACATCATCCTAGTTCACGAGAGCGCTTACAGCGTGGCTGTGGCCGCTGGCGCTCCACCCAATCCGAACTGGGATCCACTTCAGACGACCTATGTGGAGAACCTTGTTTTCCCCCCTTTGTTTGACGTGACAGTGAAGGTCGATATGATCAATCCTGGAATCGGAAATGTAGTTTCCATTCAGGGCACCGGAACAAGCTCGGTTGTGACATTTTCGACCCCGCTAAACACCCGCAACTCGTTGCTAGACGGCTTTACCATCACAGGGGGTATCGGTGGGTTCGATGACTACATCAACCGCGACAGCGGGGCGATCCCTGTCGGTGGGGGAATCCGTTGTCTCGGGGCTAGCCCGACGATCCGCAACTGTACGGTCGAACAGAACACTGCGGTGCTGGGCGCTGGAATCTATGCCAGCCTTGGATTCGATGACGAAGACCCTCTCTTGGGACCTCTGATTGACAGCTGTACGATTAGATCTAACGATGCTACAGGCCCGACTTTTGGACTCGGTCCTGATGGGGGCGGTGTCTATGCAGTCCACTGCTCCCCAGAAATCCAATCGACGACAATCAGCAATAATGCTGCCGAAATCAATGGCGGCGGCGTGGTTCTTTACAATGAGCTGCTCATTGACCGGACCAATGGCGATGCCCCCTATGGGCCCCTTGTCCCAATTCAGCCCGTAATCCAAGACAGTACGATTGCGGACAACCAGGCGAACGATGCTGGTGGCGGAGTGTTCGCATTTGTCAGAGTCAATGCATTGATCGAGCGATGCTCGGTGCTCTCGAATACAGCCTCACGCCCTTCCTTTGGTGGTGGGATCGGCGGCGGGTTCTATTGGGAGAACTGCACGATGGAACTTATCACGTGTGACGTTCGGGGGAACAAGGCTGGGCACTCCGGGGCAGGGTTGCAGATAGATGGGGAAGGGCTCCAAGGCGCTAGCCCGAGCTCGTTGACCCACTGTACGATCGCTCGGAATGAGACAATAGACCCCGGTGTCGGCACTATTGGCGGCGGCGTGGGTTGTTCGGTTAATATGCAGAACTTTTCAGGAATGACTAAGTTCGAGAATTGCTTGATCGTGAACAATGAAGCGGGCTCGGGCGGTGGCCTCCATATCATGGACGCTTCAGCATCCTTCCAGAATTGTACTGTAAGCCAAAACATGGCGACAGATGCGAGCTCTGACGGGTTTGCAGGGGGAGTGTACTACAACCAGGCTACGGCGTTGACAGGGATCCAATTCCAGGACAGCATTCTCGACGGAAATCTATACACTCAGCCTGGAACTCCTCTCAACCCTTGGGATGTAGATTTTATGGCGATCGGGGCGGCGACGCCCCCTTCGATTACTTTCTGTGTAATGTCGAAGGCCCGGCAATACTTGCTATTCAAGAATTCGCCGGGGAACCTGGTAGCCCTTCCACTCTTCGCATCGGGACCAGCATTGACACACTTCCCTGTCAACCGATTCTACCTTTCGCACACGCCAGAACAGGGAACCACTAGCCGCGCGTACAACGCTGGCCACACCACGATCAATGCTATGCTGGCCGTCGACGGGATGCGTTGCCGCACCCCGTTGACTTCACTCTTGGTCGATGTTGGACTCGTCGATATTGGGTTCCACTATCCCAACTACCCGTTGGTGGGGCAACCGTGAACGTCAATGGTGAGTGTGAATCGAGGGGTGCATTCAGGCCGAATTCGTTGAGGCACCGCGTTCCTGGTTGCGACGAAGGCAGCACAGTTGCTCTTCGAATTATTTGGAAGTAGACATAGGACTCATGCATCTCACTCTCCCCTTCTCTCCTTTCGCACTTGGATATGTTGCCACGTGTTTTGTGAGCGCAGCAGTTGCAGGTTCATTGCAAGTGACCGAAATGGTCAGCGTCAATTCGAATGGTGATCAGGGGACATGGTCTAGTGGAGGGAATCCTCCGGCCATTTCCGCTGATGGCAGATTTGTGGCCTTTCTAAGCAGTGCGCCAAATCTGACACCTGGTGACACCAACGGCCTGGCGGATATCTTCATCCGTGATCGACAAACTGGAGTGACGACTTTGGTCTCGGCGGGGCTCGGTTCGACGCCTAGTAATGGGGTCAACTACCTTGGCGACATCTCCGCTGATGGCAAGTTTGTGGCTTTCTATTCCCTTGCTGACAATCTAGTTGTTGGCGATGTAAATAGCACGGCCGATGTTTTTGTCTGGGAGCGTCAAACTGGAACGGTAGAGTGCATCAGCAAGACCCCGCAGGGAGTTTCAGCCAATGCCCTTAGCCTGTCTCCGCGAATATCGGGAACCGGAAGATTCGTGACATACCACAGTCTGGCCTCGGACCTTGACCCATTGGACTCGAACTCGATTTTTGATGTCTACATCCGTGACCGAGTCCTAGGTGTGTCCGAACGCGTGAGTGTGAGCACAGGAGGTATCGCCGGTAATGACCGGAGCCAATTCCCCTCAGTCTCCGATGATGGGCGATACATCTCTTTTCGAAGTGAGGCAACGAACCTTGTGCCCAATGACACAAATGGGATTGCAGACTATTTCGTTCGGGACCGGTTCACCGGGACGACAGAACGGGTGAGTGTTGATTCACTCGGAGGTGAGGCGATCGACCCATCCTTCACTCCGGCATTCACTTGGTATTCGGACATTTCTTTCGATGGCAGATTCGTCGTCTTCGCTTCAGGGGCGACGAATCTAGTTCAGGGCGATACGAACGGAATCGTTGATGTTTTTCTGCATGATCGACAGACTAGCGTTACAGAGCGCGTGAGTGTCAATTCGAATGAAGAGCAGGGGGTTTGTTCAGGCTGTTCCCTGGGCATTCAGCCGGTCCCGAGCGTGTCTGACCTGGGGCGATTTGTCGTTTTTGTCTCCTCTGCAAATAACTTGGCCCCAAACGACATCAATAATCTTCCAGACGTGTTTGTTCGGGACAGAGTTGCCGGGGTTACCGAATTGGTCAATATCAGTGATGTCGGCATTCAGGGTGACGCGCAAGCAACTCCTGGCGGCATGTCACGTGACGGCAGATATGTGACCTTTACGAGTACTGCCACAACTCTGGTCACTGGCGACACCAACGGATTCGATGACGTCTTTGTTCACGATCGCATGACCGGTGGGCCCGACGTGGCGCTATCGAACGTGGTGGCTGGCCAGACAGCCACTCTCTCGATCACGGGCGCAACGCCTGGTGGGATCGTGGTGCTTGGCGCATCGCTGCTCGGGCAGGGCATCTTGCCGACGGCATGGGGACCGCTCGAACTCAATGGCGTCTCGGCCTTCTTCGTCTATGTCATGGACGGCGCGGGCAAGGCCAGCGTCCCGGTCTGGCTTGACCCGGCCTTGTTGGGCCTCCCCCTATGGGTTCAAGGCATCGATCTGACCATGGACTTCCCGACCTCGGTTTGGGGGGGCACGATTCAGTGAGGCAAGGTCGACCTTTCAGGGGCCGCCAAAGCGGTCCCACCCAAGTCGGCCCTGACGCCGTTGTAGGGCGCCTCGTCGTGCAGTGGCACGCCACCTTCTCGATCAACTCGGTCGCCCACAAGATCGGCACGCGCCCGTACTCGACCAAGAACAAGGCGCGCGACTCGATCATCACGGCCGTGATCACCCTCGGCGAGGGCTATCACAACTACCACCACGCCTTCCAAGGCGACTACCGCAACGGCATCCGCTGGTGGCACTTCGACCCGACCAAGTGGTTCGTGTGGAGCTGCTCGAAGCTGAAGATCACCTGGGACCTAAAGCGCGCCAGCGCCGAGGCGATCGAACGAGCCAAGGCCACCGTCCGCGCCGAGCGCGGGCTGCCAATGGGGTCGTAGGCGCCAGCCGAGTGGGCAATCGCGCGGCGCTCACTCTTTTCGGTCGCCCACAAGATCGGCACGCGCCCGTACTCGACCAAGAACAAGGCGCGCGACTCGATCATCACGGCCGTGATCACCCTCGGCGAGGGCTATCACAACTACCACCACGCCTTCCAAGGCGACTACCGCAACGGCATCCGCTGGTGGCACTTCGACCCGACCAAGTGGTTCGTGTGGAGCTGCTCGAAGCTGAAGATCACCTGGGACCTAAAGCGCGCCAGCGCCGAGGCGATCGAACGAGCCAAGGCCACCGTCCGCGCCGAGCGCGGACTGCCAATGGGGTCGTAGGCGAGGGGTGACCATGAAATCCTAAAGGCCACCTTTAGAATTTCATGGTGCGAAGGCCTCGGCAGCATTGCTCGCACGTCCAGGGGCCAGCCCGGTGATTGCGGGCCTCCAACTAGCTCGTGGTCGATCTCTCGCACAGCTCGCTTCGTGCGCATCGCTCGTGCGGCCGCGGTCTCCGCGGGGGCATTCGCGCTATCCTGTTGCGTCACACAACGGATCACCACCTGCATAGAACCCGCCATGAAGCTTGCGACCCAGTCACTGCTCTCTCTACTCGGCCTCTCGCTTTTGTCCGCTTGCCAGGCGGGCACTGTGGGCTCTGGTGGTGGCGCCGAGGACGCCGCGCTTGTGCGTAGCTGGGGCGGGCTGCGGATGGTTCTGCGCGAGGGGCACTCCGAGGGGCGCGTGGCGCTTGTGGATGTGATCGGTCCGGACTCGTTTGCGCTCGGGTCTTTGGCCGGCTTGGCTGGCGAGATCACGGTCGTTGATGGCGACGTGAATCTGGCCGAGGTGAAGGGCGGCGATCCCGCCCTCGGGCTGCGCGTGCGCGGGGTCGAGGAAGGCGACTTGGCCACGATCTTGGCGCTGTCGGATGTGCCTTTGTGGACCGAACAGAAGCTCGGAATGGTCGAGGACAACGCAACGCTTGAGGACATGGTGCTCGAGGCCGCGAAGGCGGAGGGCATCGACGTGTCGCAACCGTTTCCGTTTCGCGTCGAGGGCACAGCGGCGATGATCGACGTGCACGTCTTGAACCAGTCGTGCCCGATCGCGCAGCCGGATGGGCCTGCGCCGTGGCGCTTTGCGGGCAGTGGCGAGCCCGTCGTCTTGGTGGGCTTCTTTGCCGAGAACGGCGCCGGTGTTCTGACGCACCACGGCCAGAAGACGCACATCCACGTGGTCTTGCCTGAGCGCAACGCGTCGGGGCATGTCGATGGGATCGCGTTTGGTGCGGGTGCGCGCCTGATGCTGCCTCAGCAGTAGGTCGGACCACCCCCGGAGACCGTAGGGCCGTTCCCTGCAGCGGCCTTAGTTGACGCGCATTGCGGGGTCAGCCGCCCTCCCGTCCACGGGACGAAAACCGGGGTCTCGTGCCAGAATCGAGCAGGTTCGGTCGGGCAGGTCAAGGTGTGCGCTCGCGCGTGTCGAAAGGTGAAGGACACGCCCATTCCACGAGGAAGAACCATGATTGCGCCAGGTCACTTTGACATCGAGACCGTTCCGGTATCGCTCCGCGCCCCGCTCGAGGGGCTGATGAGCGGCAGCGACATCAAGCTGCCGATTCTGTCGGCAAGCATTTCCAAGCTTCTGGCGACCTGCAATCAGGACTGCCCGGACATGGATCAGATCATCCACCTAGTCTCGACCGATCAGGGTTTGTGCGCGCATGTTCTGCGGCTCTCGAACTCGGCTGCCTACGCGCCGGTGAACGAGCTGGTGACGGTGACCGACGCGGTGCGCCGCGTGGGCATCCGCGCGATTGGGGACATGGCGATCGGGCACCTGATCCTGAACGGCCTTGCGCACCGCGACACGGCCGAGCTGAAGAGCCTTTGGCGCCACGCCGCGGTGCGTGGGCTCTACTCGTATCGCATCGGCAGCGCGCTGGGTTTGCGCTCGAAGGCCTCACTGATGCCGGGCCTGTTGATGGACATTGGGCGTCCCCTAGCGCTGGGTTTCATGGACGAGATCGAGCAGCTGATCGGCGAGTCTCTCGACCCGGACGTGCGGCACTACCTCGCGGAAGACCTGCACGTCGAGCTGGGGATGCGGCTCGTCGAGACGTGGCAGTTGCCCATAGAGATCGGTGCGGCGATCGAGTTCCACGACGACTACAAGAACGCCGGGGGCTTTGCGCTCGAGGCGAAGATCGCGAACTTGGCGAGCGTCTTGACGCAGTGGGCGATGGATCCCGAAGAGATCCCAAACGAGAGCTTGATGGAGCTCGAGATTGTGAAGGACCTCGAGATGACCGAGCGCATGCTGAGCCAGCTGATGTCGAGCACGGAAGAGATTCTGGCGACGGCGAAGTCGCTTGAGTAGCGTTTAGTCGAGCGGCCGCAGCTCGACGATCTGACGGTTCACATCTTCGCTGACAAAGATGTGACCGTCGGGCGTGACCAGAACATCTTCGAGCGTGCCGAAACCCGTCGCGAAGGTCGTGCGCTTGCCGTCCTTCGAGACCGTGCTGAGCCGGCCATGCTCCTTGGCATCGACGTCTTCCTCGGCGACAAACAGCGGCCAGCTGCCACTCGCTGACCAGGCGAGGCCTTCGGGAGAGATGAGGCCGGTCGCGAAGACCTCGAGGTTCTGCGTCTCGAGATCGAAGGACATCAGGCCAGGGGCGACGAAGCCGCCGGCGGTCTCGTTGGCGATGAGGATGTGGCCGGCATTGTCATGAATGAGCTCGGACAGGCTAAGCGGCAAGCCGCGCTCGAACAGCCGCTTGGGTTCGCTCCAGCCGTTTTCGCTCTTGTCACGTGTCAGCTGAATCAGCCGCGTCTTCATCGTGAACTTGTTGCTGACAAGCTGAGCCGTGGACTCGGTGACGAACAGGCTCTCGCCGACCAAGATGACCCCTTCGGGTGCGTCGAGATGCGTGGCGAGCACGGTCTGCTTGCCCCGCTTGTCGATGGCGATCAGGCGCCCGTCGCGGGCGTCCTCGGCGACGAAGATCTCACCGGTCTTTGTCGTAAACAGGCCCTCGGGCGAGGTGAGGTCCTCGGCCAGAATCTTGTGGTTGCCGTGCTTGTCAATGCGCGTGATGCGGCCCTTGCCTTCCTCGACGACTAGCAGCCTGCCTTGGGTATCGAAGGCGAGGCCGTCGGGCGCGGCGAGGTCGGTGGCATAGACGAAGGCGGCGTAGCCTTTGGGGCACGTGATGCGTTCGAGCTTGTCGCCGACTTCGGCCGGGGCGGGCTTGGCTGCGGCCGTGGCTGGCGTGCCGCCTTGTGTTGTGCTTGTTGTGGTGTCCTGGCCCGTGTCGGCCAGGGCAGGCGTGCTGTTTTGCGCTGTGCTCTCGGAGGCCGGCGCGCGGTCTTGTGCAGTGCTTGTCTGCGGTGTGGGACGCGTGTTCGCGAAGGCGAGCACCGCAAGAGCGAAGATGGCGAGGGCGAGCGCGGAGACCTTCACGAGTCGAGGTCTTGGCGTAGGCGCTGCAACTCGAGGAGCGCTTCGATGGGTGTCATCGAGTTCGGGTCGAGGCTGCGCAGGCGCTCTTCGGTTACCGAGGTTTGGGCCGCGGGCGACGCGTGGGGCTGCTCGGCGTGCGGCGTCGAGGGCGTTGTGTCTTTCGACTCGGCCTCGAGCTCGGCGAGGATGGTGCCCGCGCGGCTAAGCACCTCGTCGGGCACGCCGGCCAGGCGCGCGACGTAGATGCCGTAGCTCTTGTCCGTTGCGCCCTCGACGATGCGGTGCAGGAAGGCGACCTCGCCATCGCGCTCGCGCACCGCGACGTTCAGGTTGAAGACGCCGGGATAAGTCTCGGGCAGCGCCGTCAGCTGGTGGTAGTGCGTGGCGAAGAGCGTGCGCGCGCCGACGCGCTCGTGCAGATACTCAACGAGCGACCACGCGATCGCGAGGCCGTCGAAGGTGCTGGTGCCGCGGCCGACCTCGTCCAAGATGACCAGGCTTCGGCGGCTGGCGTTGTTCAGGATGTTCGCGATCTCGACCATCTCGACCATGAAAGTCGACGCGCCGCGGCTGATGTCGTCGCCGGATCCGAGGCGCGTGAAGATGCGGTCGACGATGCCGATGCGCGCGGCGCGCGCGGGCACGTACGCGCCGATCTGCGCCAACAGAACCACGAGCGCGGCCTGGCGAATGTAGGTCGACTTACCAGCCATGTTCGGGCCGGTCAGGATCGCGAAGCGGCGACCCGTGGCGGCATCGGCGTCGAGGCACGTGTCGTTGGGCACGAAGGTCTCGCAGATCGGCGACTGCTCGATCACGGGGTGGCGGCCCTCTTCGATGTCGATGCGCGTGCCCTCGTCGAGCACGGGCGCGCAGTAGTCGTTCTCGGCGGCGACGGTGGCGAGGCCGGCAAGCACGTCGATCTCGGCAAGCGATCGCGCGGTGTTCAGGATGCGCTCGAGCTCGGCGGCGACGCCGTCGCGCAACTTGCCAAACAGCTCGTACTCGAGGTCGCGGCTGAGCTCTTCCGACTTCAAGACGCGCGTCTCGAACTCCTTGAGTTCGGGCGTGATGTAGCGCTCGGACGTCTTGATCGTCTGCTTGCGGATGTAGTGCGCGGGCACGCGATCGACCTGGCTGCGCGGCACATCGAGGAAGTAGCCGAAGACCGAGTTGTAGCCGATCTTCAGGTTCTGGATGCCGGTTCGATCCTGCTCCTCGGCTTGGAACTTCGCCATCGCGGCCTTGCCGCTGCCCGAGATCTCGCGCAGCTCGTCGAGCTCGGCCGACACGCCGTCCTGGATCAGGCCGCCTTCCTTAATGGTGAGCGGCGGCGTCTCGACAAGCGTGGTTTGCAGCGTGTGCGTGATGTCTTCGAGCGGGTCGAGGCCAGCCTCGAGGTCGCGAAGCGCGGGCGCGGCGGCGGTCGCAAGCTGCAGCTTCAGCGGTGGCACCGAGGCGAGCGAGGCGGCCAGTGCGACGAGGTCGCGGCCGTTGACGCGGCCGGTGGAGACCTTCGCGACGAGGCGCTCGATGTCGAGCACGTCGCCCAGGATCGTGCGCACGTCTTCGCGAAGGAACGGCTGCTGCACGAACTCGGTGACTCCGGATTGGCGCCAGAGGATGCGCTCGACAGAGGTGAGTGGGGAGAGCAGCCACTCGCGCATCAGCCGGCCGCCCATGGCGGTCAGGCTGCGGTCGGTGGCCTCGAGCAGCGTGCCGCTCGAGTCGTCGCCGCGCTGGGTCGTGACAAGCTCGAGACAGTTGCGCGTCGCGCGATCCAAGACGAGGTGGTCGCGCGGCTCGACCTTTTGGATGTGGCGGATGTGCGCGCACGAGGCGCGCTGCGTCTCTTCCAGGTACTCGACCAGCGCGCCGGCGGCGGACACAACGGGTGAGTCGTCGCTGAAGCCGTAGCCTTCGAGCGTGCGCACTTTGAAGTGGCGCTCGAGCGCGCGGCGCATGCCGTCGTGGTCGAAGCGCCAGTCTTCGCGCTCGGTGATGCGCGGGCCGATCTCGCCGCGGACATGGATGCCGTCGTCCCAGCGATCTTCGAGCGTGACCGGCCAAAGGAGCTCGGCCGGGCGCACGCGCGCGAGCTCGTCGGCGAGCTTCTCGGGCGGCAGCTCGGCCGCGTGAAAGCGGCCGGTGGACAGGTCGACCCAAGCGAGCGCGGCGGCCTTTTTGCCGACAAAGACACTCGCCAAGTAGTTCGAGGCGCGCGCGTCGAGCGCGTTCTCTTCCGTGATCGTGCCAGGCGTGACGATGCGCACAACGCCGCGGTCGACGATGCCCTTCGTGTGGCGCGGATCGGTCAGCTGTTCGCAGATCGCGACCTTGAAACCCTTGCGGACGAGCCGCAGCAAGTAACCCTCGGCGGCCTTGACCGGCACGCCGGCCATCGGCATCGCGTTCGCGCCTTTGTCGCGCGCGGTGAGCGTCAGCCCAAGCTCGCGGCTGGCGACGCGGGCGTCCTCGCCAAAGAGCTCGTAGAAGTCGCCCATGCGGAAGAACAAGAGGCAGCCCGGCGCGTCCTTCTTGGCGCGGTTGAACTGCTCCATCATCGGCGTCAGCCCGCCCTTTTTCTTGGCGGCTTTCTTGCGCTTTTTGACCGGCTTCTTGGGCTTGATCTCGCCTTGGGGAGGCGCCTCGGGCACGGCTGCGGGCTGGGCCAGGTTGAAGAAGTCTTTTTGTTCCATCGATAAAGGGAGGAATCGGGCGCGCCTTGGCCGAATAAGAGCCCGTGGCGGGGCCCGAGTCTACACGCTCGGGCGAAGTCTGGCGCGCTTGGCACTGCGCTTGCTTTTGCTTGAGCAACGTTCGCCCCTGGCCATTGCACCGGGGGCGTAGGCCTGCCATCCTGCCCACTCCTGCCCCCTGGGCAGGACACATGTTGAACACCATAAAGAACACCACTCTGCCGCGCCTGGCGCTGGGCCTCGCCTTGGTGGCGAACGCGCTAGGCTGCGCGAGCTACTCGAGCCGCACCGAAAATGCGCTCGAGGGCTTTCGGCGTGGGGACATCGAGCTGGCGGCCGAGGACTACGCGGACGAGGACGTGACGGGGTCGGAGTTTCTCTCCGGCGCCGAGGCGGGCACGGTGCTTTTTGCTGCGGGTCGTTTCGACGAAGCGCGCAGGGCTTTCGAAGGTGCTGAGGCGCGCGTGAAGGAGCTCGAGGATCGCGCTCTTGTTTCTGTTTCTGACTTAAGCGAGAGCCTGTCGTCGTGGGCCCTGAATGACACGACCATGGCGTACGAAGGCGAGGGTTTCGAGCGCGTCTACCTGCACGTGTTCCTCGGGCTCTGCTATCTCACCGAGGGCAAGCTCGAGGACGTCTTGGTCGAGGTGCGCCGCGCGAACGACTTGCTGGAGACCGAGGAAGAGCTGTACGACAGCGACTACGCGGCTGGCGGGCTCGGGCACTTCCTTTCGGCGGTGACGTACGAGACCATGGGCGAGCCCGACGAGGCGCTGATCGACTACCGGCGCATGGTCGAGAAGGGGGCGGGCATCGAGCTCGCGGGCCCGGCGATGGTGCGGCTTGCCAAGCAGATGCATCGCGAAGATGTGCTGGACGATCTGACCGCGCGCTTTGGTGACATCGAGGTCCCACCGGCCGACGCGGCTTCGATCGTTGTGATCGCGGGCGTGGGGCTTGGTCCATATAAGGAAGAGCGCGGGATCTCGGTCGAGACGTTCGACGGGCTTCTGCAGGTCGCCGCGCCGGTGTTCGAGCGCCGCGGGCAGCCGGTCGGGAACCTGCGGCTGGTGCTCGATGGCGGCGCGGGCTCGATCCGCACGGCGACGGTCGAAGAAGTCCACAAAGTTGCCGAGCAGAACTTGGACGATCGCGTGTTCAAGATCGCGGCCAAGTCCATCGCGCGCACGGTCGCCAAGCGCGAGCTCACCAAGAAGCTGGAAGACGATCACGGGATCCTCGGCCGTCTGGCTGGCGACATCTTTACGTTTGCTAGCGAGCGCGCTGACTTGCGTTTCTGGCAGACGTTGCCCGACAGCTGGCAGGCAGCACGCTTGTTTGTGGCGCCTGGCGAGCACGGATTGACGCTCGAGGCCGGTCCCGCTGGCAGCATCGATCTTGGCAGCTATCACCTCGCGCCTGGCGAGACGATGTTCATCCTCGCGCGCACCGTCGACTATCAACTGTATGCCCACGCCATCGGCGGCGACCCGCTGACGGAAACCACCGGAGTGACTCCATGAAGTATCCCATCCTGAGCCTTTTGGCTCTTGCCGGCGCGTGCCACGCGCCGATCGGTCTCGACAAGCAGGAGAACACCTACTCGGCCGTCGAGGGCGGGTACGAGCTAGCCGTCGACAAGAACGACGTGCAGCTTGACGAGCTCGACGTCGCGAACCCGCGCTCGTCGCGTGTCGAAGGTCTCCTGCGCGTGGACCTCGACCTTGTGAACACAGCGAACTATCGTGTGCCCTTCGAGTGGCGCATGCACTGGTTCACAGAAGGCGGCGCCGAGGTCAACTTCCAGAACCCTTGGAACCCGAACGTCCTTGAGGTCCACGAGACGCGCTCGATGACCATGACCGCACCCACACCGGCCTGCAAAGGATGGCGCCTCGCCACTCGCAGTCCGCACACGTCCAACTGAACTCACCACCTTGACCTCCGAACGAACCATGAAGAAGACCCTGACTCTCCTGACGTTGGCCCTTGCGCCGCTCCTTGCCGCTGGTTGCAGCTCGACCGGCTACGACGATCCCGACATGGTCGAGACGCTGACGATCGACTTTGGCTCGACCGACTTGCAGACCTTGGCGGGCTCGATGAGCGAGTCGCTGATCGGCTCACCCGGCTTGTCCTACATCGAGCACGCGGGCACTGACGATCCGCGCATCATCACCTTCATGGGCGACGTCGAGAACCGCACGACCGAGCACATCGACACGTCGGGCATCACGGACTCGATCCGCACGACGCTCTTGAAGAGTGGCAAGTTCCGCTTCGTCGTGGGCGACGCCGGCCAAGCCCAGCTTGGCGATCAGGTCTCGTTCCAGCAGGGCTCGGGTCGCGTGGATCCCGCCATGGCGAAGGCCTTCGGCGCGCAGCTTGGCGCCGACGTGGTTGTCTACGGCACCCTGCGCTCGATCGACAAGAAGAAGGGCCGCAGCCTCGAGTCGCTGGGCTACAAGAAGCAGGACCTGTACTACCAGTTCGTCATGCAGTGCGTGAACATCACCACCGGCGAGCTGATCTGGGCGGAAGAGAAAGACATCCGCAAGCGCTCGAAGACGGGCATTTTCGGCGGCTGATCGCCGGGACCATACCTGGCGCTTGCAGGACGTAAGCCTAGCAATCGCCAGAGCTTGAAGCCGCCCAGGGAGCCATTCGTGGCCTCTGGGCGGCTTCTTTGTGCCTTTTTGGCCCGATCGACAAACAGCCCCGCTCCTCCGGCGTAGTTCAGGATCCTTAGAGGCGCTTGCCTCTTGGGGGGGACTCTTGAAAGAGTTCGCCGTGGCCCAAAAGCCAGCGGGTTCACTTTCATACGCGAGGCCGGACGCTCAGGCATCCGGCCTCGCATTTTCGTAGCCCCCATTACGTACGGAGCCAGGCTCAAATACGTACGGAGCCAAGCTCAAAAGTGAACACTTTGCTGCGGACGAAGCTCGCCTCGTATTGACGACATCCCAACCGGCCCCCTTCGAAGCGGCTGACTCAGCGGCGGACGGAGCGCCCCGGCGGAGGCGGCTCTCCCTCCAAAGTGTTCACTTCTGAGCCTGGCACGGTAAGTACGAGTTTGTGTGACACCGTTTCGCGCCGCGGTGGTCTTTGTTGCATGGAGCAACTACTACATGGCTAGGCGGTTACGGGCGGATGCACCCGGCGCTTGGCATCACGTTTTCAATCGGGCGATCGCAAGGCGGACTTTGTTCGAGACGCGCGAGGACTTCCGGTACTTTCAGGCGTGCTTGGCCAAGGAGGTTCACCGAGGCACTCTGGAGGTGCACGCATTCGTTCTGATGTCGACGCACTATCACCTGTTGGTACGCAGCCCGAATGGCCGCCTGTCCGAGGCGATGCATCGGGTTCAAAGCGCGTACTCGAGGTACTTCAACCGCAAGCACAAACGGGACGGCACCTTGATGCGAGGGCGCTTCGGTTCGCTGCGTGTGAAGTCGATGACTTACCGGCGCAATCTTGTCAGGTACATCGATGTGAACGTCACCCGTCCTCGGCTCGTCGCGGCGCCAGAGGAGTATCCCTGGTGCAGTGCGGTTCACCATTCCGGTGAGCGTGGGCCGATTTGGCTCGAGAGAAGTTGGATCCAGGAAGAGCTTCAGCGCGATGGGGGAGTGCGGCCGTACAGGCAGGCGTTTCCCGTTGCGCGCACGACGGCCTTGATCGAAGTGGTCGAAGCGCGCATGGCTCGTGGGGAGGGCCGCGACAATTTCGACGACATCGTTGGCGCCGCCGACCCAGCGACTCGCAACTGGATGGTCAAGAAGGCGATCCTCGCAGACGGAACGCTTCCAGGGCTTCCGGTCCTCGCCATATCGCCGCTTGAGGCCGAGATCGCAGCCGGAGCCACGACCGCGTGGGAAGTCCCGCGAGGACGCAGCAAGCGCAGCGGCTGGCAACTCGCGCGTGTGGGCTTAGGTCGAGATTTGGCCGGTGAGTCCTACGCACAGATCTCGAGACGCCTTCGCATCTCCCTCCCCCTTGCTCGCCGCATCTACGAATTCCACCGAGCCGAAATGGACGACCACACCCCGTACGCCCAGGCACTGGTCGACCTGGCGAGCCGGTGCCTACCAGGTCCCCATTACGTACGGAGCCAGGCTCAAAAGTGAACACTTTGGCGTGATGGGCGGCTTGCGAAACTCGGCCGCCATCCCTCCAAAGTGTTCACTTTTGAGCCTGGCTCCGTACGTAATGGGGGGCAACTTCCTGCGTAGAGCGGGCCATGGTGACGAAATTGGGGGCTACTGGGTTTCGTGTGGAGTAGCGACCTAAGAGGCTGCTGGTGGTGAGCCTTCCAGGTACCATCGATCGATGGATCTTGATGAACTGCTGGACTGTGTACTCTCACTGCCCGATCCGTGGAAGGTCATGGGCGCCGTACTCGACAAGGATGCGAAGCAAGTCGATGTGCGGGTAGCCTACGACAGTAGCCGCGGT
>Ga0316206_1001467_pt1 | contig 20576 bp, 17 predicted proteins | sample 6monthpyrite_MG_FD_204942 | JGI IMG/M metagenome (GOLD analysis project Ga0316206, IMG submission 204942) | Microbial mat bacterial communities from mineral coupon in-situ incubated in ocean water Damariscotta River, Maine, United States -... | ecosystem: Environmental > Aquatic > Marine >... | reverse complement strand
GCTTATTTTCTATTTGTGATTTGTGGGCATCTAAGGCAGTTTGTTTACCGTCTTTGCCAAGTACTGAGTCCAGCCAATCAATTTCACTATCTGTTAAAATGGCGTTCTCAATCCGAGTAGAGGCCCCAACCATACTTATCCAAGCATAGCGGTGAATATGCTCCTTCTCGTCTTTGGGAAGAGTTTCTAAAAAAGCATATTTTTCAGCAATAAGCTCATTCAGAGCTATCAGTTGCTTCGTAATCTGGCTATCTATCTGAAATGACAACATAATATCTATTATTGCATATCGGGCGAAATCGGGCAATATCGGGCAACTATTTTCCATGTATTATTGCCCGATTATACCTGTTTAATCAGTATTAATCTTTCATTGCATAAATGGAACTGTTTTAGCTGTAACAGACGGAAGCTCCTATAAAAAAAATCTAAAGGCAGAATAAATTTCTACCTAAGTTTTATTCTGGCTAGCAGGCTTTTGGTTTTATCCAAAACTTCCCGGTCAGTTATTATTCTTAGATAATTCTTTTACATATAGTAAAGAGCAACAAGTGGTTTCATTATATGATGATGATGGAAGTCAAGTAACTCTTTATGATGAGTTAATAAGTGATTTAAGAAATGGGGACATAATTAAATTTAAAAGCCCACAAGGGAAAATATATAAATTTGAATTTGATTCAATGTTAGGAAAGGGACAAAGCTCAATTGTTCTTAATGTTAAGGATATTACCAAAAATAAAATCGTTGCATTAAGACTTCCTTTAACGACAGGACTCGTCGGTTGGAGTGATATCGCAACATATACAGACACAATTGCCGAAACGGTCGAGGAATATGAATCCCTAAAGAAAATGCCTATAAGGATTCCAGAACTTTATGATTCTGTTATAGGCCAGTTTGTAAGCCAAGAAATTATTGAGTTTCAATTATCTATGTATGATTTTTTTGTTAATCCATTCTTATACAGTAACTTAATACTAGAAAAAGCAGAAAATGATTTATATGAATTTGCAAGAATGACAAGTCAAATAAAGAAAATTGGTGATTTTAAGGATGTCCAGCTCGTTTATAATTATAAAAAAAGAGAATGGATATTACTCGATTGGAATCTTGGAGGAGAAATGATTGATATTTCTTCTTCAGCAAAACAAAAAACTCTTTTTGATGGATTTCTTACAAGGCTTAAAAGGTTAAGAAATAATGAAGATGTGCATCAATTAAATGATATGGGCGAAAAGATGTATCGAAACCCTACGGAAAGAGAAATTCGCATTCTTAAGAATATTTTTAAAAATATATATGAAAAAAGGATAGAAAATAAAAGATCATGTTTTTTGAAAATAAAGGCGTTTTTTGGACGGAAAAAATTATCAACATGGCAAAAGTATAAATTAAAATTCGTAGCCAATTTCCTCGACTTTGTCGCTTATACTTTGACCTTCTTCCAGTTCACCTTCGGTATAATCGTCTGATTGTCTGGTGGTCACTTTGCCTTCTTTAACTCCACTTGAAAGGTCGGGAACCTCTTCTTCGGGAATTTCAGATGCAGCAAGCTCTCTCTCTTCTTTATCTTTTTTTATCTTGGCAAATTCATCATCTGAAACAAATGTTAAAACCGCGCCCTTTAGCTCCTTATTTGACTGATTATTAGAAAAGTTAAAGGTATAACCCGAGCCATATTTTCGAATAACTCCGGTAAACGACTCGTCATCATCATCTTCGTGTCCTGCGTGAAACACACATGTTGTAACACTTAATTCATTAATTACAATCGGTTTACCCGCAACGGTGATTTCAAGGTTTTTAGCAAACTCTTGTTCCGCATCTACTACGATCTCAATCGAGCCACTGACGAGTGGTCCTGCTTCAGAATTTTCATTTGCTATAAGTGATCGGTTGTTGCCAGCAAAATTTAATACATTTGAAAGCCTTAAGTCTGCAGCTTTGACAAAACATCTATTAACCTTCAATGCTGGAGCAGCTTCTTTAGTGGCGATGGCCTTTGTGTTGGAACCTTTATTAGAAAGTTGCTCATTATTTGCAATCCTCTCGCGGATAACTTTTCTCGCTTCAATAACTTCATAACCTTTCTCAATCCATTTTTGTAAGGCAATTTTGTTACCATCATATGAAATGACTTCCCAATCTGCTTGCTCGAGGTCATCAGCAATTTGAATCCTATCGTCGCCAATAAGCTCAAACTTATAAGTACCTTCATTCGCAACGGTCTGACCTTCTTCATTAAAGGCCGGTGAATCATCTAACTCTATGATGGGGCGTCCGGTATCCTCATCGAGGATAAGCATTCCATTTTCGTCGACCCTTCTAGATATCCTCTGTGAACTTTCGTCCATGATACTGGTGATTTCCCAAGCTCCCTCTATTAAATTACGATTAGTTTGATTAAATTTTAAAAAGATTTTATTTGCATCTGTATCTTGATTATCCAGTGAAGCGACATTCCTTACAACGGTATCATCCAATCTTGATATCAGCTCAACTGACTTTTCATGCATAAATTCATTCGTATTTATTCTTTTGTCTAAATAGGTACCGGCCATCAATACTATAGAGGTGAAACTACCTGCGATAATAAATGATTTAAATGTTTGCCCAAAAATACTCATGATCCTATCCTCAAAATTGTTATACTGGATAGAATGCAAGTGCCGTGCCATGCGTCAAAAAGAATAGCCTAAGCCTCAGCCTCGGGGCTATTCCCTATAAGCCTTTGAATTTAAAGGATTTTAATAATTCTGTATCGATGTAATTATTTCAATATTTTTACTGTAATGTCTAAACTTTAGCCACATCATCAATAAAATAGCTAAATTTAATTTCATTAAATTCAGTCCAACTTCTATCTAAATGACTTCGCTGAAGAGATAAGATCATGAGCAAAAGGTCATTAAGGGCAAGTACCAATGACAATTCTCTCTCCAAACTTACCTCTAGCAAAATGTCCCTTAATACGATGAATTTGTCGATACTTTAGCTCTTTGCATTTTAGTGAAACATTATAGTCACAATCTTCTTTATTCATTTTGCCTATAAGATCATAAGGCCCTCTACCATCAGCTGCTCGCACGCCACATTCCTTAAGCTCTTTGCCATCAGAATCATAGCTCACAGCCTCTCCAGGGTCTTTTTTACAAGATGAAAAAAGAAGGCTTATAATAACTACAAGCCCGGTTATCAGTATGTTTTGTTTTGGACATGAACTATTCAATTTCATAAAAAGCCTTTTTTTAAAATTTATTAATCCAACACGAAAAGAGTGCCGGGCAGCCACTTGTGCGACCCTCCGTCTATCAGTCCTACAATTTATTTTATCAATATTGCATTGGGTTTGCCACCTGTACAACTTCACCAACCTCTTTTCTTCCCATCGTAATCTCGTCTAACAAAAACAAAAAAGGATTAGCCGACAAGAATTGACACCCACTTTCTAGGAATTGAGGGGCAAGCTATGATTGATATGCTAGTCGGCGCCCGCTGATCTGCTATATCTCAGTTCTACAATTAAACTCTGAAATTTTCCTTGCGCATCTTTTGAAGAAACTCTTTCCTCAGAACTAAAAAAATGATTAGTATTGAAGACATGGGCCAGCTGAGTTTCTAAAGCACGAAAGTATGCTAATTTAAATCTTTGAGGAACCTCATCAATAATAAAAGTTAGACTAGCGTTGGTTTCAATATCATCCTGGCAGCTCAGATTAAAGCCAATGTCATGAGTTATAGCTTGTGTAGGTGTAAACAGTGGCCAGTTGGCCCAAAATTTTGTGGTACCATAAAGCTCTAAATAGCAATTTGAAACTCGAGGAAGTTTTTTTAATAAAGCATCTAATTGGTTAGCAATTTTCTTTTTAAAATTTCCTAATAAATGGCCCTCTTCCATAGGATAATTAGAGCCCTCTGGGTATTCATATTCTAATAATTTTCCGCTTATATCATAGCGCGGATAATAGCTTTGTGAAGCAATTGCTGTATTTAACATTATGATTGCAAATAGGGGTAATAGTAATTTCATTAGAAAAGCTCCTTATCAAGGGAATTTTGATTATTCCAAAATTCAGGTTAGTAAGTTACTTACGAAAATAACGCCAAGAGTCATGCGCTGGAACATTATTTTAAAATTTTGAAAAATTTATAGAGCGACATAGATTTAGTTGGTATTATTCGTGCTGGGGGACTTTACCCTCTAGCTCTGCATGGCTAGCAATATATCTTTTAAGAGCTATGGTGATGATTTCATTGATATCTGTGCCTTTATTTTTGGCCATGAGCTGTACTGTTTCAGCTATTTTTTTATCTATTGCAACTTTTAATTCTTTTACTAGACCTTGATTATACTTTTGAGATTTCATTTTTACCTCTTCCCTTTTCGACTACGATTATTCAATTATATACGATTTTACAACTTTAAGCGCACCCTTTTTTCTAAGAGATATTAATGCCTGTGATATTTCATATTCTAAATCTTCCAGTTGATTATAAATATCAGAAATTTTTACCCCTCCACATATTAAGTCCAGTATTTTATATTCATCTGAAGTTAAAGTCGGTCCATTGCTAATAAAATGAGGGTTTATGTCCAATTTCAAATTCCGAGCGGGCTCAAATTTTTTCAAAATCTTAAAATCTTCAAAAAATTTTTTCATTAAGTGCTTAAACTGCTCTATAGATAAATTAAAATCTAAGTGAGCGTCTTCAATAAGCTCCGGCTCGGGAATATGTTTTAACTTTTTGGTTGCATTAAAATATTGGTATAAAATACCCATAAGTCCTTTTTTACCAGATTTTGACGAAAATTCAGCGCCAACGATACGGCCTTCTTTTAAAAAAATAGCTCCTATAAACTGACTTGTAGAGTCGTCCAAAATATTAATTCTACCGGTAAAGGATAGGTGTGAATGCTCTGTTAATATTTTGAGTAACTCCATGAAATCTCCTAATTAAATAATTTTGAGAAGATACCTTTTTTAGTTGTCCCGGCTTCGTCAAGATTGGCAACAATTTTCATAAAGGATTCCCACACGGGGGTGCCCTCATTTTCAATTTTAGACATATAGGGCGAGCCTTCATCGGAACCTTGCCTTACTTCCAATACCAACGGGATTTTTCCCAATAATTTAGTGCCCATATCTTTAACCGCCGCCTCTACACCATTATTTCCAAAGATAAAGTGTTCCTTATTGCATCCATCACAAACGAATGAACTCATATTTTCAATCATACCAAGGATAGGGGTTTTCATTTGTTCAAACATCTTTAAACCTTTTTTAGCATCTAATAAGGCAATATCTTGTGGCGTGGAAACAATGATGGCACCCTTTAAGACTACATTTTGCACCATAGATAACTGCATATCCCCGGTTCCTGGCGGTAGATCAATAATTAAATAATCTAACTCTCCCCATGAAACGTCGAATAAAAATTGATTGAGAACACCACCCAGCATGGGTCCTCGCCAAATAACAGGATCGTTTTCCGCAATAAACAGACCAAAACTCATAAAACTAATTCCAAAAGACTCAATAGGTAAGATTTTTTTTCCTTCAGAGGCTTGTGGTTTGGCGTCTCTCTTATTTAAAAGCATGGGGATGGAGGGACCATAAATATCGGCGTCAATAAGACCGACTTTCTTTCCTTTAGCTTTTAAAGATAAGGCCAAATTTACTGCGACTGTGGACTTGCCAACCCCTCCTTTTCCGGAGGCGATGGCGATAACATTTTTAACATTCGCTATTTCTCTCTTATTGCCAACTGGAGCGTGGCCAACTTTCAAATCGGCTGGCTTATCGCTGGCCACGGGTGTCTCTTTTAATGGTGGACTTTTATATACATCTTGAGAGTTTTTAGACTTAGTGTAAATAAAAATGTTTTCATCGGGTATTATCTCAGAGAGTTCAGCAATGATTTGATCTTCGATTTTTCTCTTATCTTGAGGACTAATTCCATCTCGATTATAAGTAATTTTTAGTTTTTCTTCATTCAGGGACAACTCAATTAGTCTCTCTTCCTCAAACAATGACTTTTTGCTAGATGGATTCTGAACATTCTTCAATTTCTCTTCTATTTTTGCTTTCACCATAACTCCTTTAATTTTTTAACATATATATATTTTTTTAGCCTATAATAGAAGCTTAATTACTTGTCGATTTAGCTACACTATTCCAGAAAAAGAGGTAATTATTTTTTCTAGTTCATATCCTTAAATGATATTATCATTTAAGTAACTTAAAGTATTAGCGTACTATGCTATAGCTAGTATTTGTGGAGATTTGTGTGGCCTATAAAAGAAAAATATATTTAATTAATCCTGGTTTCCAATTAAAGTTTAGTTTTTATGTCTGTTTAATTCTCTTCATCTCTAGTGTTATTTACCCTATGACCATATACGACATAATGGAGAAATTCATCGATTACGTAACTGTAAACTCTCCTAATTTGACTGCAGAGCTGGTTGAGAAAAAACGCAACTTAATGGTCATATTATCTCTTTGGCAGATCGGCTTTACTGGATTAGTTTTTGTCATTTGTATATTTTTCAGTCACAAAATCGCCGGCCCTTTATATAAATTAGTGCAATACTTAAGAGCGGTCAAAGCTGGTAGCTCTAAGGGCAAGCTAACTTTTAGAAAAGGGGACTATTTCCAAGAGCTCGCTGAAGAATACAATACTACCATTGAAACCATTCAAGAAAATTATCGTAACGACTTCAATTATTTGAAAGAGGTAAATACTTATATTAGTAACCTTAGTATGGTGGTGCCTGAAGATAAGCGACCACTCATCAACGAAATTAACAAAAAACTTGAAGAAATTCAGAGTCGTTATAATACAATTTAACTATAAGAGTCTAATTTCTAAAAAACAACAGGAGGTTGTTTTATCAAAATAGCAGTTACTGCCCTTTGCATAATTCTATTTTCTGAATTTGCTTATTCCGAATATAACTTTAAACCTACCAGGACAGAGTATGCCACTTCAGCACACCTAATTAAACTTTACAATAATTTGAAAAAGTCTAGAATTAATAAAAATAATCTAGCGCGGGCAATTCGCGAAAGCAAAAAATCAAAAATTTTTTCCATTTTTACGCCTTTATTAAGGAATATCTCGTTAGCAAAGAAAAATAATTTTAATGAAAAGTCCTTTAGCAGCTATTGTTTTCAGCATTATCGCAATCGCCCTATTGTTGAAGATTTTGCGGGGAAATTTAATGCCTATTGTAGGCGGCAATTACTTAGATATTTAACTGCAAAGACTATCAACTTCAATAAAGTTGAAGAAGCCTTCCAAAAAAGTCTCCCAAACTTTTTAAACGGAGAACATAAGTCTTATTTTTCAAAGTTTTTAAAGAAGCTCAGAAAAAATAAAAAGACTAAATTACTTGTCTATGAGCATTTAAAAAATGCCATCTCTGAGGATGAAAATCTTCCTTCAATTAAACTTTTAACGGAGCTCGATTACGATATTCACTGGACTCGTTCTCTGCAATCTCTATCCAGCAACAATCCAACAAAAAAAAGAGTTTTCACTCAAGAATTCAAAAAACTAAAGCGGCTTTTTTATAGAAGAATAAATAGAGATAAAATATTAAAGGCGATAAAATACAAAGATCAATTAATAAGTTTTTACCGGGGCAATAGCTCCTTTATTAGTAAAAGTTTTGCCTTGAAATCTCTTCTTGCGGTAAGTAATAAACTACTTACATCAAAACTATATAACGAAAGCAAAAAAACTTATGATCAAATTGAATTAGTATTTAAGCTTGATAACCATGAAGAAATTTTATTCAAAAAACTGTGGATTTATCTCGATCAAAAAAAACTACTGCAAGCTCATCAATTTATTAAAAAGAATAGACTGATATCAAAGTTTGACAATTTTTCTCCAAAATTGCAATTTTGGATAGCGGATACTCTTAATAAGAACGGTGAGGAAAAGGTTTCTGCAGGACTATTCTTAAGCATAATTGAAAGTAGGCCACTACATTATTATTCCATTCTTTCCTATAAAAGTTTGCCTGAAAATCATAAAAAGAGTATAAATTTTGTCGTCAATTCTAATATGACAGCGAAACAAACTAAAAATAAAAAACAATTATTCTCTAATTCTTCCCGAAAATATTTGAAAAGAATTTCTATTTGGTCTAAGCATAAAAGACTGACATTTATAGAAAAAGAATTGGAGGGTTTGTTTAATTTACCAAAAAAGAAAATATTCAGTAAAAAAAAGATCTCTAGATCTTTGTCATCAGAGCAATTAGATAATATCCTAATTCAAAAAATCACAAAGACTTTAAACTCCTTTGGTGAATATTTACCATCATTTAAAATGATCTATAAAGGTTTGTCGGAAGACAAAGTGGTTTTATCAGACGATATATTAAAGGCGCTTTTTCCAAAATCATATTTCAATAAAATTTCAAAAATAGAAAGCGATTTAGACCCTTACTTTGTACTATCGTTAATAAGACAAGAGTCTGCATTTAACCCTATTGCAAGGTCTACCGCTGGCGCAAGAGGGTTAATGCAATTAATGCCAAATACTGCAAAACTCTTTAAAAAACGCATCAGATCTAAACACCTGGAAAACCCAAAATTAAATCTGCAAATTGGTATTAAATATCTAAAAAAATTAGTGAAAATGTTTGATGGAAATTTAATTTATACTCTTGCCGCCTACAATGCTGGAGAAAATAGAGTCATCAGATGGAGAAAAAAAATCTTTACACATAATGACCCCTTGCTGACGATTGAATCTATCCCTTTCCAAGAAACCAGAAATTATGTCAAACTAATTTACAGAAATATTTTTTTCTATAATCTCATATATGAAAACAAATCAAATATCAAAGACCCTCTAGAAGAAAGCTTTAAAATTAGCTTAAATCAGACATTAAACCTAAAGTGAACAATATCACCATCCTTTACTAAATACTCTTTACCCTCGATACGAAACTTACCCGCCTCTTTTACTTTTGTCTCTGAGCCAAAACGCATTAAATCATCATAATGGTAAACTTCCGCCTTTATAAAACCTTTTTCAAAGTCCGTATGGATGACTCCTGCTGCCTGAGGGGCTTTAGCACCTTCGGGAAATGTCCACGCACGAACTTCTTTAACACCCGCAGTAAAATACGTCCTCAAGCCGAGCATATCATAGGCAACCTTTGTTAAAAAAGTTAAGCCAGAGTCTGCAATCCCTGCTGCTTCCATGAATTCTAGCTTTTCTTCCTGGCTTTCTAAGGAAGCTATTTCAGATTCTAACTTGCCACAAATACATAATGTTTGAGCACCATCCATTTCTGCATATTTTTTTACTTTTTCCACATTTTCATTTTTTTCAGTTAAAGATTCTTCATCAATATTGCAAAGGTATAAAATCGGCTTTAGGGTGATTAAGTTTAAATCACTTATAGATAATAAATCCTCTGCACTAAGGTCCACTTTTCGTGCCACGGTTCCTTCACTCAAAAACATTTTCAATTTTTCCAAAGCTGGCTGGGATATTTTTGCGTTCTTTACCACCTCTTTATTATTTGATTTTAATAATTTGGCAAGGTTGCCTAAACGCTTTTCAACGACCTCTAAATCTGCCAGGGCAAGCTCCAGGTTGATCGTTTCAATATCTTCAATTGGATCAATTCTACCTTCCACGTGGATGACGTCGGCGTCTTCAAAACATCTGACCACGTGAATGATGGCATTGACTTGCCTAATATGCCCCAAGAATTGATTTCCCAGGCCTTCCCCTTTCGAAGCGCCCTTGACCAGGCCTGCAATATCCACAAATTCTACCGCTGCAGGTAAGACTTTTTCAGGCTTTACTATTGCAGCTATATCCAGCAATCTTTTATCGCCGACATTAACGATGCCAACATTCGGCTCAATTGTACAAAAAGGATAATTGGCAGCTTCGGCGGGAGCCGAGGTGATGGCCTGAAAAAGAGTTGATTTTCCTACATTCGGTAAACCGACGATTCCACAATTTAAAGACATATTAAACCTCTATTAAGTTTTTTTTACTGTATATATTCGCTGCTTTTTCAAAGCCATTTGCGACATAAGTTTCTACCGCCTGTGCCGCTGCATCTAAGTATTGATCTAAAACTATTTTTTCATCCCCGGAAAAATCAGAGAGCACATGAGAGCTGACTGAACCCCTTGCTGGTCTGCCTATACCCAATCTAAGGCGATGGAAGTCTTGGCTTCCCATACATTGAGCAATCGACTTCAATCCATTATGCCCAGCTAAACCACCACCATTTTTAAACATTACCGTGCCATACATTAAATCAATTTCGTCCTGCAAGACTAAAATATTATTGACTTCGATTTTATAAAACTTGACCAAGGATGAAACGCTCTCGCCGCTTAAATTCATATAAGTTTGAGGCTTAAGAAAATAAACCTTATTACCCGTCATTGTATGCTCAGCGTAGGCACCTTTAAATTTATCTCTCCAAGCTAACTCTCCCGTGATAGTAAGATGATCGAGAGTTAACCAAGCAATATTATGCCTAGTATTTTCATACTTATTACCTGGATTTCCTAAAGCGACGATTAATTTACTCATGATCTAAAGAAATAAAGAACTAACCGAATCATTATTAAAGGTGCGATGTATGGCCTTTGATAAAATATCGGCAATTGAAAGGACTGTAATTTTATCTGCAGCTTGGACCTTATCCGAAATGGGAATGGTGTCCGTGACAATAACTCTATCTAAACAATCCGCCTGGGAAATTCTTTCTATCGCAGGATCAGAAAAAATGGGATGGGTAGCGCAGGCATAGATTTTCGTTGCACCATTCTCTTTAAGCGCTGTGCACGCTTCAATCAGAGTACCCGCAGTATCGATCATATCATCGATAATAATGCATTCTTTACCAGAAACGTCTCCTACGATATTCATGGCCTTAGCGATATTCTTGCCCGTCCTTCTTTTATCAATCATGGCGATATCTGTTTTTAATTTTTTGGCAAAATAGCGCACACGCTCCACTCCACCTGCATCGGGAGAGATGAATATTGAGTCCTTGGTGAAAATCTCTTTTTTAATATAATCAAGGATTACAGGAGAGGCATAGATATTATCAAAAGGTATATTAAAGAATCCTTGAATCTGACCTGCGTGAAGATCCATTGTGACGACTCTTGTGGCCCCTGCAACCGTTAATAAATCCGCAACCAATTTTGCTGTAATGGGCGTTCGCGGGCTAACTTTGCGATCTTGCCTAGAGTACCCATAATGAGGCATAACCGCAGTGATCGACGCAGCGGAAGCCCTTTTTAGCGCATCGATGGTTATTAATAACTCCATTAAATTATCGTTCACAGGAGAGCAAGTGCTTTGCACGACAAAAACGTCAGCGCCTCTAACGTTCTTTTCTATCTCGCAAAATATTTCACCATTTGCGAAACGCACCAATTGAGCGTCCACTAACGCCACATCTAGATAATCAGATATTTTCTTTGACAATTTCGGGTTCGATGACCCAGATACAAGAACTATTCTTTTCATAATTACCGCTGGAAAATGGCTGGGGTGGCAGGACTCGAACCTGCGCATGACAGAATCAAAATCTGTTGACTTACCACTTGTCGACACCCCATCGGATAGAAATTTGTCAAAATATAACCTCTCTAATTTAGTTAGGCAAGAATGCTTTTTAAGTAAAGTAACCTTAACTCACGCGCAACGCATTATATACAGCGAAGCTCGCCAAATCTCTTGCCTCTTTCTATGAAATAGTCTTGAAAAACCCGAAAGGAGGTATTCCCACCATAAAGCTGCAAGTCGGCATCCTTCCTGCCACTTTCAAGACCCACCCAAATAACCCCGAGCTGTGACCCCTCGTAAAAGAGAAACCAATTATCAAGTCCATTATTTGAGGTTCCCGTTTTGCCAAAAAACTGTAGTTTCCTTAATTTCTCCCCGACGATTTTCCCGATGGTAGTTTTCGTGGGGTCGGACAACAAAAACAGAATATTCTCCCCTCTATTTTTTTTACACTCATTAATTATAAATTTTCTATAAACCTCATACAATCCTGCAACACTTAGCTCTAAGGCACCTAATAACTGCGCAGGATACTCGGCCAACGGCTTTCTTATCGTGGGAAGAAAAAGCGTCAGCTTCTCTTGCAATTTCTCGAAAGTTACCTCTTGTGCTAAATGAATCACAGGTCGGTTATATGATTTTTCTAATGCTCGCAAGAGAGTGACCTTTTTGTCACTTATAGTATGTGCCTCATTGGGCGACCATTTTCCCGATTTTAAATGGAGAGTTAATTTTTCAGTGGAAACCATATCTGTAAACTTCTTGCCTAGATCATTGTAAACAGAATAAAGCACAGGTTTTAAAGTACTGCCAATCTGATGCTTTTCTTTATTGAGAGCGATTTCTTTATTTCTCTCTATTTTGGAATAATAAGTATAGATGTTTTTTTTCTGGTATGGGTTTCCTATCATGATTTTAATGGCAATATCTTTTTTGCCAATTTTTTTTGTTATTTCACGTAATATTTTCTGAGACTTCATAACTATTACAAATCTTTCATAGCTATTTAAGTAAGGACCCTCTTCTCGACTTAAATGCCAAATGGGATAAAATCCTCTGCTCACATTCTCGCGTCTTAATTTTTTTTGCCAATTAACCCAATCTTGTTCCCTCCACTCACCAGAATATTTGCGGGATACTTTATTATTTTCAACCAGTTTATCAAAAAGGACTTTTACTCTATTTTTAAGTCTTTCGATATTCTTGATTGGATTATAAAAATTTGGTCCTTTGAGCATTGCGGTTAGGATAACCGCTTCATATGAGCTTATTTCATTGATCTTTTTTGTAAAGTAAAAATTAGCTGCAGCATAAACTCCTTTAACTTTAATCCCCTGAACCACACCCCAAAAAACTTCATTAAAATACGCTTCTAAAATCTTTTCTTTAGGATATTTTTTTTCTATATAAATACTTATAATAAGTTCTTTAACTTTCCTTAATATGGTTTTTTCATTGGTTAAAAATAAGTTTTTTACCAATTGCTGAGTAAGTGTTGAACCCCCTTGCACTAGTTTCATTTTGCTAATATCTGTTAGCAAGGCGCGCAACAATGCTCGATAATCGATGCCAGAATGCTCCAAAAACCTCGTGTCTTCAATGCCGATAAGACCTTTCCAAAAGACGCTTGGAATTTCAGAAAAAGGTATTCGATGCTGATAACAATAGACGTCATCACAATTATTTTTATACAAGTTTGGGAGAGAAAAACTTTCTACTATAAATGCCAAATTGCCCTCAGCAACTTGCACACTCTTATTTTGAACTTTTTCTTGCCAAAATTTTGCAAAAGGTTTCTTGCTATTCGCAAATAAATAGAATGTTTTAATATCTTGTCTATTAATCAAGGAACCATTTTGTAGCTCGTTGACACCCGCAATTGTTTGTTGCGCCTTTTCAGTTATATGCTCAAGACGATCTAGTGAATTTTGCGATAAAATTGACATCACAAATAGGCCAAGAAGAACGAATAAAATAATTGAGCCGGCAAGCAGCCCTTTTAACAGACTATTAACGCTCTCCCCCATTTGTTCCTTCTAATGCCATTGCTTTCTACTCTGTTTTTGACGGACTCTATGCTACTCATATATTATCTGAAATATTGTCACACTAAGTAAATGAGATCATTGTACTATTTTAAGGAGCGCCCGTGTTACGCATGCAAAGAATCAGCATAAATTTATTGATCATACTCGTCGCATTTTTCATCGCCAAAAAAGCCGTTGCCTTGCCTATTGATTGGCATGGTGCTTATGGTGTGGACTCGACGTTGATAGATTCTTATAGAAAGATTGAATCCACCAGTGACAGTTCTGCGAATGGCGGCAACAATGGCGGCTCACAAGAGCCCGCTTTGGCAAGTGGCGAACATGCCAATGCCTCTTTTCAATCTTATTTGTTTAAATTGAGCCCAACAATGATCGTTAACGATGCTGCTTCCTTTAAAGCTGAATTTTCTACTGGCTATGGCCGCGGCGGAATGTTGGGAGATGATTCTACTGAAAGAAAAAATAATTCGAATAATTCTTTTGGCAATGCTCTCTATCATCACAATACTTCCACTGGCACAAACAGTCTGGTCGTTAACCAACTCTATATGGAGCTTTATTCTGATACCGCAACCTACCTTATAGGTAGACACGCTAATAATTGGGGTCTCGGGGTCGTCATCAATGATGGAGAAGATTTATGGGATAGAATGGCCTCCATCAGAGATGGCATCACCATGAAAATTAAGCTGGGTAATTTTAATATCGACATCTTCACAGCAAAAATATCCTCACAAAATAGTTTAACGAGAGCAACTAATGTCAAACAATTTGGCTTTTCCCTACTCTACGACAATCCAGAACGGGACCTCACTTTTGGTATCCATCATTCAAAGAAAAAGAATAATAAATTTAACGCCTCCGTTAAGCATAATATCAACAATACCGGCAATGTTGCTTTGGGTGAAACCGACACCAAACTTACAGATCTCTTTCTGAAAAAACGTTTTGGTGATTTTCAATTCGCGATTGAAGCCCCCATCATGAGTGGTGAAATCGGCACTCTCTATAGTTCGGCTTTTGGCAAAACTAATTATAAGGCCAAAGCTATCATCTTAGAGTCAGTTTACAACGTCAACAATAGCTGGAATATCGGGTTCAATGCCGGGAAAGTTTCCGGTCATAGTGGCGTGCAAAGTTCTTATTCAGCAATGTATTTACACCCGAACTATCAAATTGCAGAGCTCATGTTTAGATACAATATGCAGGCGATTTCCGATACCTCGCAAAATGTCTACGACTCCTATATTACCAATGCTCTCTATTGGAAATTATTCTTTGAGTACTCTTCCGGCAAATGGGTGTGGAATGCGGCCATCATTGGCGCCACCGCAGAAGAAACTGCTGTCGCAACGAAAAAGGCCTATAATCATCTCACCAATAAAATATTCACCGCCAACACCACCCAAGATGACAATTTAGGAATTGAATTGGACCTGGGTTTCAATTACAAATGGAATAATGAAGTTACCATCAACTCTTCTCTCGGCTACCATAAAGTTGGCGACTACTACTCCTTTTCCAACGAGGCCGGTGTTAGCAATGTCAGCAAAAACTCTTATGCGGCGAAAATTGGCGCGGCGATTAGCTTTTAGTTTCGAATATTATATTTGAGGTTAACTTGTTGAATTGAAAGAATCAAAATTGTTTATGAAAGGCTCACATAGGATTATAGAACGGCTGCTGATACCCGTCCTTTTGGCTCGCCTGAAGAAAATCTTGTGATCTATAGTTTATATTATTATTCATATTTTGATTGTACTGCGACATATTATTATATTGATAAGGGTTCGGTCCATTCATCGACATTTGTGCACTCCACGGGTCTTGAAATGTATTCACTCCTGAGCTAAAAGCGGATGAATGCTCAAAACGGTCTCCCAAGCTGTTATCTCCAAAAAAAGAGCTATTTCCACTACCTGAGAACAAAGAGAAACTATCCGATGAGCTAAGCCTGCTACTTCCATCGTTATTTAAATTTCTTTTGGCATATTCCGTTTCTATTGCCTTAAACCTGCCAAACATACCAGAGTATTTTCCAATCTTCTTTTGATAGTCATTATTTATTAAACCGTATCTCTCATATCTCTCAGCTTGCCCTGCTCTGCCCTCCTTGCATTTTGCTGAATCCCTTTGAAAACCAAACCAGCCTTGGCAATAAGAAGCCCATTTTTGTTCATTATCCCTAACTGTTTCCAGTCGCCACTTATTTCTTGACTTCATTAATTCATGCACCTTAAACTTATATTTTTTTGAATGCTTCGCAAGTCCAGTTCCAGATTCAAACAAATCTCTTGCTGGTTCAGAATAAGTTTTCACATATCGGCTATGATTTTTTTCAATCCTTTTTATGGCATCTTTATGGTGATACTTTTTATGGCCATCTCCAGAGACGGGATTTATTCTCGACAATTCCTCACTATTTAAGAGAAAAAGAGCGGTCGTATTGGCAGCTTCTTTAAGCCCAAATCTTTCGAAGTTTTTTAATATAGATTTATAACCAAAAAAATCGACTTCATCTTTTGAATACTTTCCAATTCTATCTTGTACTTTTTTGACTTTTTTATAATATTCTTTTTTAAACTCCTTCATCGAAGCTTTATCTCGTGGAGTATGATTTCTTTTAGCCTCTTTATAATTGTCGTAAAGGTCTATAAGAATTTTTTTATCTTCTTCCATATATTGGGTTAAAGTTTCTATATTTGCGAGATACTCTGTAGCACACTCAGCGACTTGCTCCCTATCCGTGACGTGTAAACTCAGATCACCACACTCTTCCTTACTTTCTCCTAATGCCTCATACAAACGCTCATTAAGGCCTTCCCTCTCAATGCTTTCACTAGAAACTTTAGCTGCAGATAAAATCTTAACCAAATCGGCTTTTAAAACATCATTTAAATCTTTATAGTTTCCAACATTGCGATCAATATTTGTCATTTCTTCTTCAATTTTAGAGCTTGATCCAGTAGCACAAACTTTTTCTACACCTCTAATGGCAGCTTGCTCTGGAGTTACAATATAAAAGCCGTTCTTTCCATCGGAATTATTTCGTTGACTTATTTCTTCATACTGTAAACATTGTTTATATTTAGACATTTGTGAATTGGCATCTCGACCATACAATCTATCGCTTCCCAGTTCATTCGCGTTCGATGCATGCAATAATTTTACAGGTCGATTTTCATCATACATATAGCTGCCATTATCATCTTTCAGAATTAGCTCATATTCATGACCTCTATTATAACTGCCAGGTCGCTTTAAATACTCCCTCGCTGATGAGGTATTTTTTGGTATGACTTTTTTATTTTTGCTCAGAGTAAAAACGGTCTTTTTTGACCTTGTATCTGTTAGTTTCAAAAGACAAAGATCTACTTTTTCACGCTGTGAGAGTCTTTTATTAATATCGGCCGTAGAGCCTATAATGCCACTTTTCATTTTCAAGGCGTTGCATACATAGGCCAGCGCCAAACTGGGATCTTTTTTGGAACAATCCCCATTTGGTTTAGGTAGAAACTCATCATATTTTTTAGAGTTATCTAATGAAATTGCAAAATTATTAGTGCTGTTATCTGGGATAAATGAGACAGAATTAGCTCCCGATAAATCGGTACAACCTTTTAGAAAGGGTTTCACCCTAACTTTAACTTTATTTGGTTTATCCGCGGGTGTATAAGTTATGACATAAGGCTCTTTATTCCCACCCACCAACATTTGGATAACACTCAAAGGAATTCTTTTCGAGTAATCATTGCCCTCACAATCATCCTTTGTTGAGATTTGAATATCTGTACGGCTATTCGCTGAATTTCTCTGCTTACTGGAAGTACCATTGCTCGACTGTACTTCATCAAAGCCACCAAACCCCTCTAATGAGTAACCCGTATATGGTATAGATGAAATCAATAGAAATATTGTCATCCTCTTAAACTTTTTCATAAGCCTTACCCTAAATATTTGTGGTGAATATTCACCTCGCTCTTCTTCACCTTTGGCTTATCGACAACCAGCAAAAATACTTGAGGGGATTAAATTGAAAAATTCAGGCAAAAAACTATAAATAATTTTTATAGAATCACATACTTTTTAGTTTGAATCCTATTCAATCGAAGAACAATAAAAATAATCTCTCAGCCTTAGATAATCTTGGTAGTTCCCCCCTCAATTTTCCACACCCGCTACTGATGCTCAAAAAGAGACTATCACGAAAGAATAAATTTGATTCCATCTTGCCAATTCATCGCCAAGACATTTTCATCTATTTGCACAGATTTTTCGTTCATACAAAGGACTATCGATACTGATTTTTTAAAAGATGAAGAAAGACTACATAGCGCCGTCACTTCTTTCCTATTTTCTATTTTCTTTGACTTAATTTCTATTAAAAAAGTTTTCCTATTATCTTCTACGATCAAATCGACTTCTACCCCATCTTTTGTTTTCAAATAGTAAAGTTTGAAGTCTGTTTCAAAATATTTATTTTGCTTAACAATCTCCATAATAATAAAAGATTCAAAAAGTTTTCCAAAGTCATAAGAATGGGGATTGACCGTATATTTTAAGTCACCTCTTATTGCCCTCACCACTCCAGTATCAAAAAAATAAAATTTTGGTGATTCAATTTGCTGTTTCCTAACTGATTTATGGTAAGCGGGAAGTAAATAACCCATAAGGGTGTCGGATAATATCTCGAAATATCTTGCCACTGACTTATCAGCAACACTGGCTTCTCTTCCAATTTTCGAGTAATTAATGATTTCACCATTCACTTGGGCGGCAACCTCTAAAAAACGATGAAAGGGTTCTATATTTCTTACTAATTGCTCTACAATAATTTCTTCACGTATATAAGTTGAAACATAACTTTTTAAATATCTTTTTTTGTCTACTTCACTCTGCAACTCAACACCAAATAATTTAGGGAGTGACCCAAAACCTAGGCTCCTCTCAAGCTCAAACGAAGACCCAAGTTCAATATAACTAAACGAGGACAATGAGAAATTAAAGGCCCTGCCCGCCAACAAATTGGCCTGCGCCCTTTTAAGTTTTCTTGCGCTCGATCCCGTCAAAGCAAATTTCACCTGATTTTCTTCAATAAGACGATGAACAACGTCCAAAATTTTAGGTACCTTTTGCACCTCATCAATGACAATCCATGGGGGCCTTATTTTAAGGGCCAAGTATTCTTTGGCCAATAACTCGGGCCTCTGCTTATACCGGAGTTCCTCATCTATGTTTAAAAAATCAATCCATAGGTGATCCGTATCTGCGAATTGCTCTCGAATGAGTGTGGTTTTCCCACATCCCCTTGGCAGCAACTCCCGGCCTACGCAACGCGACTATCTTAAAATAGGTGGCTTAGAAAAGGAGATGGGCCTCCCCGAGTCCTTTTGTTTAAGGATTTAAGTGATAGTAAATATAGTTTAGAAAAGGCATAATTGAGCAAATGGAGAGAGTGAATATCAAGAGGTGTTTTCAAGGTCGATTAACTTTCCATAAGAGTTGATTAGTAGCTCCAGTAATGATGTCCAATTATCTACTTTAACAAGTTGGTAAAATGTTTTTATTCTTTCCCACACTCTGCATTTACGCAGAAGTTTGAGGATCTTTTGAAATGATTTACAGGCCATCTCTTGGACTTGGTCCATGTAGAAGGCAAGCATCATTAACATTGCAAAGTTTGTTGATAAATTTTTCTCTCCGTGCCCAAAATTATGCTCAAAATGATACCCTTGGTTCTTAAGGGTGTTAAAAACCTCATTTTCAATAGTCCATCGTGCTCGACCTCCTTTCATTATTTTCCAAATAGTATTTTTATTTAAGTAGATATCAGTGACCCAGCTAAAGTGTTTTTCCTCCCTAGAGTGCTTACCTTTACTGCTAGTCCATTCGGTAATTTCCCAGTACTCAAGAAAGTTCACCTGAAGTTCAAGTGAAGAGTTATTGTCAATGGGTACCCCGTTTTTATAGCGAAACTTATGGGTTACCGTTTTTTTTATTTTGTCCCCAATAGATTCTTGCTTCTCATGATAAAGAACATGCCCCCTATGATCGCTACCTTGAATAAAGTCAAAAAGTTTTTCATTTCCCTTGGGTTTTACGTTTAGGATATAGCTCATGGAATACTGGTTAAGAATCTTTATCAATGCTCCTTTAGCATAAAGGGCATCCCCTGCAATAATAACATTCAGCTTGGGGTGGTCATTTCTAAATTGCTCTGCAAGCCTTTTAAAGGCGTTATATTCGCAGTCATTCTTTTTCGCCCCATCTTGTTTTAAGATAGGTTCAGGTGCCATGGGAATGACTGTTTTCATAGAGGGATGAACAATGGCGGCACCAAGCATCTGATGGTAGTAGGTGACATCGCCATTTTTGTGACTTTTAACCTGGCAAGAAGGGCAAGAAACAGTATGAGAAGAAAAATATCCTGTTCCATCAACAGGAAGAAGATAATGAGGTGCATTTTTCAGGCGCATAAATTCAAAGGCCTCAAGCTTCTTTGCCTTTTGAATTTTTTTAAAGATCTTTTTAAAGAGTTTTCGAATCTCTTTTGGAGAGACCCCATCAATAATCTCCCTCATTTGGGTGTCAGATGGAACTTGGTCTACTAGAAAAATGTTGGTGAGGTTGCTCATCCCTCTTTCCTTTCTTTCCTCTTCAAACTTTAAAAGGGATGGAAACTTGAGAGCAAAAAGGGCAAACCCAGATTGCAATGCATTCTCAAGGCGAATAGTAGTGTTAGGGCCTCGATGGTCCACTACAGTTTGAAAGAATTGATAAAAAAGTTCAATAAGGCCGTCACCAGATAGTTTTGTTTCTTGTATTTTCATGGAGGGTATTTAAACAAAAAAAGTACAGGCCGAACAGGCCTGACACGGTGAAAACTTTACGAAAGTTGATTTTTACGTGGGCGATCTAGTGGGGCCTTGGGGCCAATCCGGGAATTGCTGA
>Ga0316206_1001463_pt1 | contig 20618 bp, 25 predicted proteins | sample 6monthpyrite_MG_FD_204942 | JGI IMG/M metagenome (GOLD analysis project Ga0316206, IMG submission 204942) | Microbial mat bacterial communities from mineral coupon in-situ incubated in ocean water Damariscotta River, Maine, United States -... | ecosystem: Environmental > Aquatic > Marine >... | reverse complement strand
CAGATTTGCCAAAGTGTCAGAACCAACACTGGACAAATTACCTGAAACACCACTGACGCGCTTATAGTCTGACAATGCAGAATCAACACCGCCAGCCTGAGCATTCGCTGCGATAGTCATTGATGCTACTAATGCTGCTGCTCCTATCATTTTTTTGTATTTCATCTTTCACTCTCCAGTAATATATAAAAACTTGACTCGTTATCGTTATTTACCGATACCCGGTATTCTCTATTCGCTACATGACATCATTATGAAACAAATATGACATTAATGTGACAATGCTTTGAAAACAGGGTAGCTGGTTAACAACTGTTATTGCATTGAATGCACTTTCTTAAATTGTTGAATTAATGCTACAGGCTTCTTTTTCTTGGTTTTTTTATTCAATACATAAACAACCGTTTTTCCACCCGGGCCTGCACCGATCTGTGTATAAAAATAACTTGGCTCACCTATTTTCTTGACAGCCAGTAGATCATTCCAGTTACTGAACACATAAAAACGATTATGCATTACGATTTCACCATAAAAATCACTACCCGGTTTCAGCTTACCGTCATACATATCAACACACTTGATACCTGATCGTTTCTTTTTATCCTTTTTGGTCAGTCCAAAAACAACCGTCTGTCCTTTAGGACCCGCTCCAATACGAGTAAGACGGTATGATGTCTCACCTAATTTCATAAAACCAAGGTATGTACTCGCATCATCAAATACATTTAAACGACCGTCATGATGAACTTCAAAATATGACAGTGCCTGTGCTTGGCCTGTTGCTTTATCAGCACTTTCTGCTTTCTTGCCAGTAACCGTACAGGCCGAGAATATTACAGCCATAATACATATTATTGTAATTGAATAGATTTTTTTCACTTCAGCACTCCAGTTTAGTAATAATTCACGCAATATATCACTCAATCTTTACAGAAATATTTCACACAAAAAAAGACCGCCAGGGCGGTCTTTTTTATCTCCGTGCAGATTACAGATCATTCAATCATCCATGCTGCCCTGATATTTTAAATTAATCTGTTCGGGAATGTATAACTTTCCCTACTTTTACCTTGATACCGAGCGCATTCCGAATTCTGGCTACATTAAGGTTTTTAACCAGTCGCGCCAGATTCGCGTATATCGTAGAGTGATAGCCATAACCACCATGCAACATTTCATCTAATGCACGTTCTTTTGTCCAATTATTAAAAACCACCCTATATGCGGCAACCGTCACACCCGTACGATCTGAACCATGCCAACAGTGAATCAATATGGGGCCTTTTCTGTTTTTTATGATTTTCAAGGCTGATATAATCTGATCCTCAGTCACCTTGCCTGTATCCATCTTTATCCTGTGCAAGGTTAGTCCACTCCCCTGCAAATTATCATTGTCACTGTGATATTCCCTTAGATTCAATATCTCATTTATACCCAGCACCTTGAAATCCTTTATACTACTTCTATCCGGTTGCTCTGAACGGTAAACCCCCCTGTCTACAATATACATATTTTCCAGGCTCACACCGATGACTTGTGTACCCCAGCTATGGGGCCTTTGCCTGGGTTCTGCTGATGCAGCTAATGATATAAAAATGATTATAAATAAACCCAATCTACTCATACTAACCTCTTCCTGATTCTACTTTTCTTATAGTGCAAACAACGATCAAATCACAGGCCGCTTGAACTTCTTGCGCGCACGCTCTACCTTAACACTGACAATACAATCTTCAACATGATCATTAATCAACCCCATAGCTTGCATAAAGGCATATGCCGTCGTAGGCCCGACAAATTTCCAGCCAAGTTTCTTCAGTTCCTTTGACAACGCAATTGATGCAGGTGATGTTGAGGCAGTTTGCGGTTTAGCAAGCGTATTAACATCAGGTTCATAACTCCAGAAAAAAGCAGCAAGTGAGCCTTTCTGATTAACCATCTCAATCGCACATTGGGCGTTATTAATAACCGCTTCTATTTTTCCTCGATGTCTTACAATTCCTTCATCCTTAAGCAAACGATTTATATCACGCTGCTTAAAACGTGCGATCTTGTGAAAATCAAAATCATGAAAAGCCGCCCGGAAGTTCTCGCGTTTAGCAAGTATTGTGCGCCAGCTCAATCCAGACTGGAAACTCTCCAGGCTCAGCTTTTCAAACAAACGATAATCATCACTGACCGGGAAACCCCACTCTGTATCGTGATATTTTAGAAACTCCGGCGCTGCCGCACACCAGGCACAGCGTGGTTTTCCGTCGGGTGCCAATATGATTTCTTTGCTCATACAACTTCTATCCTTACACTGACATCTAAAAACAGATCACTATATGTTTTGCATTACCATTATATATCTTCGATTCCACGCGAGCGAAGATTACTGATAATTGTTGAGTCACTTCTGTTTTTGGAGGTGGCCGCTTTCATGAAAACAACCACACCATCTATATCGCGTATTAAGCCCTTAAGCCGCTTATTATCCTCAATAGATGCACTTATTGCAGCAAAAGCATGTTCCATCAGATTTTTATCGTTTCGTGCGATACCCACTGCATAAGCGAGGTAGTTGGCAAGTCCGTTATGACGCAAATTAATACGCTTTGAGAAATCAGACCATGTCTTCAACCATCTCTGCCATTCGATAGCGGAAAGCTTTCGACCATCGAGATGTAAAAATAGTGTTGCACTGATCAGCTCATCCTGCCAATGCCAGTCTGGCACTTTCTCTTTACGTCTCGCAACTTTGACTGCACGTTCATGAAACTCCAGGCAACGCTCACATTGATAATAACAGGCAAGCAGATAGGCAATATATTCACGTTCCAGCTGAGATAATTCAAACGGGTCTGATTCCCCGGGCACGCCTTCAAATACAAGCTGATGTAGCTCATTGAGCACATCATTGAATGCCCATCCAAGCAGAGGTGCGCTGGTTTTAATCATGATGTATACCTCATTGATTCTAACGTTAACTATTCAATATACCTGATATTTTAGCAATAAACTCATAAAAATTATTGAGCGCGTCGACTTTTCATGAGTAATTTGGTCAACTTACGTTAAGCTATCAGGCAATTTTATCAAAGACCTATTTTTGGCCATTGAATAAATTATCTTTATTGATCCTCTTATCAGGTTTTCCAATTTGAGCAATAATTTCGTACATAATCTCTTCCGGTGTCTTTTCTAACGTATATATCATTTTTTTTGCATATATCGCGTTCGTAGGATGCATCATAATATAAGTATTTATTGCATACCCTTCTTTAAAACCAGGCAGCGTATTAATATTTGTAGCTAAATCATCAGATGGCAATAAATAGAATATTTCATCAATTGGATCAAATAATTCCCTGGTTGAATCTACCTGATAAGACTCATTGTAACAATGAATACCACCACCCAGATCGATAATATGCCCCGGGTGTTCATCAATAACTTGACGTAAAATCTGATGCCGATAATTATTCATATGACAGAACATAGCATACTCACCTTGCTCTTCTTCAATGACCAGGGCAGATTTTTTATTAAATCCCAGTTCCTTTAGATAACCTGCCTTCACTTCATCATATGAACAACGAGGCTTCCCCAATTCTTTAGATAATAATTCTGCCTGAGTCGATTTACCGACACCAACGGGTCCCATCAATATGATTGTTGTTTCCATGCTATGTTTAAAACAGATGCTCCGCACGCATAGTGGGCACTTATCTATGCGCATTGTGCGTAATAGTTAGCTTCATATTAGGCAGGTGATCTATACCCTAATGAAGTGTATCGTCGTATATGACCATAAAATACTTCAATATACTCAAAAAGGCCACTATAGACCGCTGATCTTTTTTATAGCATTCTAAATAAATGAGCACTACCTTCAAACGACTAATTCGTTATTACTCTGACACCCATTATTTGCCAATTATTATGGTTTTGCTTTAATACCGGGCTCAAATATCACGCTTCTATCACATGCGGGTAACGTTTTCATAACTTCGACCTAATACCTCTGTTTTACATGAACTATACACAATAGACTCGGTCTTTCAGGTAGTAAGTCAATAACACAATGGAGAGAGACAATGAGTTTAGTTACAAAAACGACAGGTGCTGCGCTGGCAATTGCTGCAGCAAGTATTGTCGGTTGTGCAAACTATGACACAACAACATCTGCCAGCGCAAAGAGTGACGTACATTGTTACGGCGTCAACAAATGCAAAGGCCACAATGATTGCAAAACAGCAAGTAATGCCTGCAAGGCTCACGCTTCGTGTAAAGGTAAAGGCTTTATAAGCATGCCAAAGAGCGCGTGCGACCATGTTGGTGGTAAAGTCGGTTCATAATACAATACATAATATAAATCTGGAGATTAATAATGAAAAATTCAAAAAAAGCAATGGGTATCGCAATGGCTGTTGCAGCCGCAGGCATGTTAAGTGCAACAGCACCTTCTTTTGCATCTGGTGCATCCGATGCAAAAGTACATTGTTATGGTGTTAACAAATGCAAGGGCCATAATGACTGTAAAACTGCGAATAATGCTTGTAAAGGTCACTCAGCTTGCAAAGGCCATGGTTTTGTAGCGGTATCTGCAAAGGCTTGTGATCATCTTGGTGGTACAGTCGGTAAGTAATTTACAGGCTGAATGAATACAGCGAGCCAGAGTGAGATTTCCATTCTGGCTCGTCTGCATTAATAACTGTAATGTAGTTAATATAAAAACAATAATTAATTCTTAAGCGATAATGGTTATTAACTTATTTTTTTGGAATGTATTATTAACAATTAATATATCGGAGAGAAATTAGTGACACGTCCTTTTCTTGGTTTTGGTCTTGGTTTACGAACCGAGCACTACGCGTACATTGAAGAGCACAAACCAAAAGTGGACTGGTTTGAAATACTCTCGGAAAATTATATGGTGCCGGGTGGTAAGCCGCTTGATCATCTCGATAAGATACGCAACGATTACCCCATGGTCATGCACGGTGTCTCATTGTCTATCGGCAGCACAGATCCATTGAATCCGGATTATCTGAAAGATTTAAAACAGCTTATGCAGCGCGTGAAACCACAGTGGATTTCAGACCATTTGTGCTGGACGGGTGTAAGCGGCACAAATAGCCATGACCTTTTACCACTGCCGTATAACGAAGACACAATAAAGCATGTTGTCGACCGTGTTATCCAGGTGCAGGATTTTTTAGGTGAACGAATATTACTGGAGAATCTTTCGAGCTATATTACCTATAAAGATTCAGATATGAGTGAGTGGGCGTTCTTAAATGAAATATCACGCCGTGCAGACTGCCACATTTTATTAGACATCAACAATATTTTCGTCAGCGCACACAATCATCAATTTGATCCGGTTGATTATCTTAATGGTATTGATATTGACAGGGTGATGCAATTCCACCTTGCAGGCCACAGTTATAACGGCAACATGATCGTCGATACACATGACCATGATGTGTGTGACCCTGTCTGGTCACTTTATGCGACCGCACTAAAACGGTTTGGGGCTGTGAGCACAATGATAGAACGCGATGATGACATTCCGGAGTTCACACAATTGCGACAGGAGTTAGCCATCGCCGAAGACATTGCAGTCAGAACATTATCTGCAAGTGATCGGGTGCTGAGTACTACCTTACAATATAAATCAAATACAGAATCAACGTATGAACGCACTGCATAAACTACAGCATGAGTTTCTGGGTTACCTGCTGGACAATTCGACCTGTGATATTGTTAAGCGTATTGAATCGAGCCCACAGCGTTCGGCAGAACAGCGCATGACCTATTATGGAGCAGGTTATGTATTGCGCTTAAAAGAAGCTCTCAGCACCGACTATGAGCAACTGCATGGATATCTGGGAGATGAGATGTTCGATAATCTCATGCAAGAATACATTAACAGATACCCATCGGAGCATCCCAGTTTACGTTATTTTGGCCAGCATATGCTGACACTGGTTGAGCAACTCGAACCGTTTAACCAATTGCCTGAAGTAGCAGAAATCGCCCATATAGAACAAGCCTTTGCCAATAGTTTTGATGCCGCAGACACGCCCTGTATTTCAGTCAGTGAGCTTGCGACTTTAGCGCCAGAGGCATGGGCCAGTTTCACACTGCGTTTTCATGGTGCAGTGCAGCTACTGGTGCAAAAAACAAATAGTTTTCAGATCTGGAAAGCACTGTCGAATGAAGAAACACCACCAAAAAAAGAAAACAGTGACACAACATGGTTAATCTGGCGTCAGAATCTGGTTAGCCGTTACCGTGCACTGGAAAAGCCTGAACTAACTGCATTGAGAATCGCCATGGATGCCGGTAGTTTTTCTGAAGTCTGCGAAGGATTGCTGGAATATTTCAGCGAAGAAGAAACGCCAATGCGTGCGGTAGGTTATTTGCAGCTATGGATGAATGACCAAATGGTGTGTGAATTAAATCGTGCTGCAAATAGCGAAGGTCACAGCGACCAACGATAGCGAATCGATTATCTTGCTAAAGATTATCTTCTTTAACATTTCCCCATTCTGTGTAAGGCAGGAAATAAAATGAAAGAATTGTTCCTATAGGAAAAACAGCCAGCATAAGAACTCCAACTGCTACTGATATTTTTCTGGTAATTTCCATTTTCTTCCTGGCGCCTATTGCCAGAAAAGAATGCAGAAAAAAGAACAGGAATAAATAGAACATGAGCAATGGCTTTTGTGAGTAATTATTAGAAACAGTATTCATTATGATTACAAACAGAGTGATATATACAAAAGCTAAAGCTACATGAAATTTGGCTAAAGCAAGATGATTTCTATTCTCTTCCACTATACACCTCTAACATATATATAGTATAACCGGCACGCTGCTTTTTTCATTGTTGCAATAACCATAAAACACGCTCATATGAAACAACATAATGCACTACTGCCACTACGCCTAATAACCATCCCAACATAGAGTAATCCATTATAAATAACGCCCATACAACTAAACCGAAAAATGATAATTCGATAATCAGTCTGATTATACCCGACACAATAACGGGTGCATTACCCGACCTGACTGGATCATCTACTACTGCAAACACACCCCAAATGGTAGCTGCAATAAGCGGTACACCCGGTGCTAATATGAATCTGGCAACGTCATCACCTTTATCCCATCCCCATACCCCAAGCGTAATAAGGCCTGACATTTCAAGTATAAATCGCACAACTAAGTTTATCGTATTAACTTCCATTCTTACTCACGTTTTGCATATCTATCGATTTACCAGCTAGCGCGAGCCACAAAGTGCTTATGCGTCCAAGCGAGCGATATGTTTGTTAACATTCTCACGAACCAGGAATACATTATTTATGTCTGCGACAAAATGCCACATTGCGTCATAAAAAGATATCATTTAGATTGACGGCTTACCAGTAAATATAAACATTCTGTAAAACTTAACCATTGCCTTGGCATTTACAAGTGGGCGTACTTATGAAAAATACCATTTCTATAATACTATTCCTTTTTATATCCATAAATATCAACTCAACAGCACTTGCGGCAGAACCGCAGATGAAGTTATTCGTAAGCTTAACAACAGATGACCTTGATCGTGCAGCGATGGCGGTTGGTATTAGCAGTAAAGTCCTGAGCACCAGAAAAATACCTGTAACCATATTCCTTAGTGCACAGGGTGTCAGGTGGGCTGACATAAATATCCCGCAGAATCGTTATGTTAGTGGCAAAACCGTGCCAGAAATGCTTAAACAATTTATGGCATCAGGTGGTCAGGTTATTATCTGTAAAATGTGCATGAAAAATGTAGGTGGCTTAAAAAAAGTGGAAGTTCTTAACGGCATTAAATTTACCGGCACACTTGACGCACTGTTTGCCGACAACACAACGGTATTAAGCTATTAACTACACTTCTATATTTAAACGATATTAATTACTTTTAATATCCTGGTATTTTCATATTTCATATTCATCATGGCGTATAACGTTTAAGCGTGTGCGGCGCATACAAAGCGCAGCGGAATTTGCGTCCGAACGAGTACCTTGTCAGGCACCTATGGCTCACCATTTATTAAAGCTTGCACACCTTTTTTAAGGTCAATTGGCATGGCAGATAAAAAATATAACTCAATAGATGACATTATGATCGCCTAACGTCTGAGCTAGTGGCCGAGCGTCAGCGAGTTACCAGCATGGGTTAATGAGAATGCGACTTAAGTGATTTGTTAGGCGGCTTATAATTTCACGAGGATGTGGTGGACTATGCATATTCATTGGTCATAACACTCATATTCGATTGTAAATTATCAGCTCCCACTTACAGATATTGACCATAAGCATTTTTACGTCCCTTTAATGGATGGAGTGTATAGCCCTGGATATCCATGTCCTCGATACTAAAGGCAGTATTCAAAGCCGAGCTCCTGGAAGATTTACTTTAAGCTTGCTTCTGACTGGCTTCAATTCATGTTTCCAGATAGCAGCCTGTTGCTGACGGTCTCTGCAAAGATGTCAGAAGCAAAAAACGAAAGCGATAGAGCAAGTAATCTGGAGGTTTTGTTCAGACAAGTAAACGACCTGGTTAGTAGTACACCGACACTATACAACACTCCGGCATTATCCTGCCCACTGGATAATGCCGGGCCCGTGCTCAGGGAATAATCTTCTCTACCTTGATGTCCTTGATGAATAATAGAAGCGTCGGTGGCGTACTGAATCGCTTCGTCCCCTTATGCCAGGTATCCAGTCGGGCCAGACCAGTTTGGCTGATTGTAGCGGATATTATAAATTTACTGCGAGTGCTCAGGTTACCAAGGATCGCTGGATCTATGTGTTTACCGGGCTTGAGCTGAAAGGCATAAATATATCCGCGGGCGCGGCGGTTATGATACGGCATGCCGACGTGAATGCGTGCCTGGTCCGCCCGGAGAAGTATCCCCACCCATACCCCCGCTGAGCTGATCGGCTTGTAGTTCCACACCGTCTCAGGGATGCCCGGGTTCGTCGTCCACACGTTAAATTGAAACTTGATGCGTCGCCCTACCAATGGTTTTCGCGCCGCATCGATCTTCTGAATAGCCGCGTCCACCCTTATTTGATTTTCGCTGGCCTTGGCTTCGGCCAGATCCTTGACCAGTCCGGCCCACCAAAATGCCGTTCGATCGCGGTTATTCGGGTCGAATTCGGTGGCTGCCGAAGAACTATCGTTCCCGCCACTGCTGCATCCAGTTAAAAGTAGTTGCATCCCCAACAAACAAGCCATTAAAACACGATAGCCCAATGCTGCATGCATGAAATCAAGTGGGTTCCCGTATGCTCTCTTTTTCATTCTACCTCTCCTTTTTATTGTTTGAACTAAGGGTTGCCGCGGCTGTTTGCGGCGTTCCAGTGAACCACAGCGAATGACATCAACACCTTGTTAGGTTTCAGGTTAAGTACGGCAGTGCTTAACCCGATGTTGATCTTTCAAAAATCGCTGAGATAACCCCGCCTACGAATGCAAGCGTTATCACCCCAATGGCGATATAGAATATCCACTTCATAATTTTTGGAACAAACTTCCTAAATACTACGGCTAGCGCAACTGGAATGCCCATGGCCAAAATGAAGTACCAGATTGGAGGGTTGTTCATGTCCAGGCTTAAGACAGTCTCCAACACGGATCCTAACAAATACATTAACAGCCCGGTACAGATGAGCCAGAATCCAGCAAACGAGAAAATCGGATGAAGAAATAGACCAGCGACTATTGCCATGAGTCCATCCCCCAGTTGCTGACCCCCTCCAACACCTGGCGCACCATGAACAACACCTTGGCCAGCGCATCTATCACAGCGGTGCATACCCATGCCCGCACCGACCTTGTTCGCGTCATGGGGATTAAGATGAGAAAGAACACTGCCTGAACCTTTGCATTTTGGACACTGAGCCATAGTCATCTCCCCTGGTTGCCTCGGATGGAGCCTAACGAGGCTGTAGAAAAACCCGGTTAAGGCGTCAGTATTCTACAAGCCTACATTTAATATTTAGTTTTAACCACTGATGTTACCAACGAAAAGTGGACACCTTAGTTAAGCGCATTGCGCATAATAATTAGCTTCAAAATGGGCTGGTGATTTATACCCTAATGAAGAGTGTCGTCTTATACGATTGTAAAATACTTCAATATACTCAAAAGGCCACTATAAACTGCTGATCTGGTTTTATACTCTTCTGCATATATCAGCTCTACCTTTAATCGACTAAAGAAAGACTCCATCACTGCATTATCCCAGCAGTTACCTTTACGACTCATGCTGGGTGTGATTTGTTGGTCTATTAGTGCCTGTTGATATTCACCTGAACGCGATACGGTAAGCCATTGGCACATTTTAGTGATCGCAAATTCACCTTTTAATGATTGTATAAAGGCGTACTTTACTTTTTTTGATTCGAAAAGTACGCCGTCGCTTTTTTTAGGAAATCGTTCTCCTCTTCAAGCTCTTTAACCTTACGTTTAAGTCGTCGTAGTTCCACAGATTCATCCTTTGAATAATCAACGCCATTCATGGTCGTGAATTGACCTTTTGATAGCTGTTTATATTGTAAGCGCCAATTATAGATTTGATTAACGTGGATGCCCAGTTCTTTTGCTACCTGAACGGCTGTCACACCTTCTTGTTCTGATCGACGTATCGCTTCTTTCGAAAGGCTTCTGTATAAGGTGCAGCTTGTTTTTTCTTTGGCATAATTGCCTCCTGGTCTATGTTAAGGAGGCGCCTACTTTTCATGGGTAACTTGGTTACCTAACGACTAAATATTTGCCAGGTAGATTACCTTGTTAGCACTTAATGCATGTTGTGTCATTGTGTTCATTATGGAGTAACTTTATACTTTTCCCTTGTTCAAATGCCAATTCAGCTGATATTTCTGTAGCGTTACGGGAATATGATATATTATTTATGATTTTACCTACATAATCAGTACATTCATTAAGATTAATTAGTGCTAGCGCACTTTCTAAATTGCTATTTATAGGTTCTTCTGGCTTCTCTGTTTCGCGCCAAAAGATAGTGCTACCTTCAAAATATAACCGATACCATTTACCTGAAAATTGAAAGTAAACGACATTGGCTTGATCTGTTATTTGCGAACCTTCTTGATACTGCATTAAATATAAACTTTGGCATATATCACCAATGATGGGCGGTTCATCTCCATTAATAAAATATGTACATTCTTTTGTATTCATTTGTAGTGCTAACGTTTTAATAAGCAGCGCCTGTTTTTTTGCGTCTGCTTAATTTATTTGTTATGTGATTTTATTACTTTAATTTTTGAAGTGCATCTATAAATTCTTTAGCATTATCACCACGAAGATTCTCTGCGAGCCCGATTAGTCCGTCAGTTAGATATTTTGCCTTAATACCTTTTGAGCGTAGATAGACCATAGCAATAGTTGCACGGTCCTTGTGAGGACAAGCGGTTACAATAATCTTGCTCTTATCAATTTCAGAAAGTCTTTTAGGTAGTTCATTCAATGGTATATTCTTTGACGGCCCAACCTTCCAGGCTAAATACTCTTCAGGGAATCTAATATCAATCAGTTGAGCCTTTCCTGTCTTTAGTAACTTAATAAGGCCCTTGCTGTCCATTTTCATTTCTTTCCTTGCAGCATAATCAAAGGTAGTAATATATTTCTCTAATTGAGCATCACTGGAATATACTGGCATGCAAACTCCAAGAAATAGAATACCAAAAAATAATATTTTCATGCTTTTCTCCTGTTTGTCCTTTTTCACATAACGTTTGAGTTAACCGGGAGGCGCGTCTTTTGCACCGATCCGGTTTAACGAATTGCCAGGGGTGTTAATTTTAAGTTCTACAACATGGTTAATCTTTAAATGTTCCGCAACAGTAAATAAATTTTTCCAATAATCTACCCCGTGCTTTTCTGTATCTTGTTTTAAAATAGGATATCCAGCATTAATGATTCTTTTTATTGGGTTACCTATGCTTGAGGTAAGTATTCCTAACTCAGATAACGCGCCAGATGTCTTCATGGCTCCCATCCAATCTACCCAATTAAGCATGTATGAAATATTGTTTTTATTATCAGGAGGTATCTCTTTTGTTCTTGGTGAAATATGATCGACCTCTAACTCATCAAGTATTTCATTCCAGGTTTCTTCCCATTTATTTCTGAATGATTCAGATATAGTGAGAATAATTTGTAAATGCTGCGACTTTATTGTTTGTTTATTAGTGTATATCGAGTTAATAACGCCAACGATAAGCGTCAGCACGCCAATTGATATAGTTAACGATTCAACTGATAAATTAAAATCCATCGTATTTAATTACCTCCCCCTTAACGTTGAGCTAAATGGCAGTTAACCACGAGCAAGGTGAGCAGTTAACTGTCCAAGCTGCGCGTTTTTGCGCAGCGGTTTAAGCGACTTATTATGTGTGTGTATCACTTAAGCACAACATAGAGCAGTGTGAAATTAATCGCATATCCAATTAGTGTATTTTGTATCACTCTTATTTCCTTTATGGTCCTTACACTGATATGACCATCTGTGTTTTCCATTAGGGCAACTTGCTGATATAGCGCTACTTTCGTATTTTACATTTACTGCCTCTTCACCTCCGTCGCAGGAGATACCTAGGACTTTATAATCTTCTGGGTTAGGGATATTATTTTCCTTTGACATTGCATTCTCCAGTTGTTGTTGACTTTAAATTAAACACATAACAGTGTATTAGGTAGAAAGTCGTGTTTTTGTAATAGGTAGACATCTGCCTAAGTCATATCCATTTTCTTTTTATATTTGTTTAATCGTATCAATATCTATTATTATTTCTACTATTATTTTCACGTCATGCAGAAACATAATTCTCATAAATACTAATGTAAACAATAGCTAACCTAATAATTCTGGCATAACAATATTATTTCATTGTTTAATATTAATTAATACAGTAGTTGTAGATGTTGTTTGAATCGTTATTTTTAATCTGACTTAGGCAGAAAAGCTGTACTTTTACAATCTAATTCAGTCTGCGTAATTATGTAGGATGACTGATTTTAAATAACTTTGTTATATCTTTATTTACATGCACTATGCGATCTTACGTTGAACTACATTTCGCATGGGGAAGATGCAGCTGAAGGTACTGCCCTTGTTCAGCTGGCTTTCTATTTTAAGATTAGTACCATGACGGTTTAGAACGTGCTTGACTATCGCAAGCCCGAGACCTGTGCCACCACTGGCGCGTGAACGACCTGCATCGACACGATAAAACCGTTCTGTCAGCCTTGGCAGGTGTTGCGGTGCTATTCCATGGCCATTATCTTTAACCTCAAAATGGGCACCTTTTTCACCCATAAACCAGCGTATGAATATTTCTCCACCTTCCGGGGTGTATTTTACTGCATTATATACCAGGTTAGAAAATGCACTTATTATCTCTTCTCGGTTGGCTTGTAAGTTAACTGTTCTATCATATTCGAGTTCAATTTTGTGCTTGCCTTTACTCAATGCCATTGCGTCTGAACGTATCATTTCAAGGATTGCGGCCACATCAATTTCTTTTCGCTCATGTGTTTTTTGCTCTGTCTCCAGACGTGATAACAACAGCAGGTCACTTACGATGCTTTGCATGCGCTTTGATTGTTGCAGCATAGATTCAAACGAACCTTTGTTTTCTACTACCCATTCATCGTTATCATCCAGCATTGTCTCCAGATAGCCGGCGATAACTGTTAAAGGCGTACGTAACTCATGCGAAACATTAGCAATAAAATCCTGACGCATTTGCTCCAGTCGATACAGGTGTGTGATATCCCGCACCATTAGTAGTCGCTGATTATTACCGTAAGGAACAATCTGTAATGACAAGATGACATTCTCATCATGTGGTGATGGCATACGAAATGCTTTTGTAAAATTTTCGTCACTGAGGTAACGAATAAAATCAGGATGCCTGATCAGGTTCGTAATTGGCTGATGTAAGTCTTGCGGGTTTTTAAGTCTGAGTAATTTACCAGCTGTCTTGTTCCAGTTTTCGATATTACCCATTGGGTCAAGAACAACGGCTGCATCAGGCAATGCGTTTGTAGATTCCCGAAATCGGCTCACCATGGTTGCCAATCGTTTTTTACGGCGACGATTGCGCTGCTGCATCCGGTAAAGGTGGTAATAGACATTTGCCCAGGCGCCATCAATGACTTCCGGAATACCTTTGCGTTTACCCTGCAGCCATTGATCCAGGTTATAAAGATTACGTAAATGCCAGGCAAGGTAGGATGCTGTAAATATAAACAAGGTCCAGGCTACTTGTTTAAACGTAATACCGACCAGCAGCGCCATCACAAACAACCCGATTATTCGCCAAACCTCACTGGACCAGGAGTCTTTCATTATCCACCCAGGTCAGGCTGTTACCTGACAACTAGCTAATCTGTTCAGAAAAACGATACCCGGCACCTCGAACGGTTTGCACCATTTTATCGTAACCATGTACCACCAGTTCTTTGCGTAACCGTCTTATATGCACGTCTACGGTTCTTTCTTCTATATATACGTTCTGACCCCAAACCCTGTCAAGCAACTGCTCTCTGCTGTAAACCCGCTCCGGATGCGTCATAAAGAATTGTAGCAGACGAAATTCAGTTGGCCCAAGCTCAATCTGGGCACCATTCGCCTGAACACGATGCGTTACCGAATCCAGTAACAGCCCTGCAACTTCAATACCTGCATCGGCTTTATCCGGGGTTGCCCTGCGCAATACGGCATTAATACGTGCTATCAGTTCATGCGTGGAAAATGGCTTGGTCACATAATCATCAACACCGACATCAAATCCACGCAGCTTATCGCCTTCTTCAGCCTTTGCGGTAATCATAATAATTGGGATATCTTTCGTCAGATCATCTTTTTTCAGCCGCCGCGCAAGGTCAACGCCGCTAATATCAGGCAGCATCCAGTCAAGTAAAATAAGGTCCGGTTTACTCTCTGCGACCAGGTTCATTGCTTGCATGGAATCTTCTGCCAGACGTATACGGAAATTTTTACGCTTGAGCGCAAACTCAACCATATCCAGTATGGCCGGTTCATCATCTACAACCAGAATTGTCTTTTCATCAGACATAATAATGTAACTATCCAGTGATTTAGTTCAAACTGTATTAAATGATAAATTTATGACAATTGTATGACAGCTTTACCAAATTTCCCCCACCTCAACCCCGGAAGGGAGAGGGATAATAAGGAAAAATGGCTACCTACCTGAAGACTCAGGCTTTTTTTGTTAATTGACTAACATCACGCACAGCGCCTCTTGACGCAGATGTCGTCATTGCAGCATAGGCTTGTAATGCGGCTGACACATGACGATCACGGTTAACAGGCTTCCAGGCATTATCTCCTTTTGCGTCCATATCTGATCTGCGTTTCGCCAGTTCTTCATCGCTGATAGCTAATGCAATTTTGCGATTCGGGATATCAATATCTATCGTATCGCCCTCTTCTATCAGGCCGATTGCACCTCCCTCAGCAGCTTCGGGGGAAGCATGGCCAATAGACAAGCCAGATGTACCACCGGAGAAACGACCATCGGTAATCAATGCACATGCCTTACCCAGGCCTTTCGATTTCAGATAGCTGGTTGGGTACAGCATTTCCTGCATACCAGGGCCACCGCGCGGGCCTTCGTAGCGAATAACAACGACATCGCCAGCATTAATTTCATCAGCCAGTATCGCTGCAACGGCTGCATCCTGACTTTCAAATATTCGTGCAGGACCGCTGAACACCAGGCTATTTTCATCAACACCTGCAGTTTTTACAACGCAACCATCCAGCGCAATATTCCCATATAGCACGGCCAGTCCACCGTCTTTGCTATAGGCGTTTTCCATGCTACGAATACAGCCGTTCACACGATCAACATCCAGACTGGGCCAGCGTTTGCTCTGGCTGAAGGCAACTTGTGTGGGTACATTACCTGGCCCTGCCATGAAGAACTTCTTAACCTCATCACTTTCTGTCTGCACAACGTCCCACATTTTCAGTGCATCGGCAAAATTCTTGTTATGAATAGTCGGGCAATCTGCGTTTAGCAAACCTGCACGATTCAGCTCACCTAATATAGCCATCACGCCGCCCGCACGATGGACATCTTCCATATGATACTTTTGCGTAGAGGGTGCTACCTTGCATAAATTAGGCACTTTGCGTGACAAACGATCAATATCATCCATCGTAAATGCAACTTCACCTTCCTGTGCTGCGGCGAGCAAATGCAGAATGGTGTTTGTAGAGCCACCCATGGCGATATCCAGCGACATCGCATTTTCAAACGCCTGAAAATTGGCAACAGAACGAGGTAAAACTGAGTAATCGTCCTGCTCATAGTGTCGCTTTGCGATCGCAACAATCAACCGTCCCGCTTCCAGAAACAGTTTTTCACGATCTGCATGTGTTGCGAGCGTGCTGCCATTACCGGGTAGCGACAGACCCAGTGCTTCGGTCAGGCAGTTCATGGAATTGGCGGTAAACATGCCCGAACAGGAACCACACGTTGGACACGCTGAACGCTCCATGGTCATGACGTCTTCATCACTAACGCTGTCATCTGCAGCCGAAACCATCGCGTCAACCAGATCCAGATGGACTTCCTTGCCATCTATAATGCTCTTGCCAGACTCCATCGGCCCACCGGAAACAAACACGGTTGGAATATTCAGCCGCAGAGCGGCGTTGAGCATACCAGGGGTAATTTTGTCACAGTTGGAAATACACACCAGTGCGTCGGCACAATGGGCGTTAACCATATATTCGACCGCGTCAGAAATCACCTCACGTGATGGCAGTGAATACAGCATGCCACTATGCCCCATCGCAATACCGTCATCCACCGCAATGGTATTAAATTCCTTGGCAACACCGCCGGCTTTTTCGATCTCACGTGCAACCAGCTGCCCCATGTCTTTCAGGTGCACATGTCCTGGAACAAATTGGGTAAATGAGTTCGCAATCGCAATGATCGGCTTGTCAAAGTCGCCATCTTTCATACCGGTTGCACGCCACAATGAACGTGCGCCGGCCATGTTGCGGCCATGAGTGGTGGTTCTTGATCTGTATACGGGCATTACTAACCTCGGCATTAATGTTATCTGGACTGATTCTAGCAGATTTTTGGTTATTACATATAAGATCTGACCCAAAGGCGCAAACACGCAGAGGCCGTAAAGTATTGAAGGTTTTTTCTTTGCGATCATTGCGACTTTGCGTTGAAAATCAGTGAATAAACCGTTAACTTACGCTAATACTTATTCAGGACAAGGCTTTGAATACAGACGATAAACATATACCTGCGGATTTTATTCACTGGTTTCGCAGCACTTCACCTTATGTAAATGCACATAGAGGGCGTACGTTTGTGCTCGCATTCGGAGGTGAGTCGGTTTCCAGCAAGGATTTTGACAGCCTGATCCATGACATTGCCATTTTAAGCAGCCTGGGTATTCGACTGGTACTGGTACATGGGGCGCGTCCGCAGATCGATAAACAACTCAAACGTGAAAAACTGGCCAGTCAGTATGAAAATGGCTTACGCATTACCGATGCCCATATGCTTGAAAGTGCCAAAGAGTCGGTTGGGCGTATTCGGGTTGAAATTGAATCGTTACTCTCCATGGGGGTTGCTAACACACCCATGGCGGGTGCGCGCATACGCGTTGCTTCGGGTAACTTTATCACGGCCCGACCCATGGGTGTGCGAGACGGTATTGACTACCAGCATACCGGTGAAGTCCGACGTGTTGATACACAGGGCATTCAGCAACGACTGGATCAGGGTGATATTGTGTTACTGTCCCCCCTGGGTTATTCGCCTACCGGTGAGATATTCAACCTCAGCGCAGAAGATGTCGCCACCAGTACGGCGATAGAACTACAGGCGGACAAATTATTGTTCCTGCTTGAAGGGCAGAATCTGACTGACAGTAAACGCCAGCTCATTCGAGAGTTAAATCCCGCCGAAGCAGATCGACTGCTGGATGGTAAACGCAAACTGAATGAAGAACTTCACAAGCATTTACGCAGTGCAGTGCATGCCTGCCGTATGGGTGTGCAACGTGCACATCTGATTCAGCGAAAAACAGATGGTGCGTTGTTACAGGAACTGTTTACTCGTGATGGCAGCGGTACATTAATTACAGCAGAAACCTTTGAAGAAATGCGCGCAGCCAATATCGATGACATCGGCGGTATTATCGAATTACTAAAACCGCTTGAAGACACTGGCGCCTTGGTAAAACGCTCACGCGAACTACTGGAAATGGATATCGATCGCTACACTATTATTGAACGTGACGGCATGATAGTCGCTTGCATGGCCTTGCACCCGTATTCAGTTGAGCGTATGGGTGAACTGGCTTGCATGGCCGTGCATGAAGATTACCAGAAACAGGGACGTGGCGAACAAATGATGGCGCGCATAGAAAAACAGGCGCGCTCTCTGGGATTGGAAAAACTGTTTGTGTTAACCACACAGGCTGCCCACTGGTTTCAGGAAAAAGGGTTTATTGAAGCCGATATTAAAACGCTGCCTGTAAAGCGAAAAAGCTTGTACAACTACCAACGAAAATCAAAAGTTTTCTTTAAAAAACTGTAAGTTATCCAATTTAATTTTTAATCGTTGTATTATTAACCGGCCTTTGCTTGTCAGCCATAACATAAGTCGTTACAGTAGTTATTAACGAGTGTTTCGACTCCACATAAAAGTCACTAAAATAACATGACCGAAAAAACACACATACTGGAAATATACGATCTTGATGACAATGAGCCAAATCCAATTACGCTGGAAGGATTATTTATTGTACGTGGTCCTGAAAGTAGCCAGTATTATATTTTAAAACCGTGTGAGCCTTTGCAAATGGATGGACGCACCATTAACAGCCTTGCAATTAGACCTCATTATGATGGCGACCCAATTGCCAACGCGATTGAAAGTATTTGTACGGTTGGCATCGCGTTACCCGGAGAAGCGGTTAATTTCCAGGAAGGCGGAACCTATGGCTTCAATGATTTTGTATTCTGGAAAGTCGGCAAGATTACCCACGCACACCACTGAATGAGTACCCGCATCCTGCATCTGACTGACCTGCACTTGCATGCAGATGAGAACTATAAACTTCAGGGCATCAACACCGAACAATCTTTACTGGATGTTTTACAGCATGTTCAGCAACAACCTTATAGCGCAGACCTGGTATTAATTACCGGTGATCTCACCCATGATGAAACTGAAGCCGGGTATCAGCGACTTGTGAGTATTCTTAAACACCTGCAAATACCTGTTTATGTTTTACCTGGCAATCACGACATTGTGCCATTAATGCAGCAAAACCTGAATCAGGAAAATATCAGCACACAAGCACACATCCTGTTACCAGGCTGGCAAATTATTATGCTGGATTCGGTCATCGAAAAAAGTGAAAGTGGACACCTCTCCGATGATCAGTTTGAACTACTTGAACAACGTCTGAAAACACACCCTGAACACCACACACTGGTTTGCCTGCATCATCAGCCCTGCCCCATCGGTAGTCGCTGGCTGGACACCATGCAGGTCGATAACGGCAAACAATTGATCCTGACGTTAAAACAATACCCGCGCGTTAAAGCCTTACTCTGGGGGCATGTACATCAGGCGTTTACCGAGCAACTAGCCTCATTTAAATTATTGGCAACACCGTCTACCTGTAAACAATTTAAACCCGGCGCATACGATTTTGCGACCGATGATAATCCACCGGGTTATCGCTGGCTAGTCTTGCAGGATGATGGGCAACTGGATACAGAAGTCGTCTGGATTTAAAAATTGTTATGGATTCCGGCCTACAAAAATTCCTGGCTACCCAGACGTCGATGTACCTGTAAATCATAGAGATGCTTTTCAGCGTCGACCAGATGCTGCCCCCAGTGCCATAAATATCCGCCATACCAGATATCAATTGCGCGGGACAAATCTGATGGCTCGTCATTCAGGGTAACAAGGCCTTTTTTTAGTTCAAAATAAATATCGGTAAAGTCATCAGCAAGGCTCCCACTCACACCATCCACACTTTCGGGAACATCAAAATCCAGCACGTATTGATCATGATCTCCGAGTAATTTACGTAAACGTGTATACAGTTCAAAACGCTGCTCAAGATCTATTTCCGGTTCATGAGGACAACGCTCAATCGTTTTATCCCGCACAACAGAAATAGCAGCATGAATGCGGGGTAACAAGCTCGACAGATTATCCAGCCATTCGCCACTCACCTGATCAAGCCCCTCAATCAGGTGACAATATTCATCGGCTGAATGCACCAATACCTTTCCCCACTCCGTTTGCATGTCCATAGCGATTACTCTCTGGTCATATTTACTCGTAATTAAGTCTAGACCAAATTCTGGAAGTTACCGCATGATTTTTTACGGGTATTTCGACGGGGTGTCCCTGCCTTATACAGGAACATGGATACAACCACAAGTTATATCATATAAAACAATAAGTTAGGATTTTTTTACAGATGGGCATACTGACCGAAATAATTTAAACATCCCTGT
>Ga0316206_1001461_pt1 | contig 20623 bp, 20 predicted proteins | sample 6monthpyrite_MG_FD_204942 | JGI IMG/M metagenome (GOLD analysis project Ga0316206, IMG submission 204942) | Microbial mat bacterial communities from mineral coupon in-situ incubated in ocean water Damariscotta River, Maine, United States -... | ecosystem: Environmental > Aquatic > Marine >... | reverse complement strand
GGCTCTATAACCTTCCGCATCTATCACTTGTCACACTCATTATTATAATGGTCTGGTCGCTCCGTTTAGCTGATACCACGGAGTGCCAAAATTTATCTATAAGACCAATTTGCCATAGAATGCATCCCGCCAGCAAGTTAGTAATTTATTGTTTAATAATATGCATAGCTACATGATCACGCCATACTCCCGATTATTTAATATTATTAATATAATAATCAATTGGTTACAGACAAACCATTATCTTCCCACAATACACACGCCAGACAAATATCATTGTTTATACAGTATTTTTCCTTTAGTCTTTCGCGTTAAACAATCTTTGGACACCCACAACACTATGACACTCGCTATTTTTGATCTGGATAATACGCTGCTTGAAGGCGACAGCGATTACCTCTGGGGCCAGTTTCTGGTCGAGCAGGGCATTGTTGATGCAGACAGCTACGAACAGAAAAACCAGTATTTTTATGACCAGTACAAAAAGGGGACACTGGATATATTCGAGTTTTTGCGATTTTCACTCAGGCCTTTAAGCGAGCACCCCATCGAACAACTTCATTTATGGCGTACGCAATTTATAGATGAAAAGATTCGCCCGATTTTGCTTCCCAAAGGGCGTGAACTGATTCAAAGCCACCGGGCACAGAGCGATACCCTGATGATTATTACCGCAACCAATCGTTTTGTCACCGAGCCCATTGCCAGTGAACTGGGTATTACACACCTGCTTGCAACTGACCCGGAAATGAAATCGGGCCAGTATACAGGTGAAGTTACGGGCACCCCGTGCTTTCAGGAAGGCAAAGTGACGCGTTTGCAACAATGGCTAAACGAACAACAGTCAACGCTGGAAGACAGCTGGTTTTACAGTGACTCTCATAATGACTTACCCTTGCTGCAACAGGTCAGCCATCCAGTCGCTGTAGACCCTGACGATACCTTACGTTCCCACGCCAGCCAGCAAGGCTGGAACATTATCAGTCTGCGTGGCTAATGCGGATTTTTTTACTTTTCAGTATTCTTATACTGGCCCTGCTGGGCAGCCTGATACTCGCCATGTCTATCGGCTCGGTGCCCATCGCATTTAATGAAATGTTACACGCTTTCAGCGATAAACAGCATTTGGCTTATACACTGATCTTTGAACTGCGTCTTCCCCGTGCAATGGCTGCATTACTCTGTGGTGGCATGCTCGCTCTGGCCGGTGTTCTCATGCAGGCGTTATTACGCAACCCACTCGCCGACCCTTATGTTCTGGGAGTTTCCGGTGGAGCGGCCAGTGCAGCGTTACTCGCGATAATGGCAGGCATGGGGGCATGGGTTACACAAGCCGCTGCATTTGGTGGCGCTCTGATTTCCATATTACTCGTTTTTATTCTTGCACACCGTAAGGGTTGCTGGACAAGTAATCGCATGTTGCTCACCGGAGTTATTCTTGCGGCCGGCTGGAATGCTTTTATCAGTTTTTTACTCACACTCAGTCCAGACACGCAAATACACGGCATGCTGTTCTGGCTTATGGGTGATTTAAGTCATGCACAGATCAGCATTTATGAGGGTGGTTTTTTAGTCTTAATGACCTTTGTCAGTTTTATATTTGCCAGACATCTAAATCTGGTTGCACGCAGTGAGCTACAGGCAGCCGCATTAGGCGTAAATACAAAAACCTTACGCATTACAATTTTCTTTACGGCTTCTTTACTCACTGCAGTTGCCATCAGTCTCGCAGGCAGTATTGGTTTTATTGGCCTGATCGCTCCACACATGCTGCGTCTGGTAATCGGCTCCAACCACCGCATTCTGGTTCCAGCCTCGGTTCTGCTTGGTGGCACATTACTCTTGCTGGCAGATACACTTGCACGCACCATACTCGCACCGACACAGCTCCCGGTAGGCATTCTGACCGCAATGTTAGGCGTACCTGCATTTTTATTTCTACTGTATCGGAGCAAGCAATGATGCGTTTAGCCTGCGAACAACTCGATATACGGATTGGATCTACACAAGTATGCAAAAACCTGGATTTACAAATGTCTTCAGGTGAACACTGGGCTATCCTCGGAGAAAACGGTACCGGCAAAACAACCTTGCTACATACACTTGCAGGACTCCATGAACCGAGTGGTGGCAAGCTTCTATTGCAGGACAAACTTCTGCAAGACTATTCGCGCCGTCAACTGGCACAGCAAATCGGTATTTTATTGCAACAGGAAAACGATACGTTTCCAGCAACAGTGATGGAAAATACTTTAATTGGTAGACATCCTTACCTCGGTTTACTTGAGTGGGAGGGAGAACATGACAAGCAGCTGGCAGAAGAATCACTGAAACACGTTGAATTATTATCCTGCCAGAACAGGGATATCAATACATTATCCGGGGGTGAACAACGACGCACGACCATTGCAAGACTGCTTACACAAAACGCGCCTGTTGCATTACTGGATGAACCATCCAATCACCTTGATATACGGCATCAGATCAGTATTTTAAATCACATTCATCAACAATATCGCGAACGATTAACGATTATGGCAACACACGATGTCAATCTTGCATTGCGCTATTGCAACCATGTACTGCTGCTGCTTGGAAACGGGGAAACGTGCGCAGGGCCAGCTCATGAGGTCATCAATTGTGAACAACTTGAACAGTTATATCACATACCTTTCAGGGAAATAAACGATCAGCAATATCGTTTGTTTTTCCCTGCAATGAGTTAACGCGCTAAAAAACGCGACAATAACATCATTAAAATAACCGCAGCAGAAAACAGATAAACACCGTAATGAACTGTTACGTTAGCCATCGGCCCCAGCTTGACGGCAACCAGTATAACCGCTACCACAAACACATCCAGCATTGACCATTTACCTATAAGCTCCAGAGTCGTTATCAGTTTTTTGTGTCTGCCCTGACTCACGCGACTGGAATGATTCAGGTAAAATAACAAGCCGAGCTTGATTATTGGCAAAACTACGCTAAAACTCATTAATAATAAAAACAGGGCGAAATAGCCTTCCAGCCAAAGCGATTGCATCGCTGAAACAAGTGACACCGTATTATTAAAAATAAAAAATTTACTTAGCGTAAACAATGGCGAAAAACAGCCTGCAACAAATAGCCCGCCTGCAAATAACAACCCTGTAAATATCACTATTTTTTTCAACTACCTTTACTCACCCAATAACACAGGCCTTGCGTATTCAATTGTAAATCCATCTCCATTAATGTCAGCACAGAAGCTTCATCCAGCGGCGATTTTATTTGCTGCAATTCATTAAATAACAATTCCCGTAACCCCTGATAAATTACATGCTCACACTCTTCACCTTGTACTGTATGAGCAATAGCGACAAACTGATCAATCAGCTTATGTAATTTATCTGCCTGTCGCCGCGGTTCTTCTACCCTGCCAAAATGAGTCAAAAACATCTGCTTCGGCTTATAACTAATCAATCTGTCCAATGATGCATGTAAGGCATCGGGATCGAACTGTACCGGTGTTGTGGTCGGAAACATAAACGGCTCACCATCAACCCTGAGTGACTGATAAGATAAACCAAATGTATCACCGGTAAAAAAACCATTACTGGTTTCATCGTATACACAATAGTGATGACGTGCATGGCCAGGAGTATCCAGGAACAATAATTCGCGCCCGTTAACATCCAGCACCATTTCATCCGCCGTTTCTATTACCCGATTTTTCGCGACAGGTAATATCTCGCCAAAGGTTTCCCGCATGCGCTTTTCACCATATACTGCCGTAGCACCTTCGATCAGTTTTGTCGGGTCAACCATATGACGCGCACCCCGTGGATGCACCACCAGTTGCGCCTCCGGGAACAACCTCATTAAACTTCCGGCAGCACCCGCATGATCAAGGTGTACATGCGTCACCAGAATATACCGAACTTGCTCCGCGCGTATTTGCTGTGCGTTTAATGCATCCAGCAAGCGCTGCTGGCAGGTTGTTGTACCTACATCAACAAATGCATACTGATCGCCAGCCTGTATCAGATGACTGGCCACCAACCCCGGGCGATGATAGCCTGTATCGATAGTCTGAATACCCTGCCCCTGATTGATGACATGTGAATTCATGGCTTACGTGCAAATACCTGTACGACTGCTGCATGACCAAAGTGATGTATCCCTTCTACCACCTCACGCTCCAGCTCCTGTGCCTGTTCAAAAACCAGCCCTTGCAGTTCCTCTTTCAGCATATCAAGCGTTGGCATCAGTTCTGCACTCGGAGGCCCACCAGTTGCAAACTCCAGCTGTCTGGGAATGTACGCCTCCAGCACCAGAACACCTCCTGGCTTTAGCGATCTGACCAGCTTTTGATACATACGGGCTCGCTGTGTATGGGGTAAATGGCAAAAAATAGAAATAACCGCATCCCATTTTTCTTCACCTGGGTCATACTCGTTGAGGTCAGATACCACCGGGGTAATCGATACCTGGTGCTCTGCTGCCAGCTGCTCTGCCTTGGACAGGCCAACTGATGAGGAGTCCACCGCCGTAACCTGACAACCTTTTGTAGCCAGATAAACTGCATTTCGACCCTCGCCTTCTGCAACAGATAAAACCTGCATCCGCGGCACGCGGGACTCTACCGAGCGCAAGTAATCATTCGGCTCGGTACCATAGGCGTATCCCGGTTCACTATATCGTTCATCCCATTGCATATTCATTACCTCTGTTTTTCTGCATGATAAATCCTGCTTGCTGCCGACACAAGCCAGTAGTCAATCGATGCAAAACATTAATATATGAGGTACTATATGTCCATTGGGTGCTCCATACAGGAGTGAAACGTGAAGTCGGTGAATTTATCTGCTGGCCAGATAACTAATTCCGGCGCTGCCCCCGCAACGGTAATTTGTCCTGAACTGACAATAGCCACTGTGTTTTCTATATGTGAATCTGCCTGATTCACTATCTTTAACATGGGAAGGCGTCTGTTCTTATGACAATAAGCCCGGAGACCGGCCTGATGTACCAGAAAAATATTGCGGCGGGCAATGGGTTTTTCTTTCCCCGCCAATATTTTTAACTGCTATCGATGCAGCTATTTTATTTTTCCGGATTTGTTATCAGACTGAATCTTATTGGACAACATAAAGACTGTGACAAGATCGCCTATACATTTTATTTTACTGCTCTCGGTTGCCATTCATGCAATCGTAATTTTTGCATGGGCACAAAGTAAAAACGGATTATCTGTATCGGAACCAGCAATTCCATCTACACAACAAAATATCAAACTGATACCTGTACTGTTAAAAGCAGCCTCTGTACAAAAAACAGATATCACTAAAAAAACTGCACGCAAACCGGTAAAAAAAGAAACTACTCAGCAAAAACCATTACTAAGCTCTGGCATTAAAATTCTGACCGTTAAAAAAACTGTGCCACACAAACGGTCTGCAAAACAAAAAAAACAAATACCACACACACAGAAAGACAAGCTTGTTAAAACGACATCTGCCAGAACATCTGTCAGAACTACTACTATCACGAACAGGCTACAACAGCCCACTCCCGAAAAAACAGTTGCCGACATGCAACAGATTCAACGGCATATACGCAAGCAAATAAACCTGAAGCTTGCATTTTCCCGCTACTACCCTGCAATTGCCGTTCGCAATCAATGGCAAGGAACAGTCAGACTGGGCATCCATATACATGCCAATGGTCAACTCAGTCAGGTACGTGTCATTAATAGTTCCGGGTATCGCATTCTGGATCAGGCTGCGGTTAGCAGTATTATGAAAATTAATATGCTTCCAGATACAGGCACCTTGCTTAATGGCAATAATTTTGATGTTATACTACCGGTTATTTACCAGTTAGCTGACGGTTAAAATATGGGAAACCGACTTTCAAAAATTTACACTCGCACAGGAGACGATGGTACGACCGGCCTCGCTAGCGGTACGCGTATCAATAAAGACAGTGCGCGCATGGAGGCCATCGGTACCGTTGATGAACTTAACAGTTACATCGGATTACTTGCCAGCCACCCTGTTCCTGAAGACATACACAAACTTCTTATTGTTATTCAACACGATCTGTTTGATATTGGCGGCGAACTGGCAATGCCCGACTACACAGTTATAATGCCTGATCATATTAAAACACTGGAACGAAAGCTGGATCAATTCAATAAAGATCTCCCGCCCCTGAAAGAATTTATATTACCGGGTGGCAGCATCAAAACTGCAACCTGCCATGTTGCACGCAGTATTTGTCGACGGTCTGAACGATGCTGCATTACATTACACCGTGCAGAAAACTTGCGTAGTGAAGTATTGCAATACCTGAATCGCCTGTCAGATCTGTTGTTTGTAATTGCACGTGTACTTGCCGACGGTGATGAAGTATTCTGGAATCGAAGTAATAACGGAGACTAAAAACAACATGGCCAAACCTGTAGTTATTATTGGCATGGGCGAAATGGCGGGCGTTTTTGCACGCGCTTTCCTGCGTAACTCTACTGCCGTTCACCCCGTTACTCGCCAGACAGATATTGCACAAACTGCCGAACAACTACCATGGCCAGAACTGGTACTGGTCGCTGTTGGTGAAAAAGATCTGCAGGAAACATTAACAAATCTGCCTGACTGCTGGCGCAGAAATACCGTGCTACTACAAAATGAATTACTCCCACGCGACTGGGAACCTCACCAACTTGAAGAATTAACGGTTATCTCGGTCTGGTTTGAGAAAAAGAAAGGCATGGATTTCAAGGTACTGATACCTTCCCCCGTTTACGGCCCTATGGCTGACTTTCTGCAGGAATCACTCGCCTCCATTGGTATCCCCTGCAAGATTCTGGATTCTGATGAACAATTATTACATGAGCTCGTACTGAAAAATGTGTATATCGTAACAACAAATGTCGCCGGACTTGTAACCGGTGGCACAGTGAGTGAACTCTGGAAAAAACATGAAGCACTTACGCGAGTTATTGCCAATGAAGTCATGGACATCCAGGAATGGTTAACCGGAAAACAGCTTGATCGTGAACAAATGATCAGTGATATGCTGCTGGCATTCGATGGCGACCCTGAACATAACTGCATGGGGCGCAGTGCACCCACTCGACTAAAACGGGCTCTGGAAATTGCAGATGAAGCCGGGCTTGCGGTTCCTGAAATGCGTAAAATTGCTAAACAGGCCTGATAATCGCGGTCATTGCAGCGCTGGAATTGTTATAACTACGCAACTTGTCATGATTGCCATTTATTGACTCCATAACATGTGGAAGCTGTTTGCGTTCATAGCGCTGATTCCAGGCCAACAGGCGCAACAAGTCCATAAATGTTTCACGCTTGCCATGATATGCTTTACTGCGGTGCTGAAAATAACGTTTAATCAAACGCCAGTGCCTGATCCATACTTTGGTTTTTAACAAAATAATAACATCGGCCTCTGCAAAACAAGGCTGTGTCCAGTCATGATAGATTCCCTCCATGATCCAGGCTTGCTCTGCCAGAATATTATTCAGCATTTCAGTCCGCCTAAGGGTATCAGTGGGAATACCATAACGATTAACATTCGGATCCCAGTACAAATGATCCAGCTCATAGGACTTTACATTCAGTGACAATGATAACAAGCGTGCGATATGAGATTTACCACTGCCAGGCGCACCAATGATATAAATTTTCTTATACAGACTCATATTTAAACTCTGTTTAAATCATTCCATAACCAGGCCGCACCTCGTACACCACTGGAATCACCATGCCTGGCCTTTACCAGTCGAGTATCAATACGGTCACTAAAAACATACTGACCCCATTGCTGTGGCACCTGTTCATACAAACAATCTATATTTGACATTCCACCACCCAGTACTATGACTTCAGGGTCCAGTAAATTAATGACACTGGCCAGACTTCGAGCCATTCTGTTGATATAACAATCCAGACTTACCAGCGCATCATTATCTTTTTTATCGGCCAATTTGGCTATTTCTTTGGCTTGCAGCGTTTTACCTGTAAGTCGTTGATAATCATTTGAAAAACCCGGGCCTGATAACCAGGTTTCAATACAGCCCTTATTGCCACAATAACAATCCTGCCCAGGCAATTCAGTACTGTTTGGCCAGGGCAACGGGTTATGCCCCCACTCTCCCACAATAGCATTTGGCCCTCTCAAAAGCTGTTGGTTTATTGCAATGCCGCCTCCGGTTCCAGTGCCAATAATGACTCCGAACACACTTGCTGCTCCCGCAGCTGCGCCATCAACAGACTCGGACAATGTAAAACAATCGGCATCATTGGCTATACGAACTTCGCGGCCAAGTAGCCGGGCAAGATCATGATCCAGAGGCTCTCCATTAAGACAAGTAGAATTGGCATTTTTAATTTTACCCGTGGCAGGAGAAATCGCCCCGGGTGTAGCAAGCCCAACCGATGGTTGACAGCCCAGTTCCTGTTCTGCCTGTTGCACCAGATCGATTATTGCAGTTAGTGTTTGGTTATAACCCTCCCTGGGAGTCGCCACGCGCTTGCGCAGGCAAATTCTATTATCAGCATCCAGTGCTGCAATTTCAATTTTAGTACCCCCCAGATCAATTCCAATACGCATATCTGACCCTGCTCACGAAGCCCAGCCGGTAAGTGTAATAACTGCAACGACAATACCCCATGCAAGCGTTGTTCGTAATACCAGACCACGTGCTGCACGGATAGCATTCACATCAAAACGATCCGCACCTGTTTCATGTGCATTGGATAAAAAGCGGTCGATATGTATAGCACCCTGCCCTGCATGAACCAGGATATATCTGTGCAAGGCTGAGACATCCTCGATACCCTCATGAAATGCTTCGCGCCACTCATGAATCGCATCTTCAAAACTGCCTGCAATTGCAAAACCAATAATCAACAAGCGCACCGGCACCCAGTCAAGTATATCCAGCAGCCTTTGCATCGCTCGCATAAACCCCGGCTCATCATCCCGGTCTGATTGACTGTATGACCAGACTAGACGATACATTACCGCCCCTGTCGGACCAAGTATGGCAAACCAGAACATCACCGCAAACATGCGTTCATTTATATTAACGAAAATAGCATCGCTCACCTGTTTCACCAGGTCTTTTTCTGCAATGGGGGGATGGCCAATAATTTTTTCTGCACGCTCGTTAGCCCGGCTTAACTCACCTGACTCCAGTGCATCAATTACTTCATCTATCAACCTGTCTTGTGGTTGATAGCGTAAGCTATATACCAGTATCAAAATACCAAATAACAGTTCAAACAAACCCAGAACGATATTATCCAGCAAGAAAACAGCCAGTGTCGTTAGCAATAAAGGTAATAATAAAACAGCCAGAACACCCCATGGGCCATCCCACTGCATACGCGCATGCAATAACATCTTTACCTTCATCAACCAGGCTTCTGTCCAGCGCCATGAACGATAAGGTTCGAGACCGTTTGTGAAAAATTCCAACGCAAGACAGATGACGATACTTATCATTATCATAAGAATAAACCTGTTATTTTATTGTATCGTTTATATGGTCTTTTTCAGCACATACTTATTAAAGATTCTGCAACAAGTGTCAACAAATTCAATCTATTATGCAAGTTTTTTTCGTAGTAGCTGCCAGTCAAAAGCAGGGCCAGGATCAGTTTTTCTACCTGGTGCGATATCCACATGTCCTGTAATAGCGTCGTAACCCAGGCGTGGTAATGCACCTACCAGCGTATGAATCAGTTTTGCCAGTTGTTCATACTGAACCGACTCGTAAGGACTGTCATCCACACCTTCGAGCTCGATACCAATAGAAAAATCATTACAGTTTTCTCTGCCCTGATACCGTGAAACACCTGCATGCCAGGCGCGATGAGTTACAGGGACAAACTGCTGTAACTCACCATCACGCCGTATAAAAAAATGGCTCGAAACCTTTAAATCCGCAATTTCCACAAAAGACGGATGTGCACTGGCATCTAATCGATTGGTAAACAGGTCAGATATCCATGACCCACCATATTCACCAGCGGGAAGACTGATACCATGAATAACAATCAAACTAATGTCTTCACTATCAGGGCGGGCATCCTGGTTGGGTGAATCTATCCTGAGAGCCTCACTGACTATGCCGGTTTGAATATCGTATTTCATGATATATCCTGTTTATGTACAACATAAAAAAAGCGCAACCCTTATACAGGTTGCGCTCTATTCTAACCGTTACTGTAAAGACAATAAAATATCAGGCAGCCATCTGTAAGGCCATGTAATCCAGCCCTTCCCGACTTTCAAGAACCTTGTCAAATATCTCCAGTACACCGTCTATTGTCAACCCCAGCTCATCGAGCATTTTCTGTGGCAATGCATTCGATATCTCATCACCCATCTCAAGTGAGTTCAGCAATCGATTGCTGATCAGGATCAGGTTTGGATAAATTGCATGTGTATCTTTATAGGAAGCATCGTGATGCTCCCTGACTGCAATAATCAGCTCATCGGGTAAATGCCAGGCTTCCATTAACCACACGCCCATCTCCATGTGTGTAACACCAAGCACTTGCTGCTCCAGCGATACAAGGTCTGCCTCGGGGTTATCTTTCAGTGCCTTTGTAAGCAGATCAAATTCCTTGCGGAACAAATGCCCGAGCAGCAAAATACCCATGTTATGTAACAAGCCAGCAAGATATGCCATACCGGGTCGTGGTCGTAAGTTTCCTTTTACAACAGCACCCAGTTTCTGCACCAATGCTGCTGAATAGGTGGCATGTCGCCAGAAAGCATTCAGACCCAGAGGGCCATCAGCCGGGTTTTTAAATGCCTTACCCATGGATATGCCCAGTGCCATGTCCATTACCATATCAAAACCCAATACACGTGATATTGCATCTGACACAGATTCGACTTCACCACGGTAACCATAAAAAGGAGAACGCGCATAGCGTAACAACTGCGTCGACAAGCTCGGATCCTGCTCAATAATTGCTGCCAGATCGGTCGCATTGGCATATGGATTACCACCCAGCTGTAACACCTCTTGAGCGATCTTGGGCATTGCGGGTAATTCTTCTACATTCAGCAGGGTCTGCTTAATAAACGAACGTCTGGAGGCAACATCCTGTACTTCCATAATAGGTTGCACGCGCTTCATGATCAATGAATCTGTAGACGTTGCAGTTTCCTTGTTGCGAAAAATACTGTCATACCAGACAGCCGTCCCCTGTAATATCTGGAAATCTGAACCGGAAACATGACACAGGGTCTCTTCATCAAATATCATATGAATGGGTTCTGCACCCAACAAGGTTTCATCTACAATTGCATCAACATGGTAAACTGCCGCCAGTGGCACGTAGACACCCTTGGCATTTAAAATAGTATATTGACGATTTAGACGTGAATTCAATTCATCCAGTATCAACTTGCGGCTGACAGGATAGACAACCATTAATATGCCATCACGGTCGCGCAGCAACGTAGCACGAGCAACACGATCAGCATTCAGCCCCTGATCGATTGCTGCCTCATAAGCCGTTTTACCAGAATCATGTTTGATAAATTCATATTTGACGCCTTTATCATCCAGAAAACGTTTCAGTACCGGTGGAAATGACATGTTAACCCCTTTAAAAAGACCTTATTTCACTTTGCGATCTCGACAAGTCCCTGCCATACTTTATACACAAATTTGTCCCCGAACATGCATAAATAGCTAAATCCGTGCCTTGTATCATAGCCTAAATAACGCGCAATCTCTGCCAAATTGATCACCTTAGTACCTGACCGGCACCAATAATCCGACAAATGGTAAAATATTACTTAACAGTGTGACACTAATTAGCATCCTTTTCCACTCCTTGTAGATGAAATCCTGTCGGCGTCATGGCACAATACACTCCAAAGGAACTCTATGGAAACATGGCCTGCTTATCTCGTCACTAAAGATAACACAACCCAATGATATTATTAGGATTTAATTTCGTGAAAACCCTTCTCAGCACATTCATATTACTGACCCTCATTAGCCAGACGGCATTGGCTGAAACCCGCTATGTCACCGATGTATTCCGGGTAACACTACGATCTGGCAAAAGCACCCAAAATGAAATTATTCGCATGGTTCCGAGTGGCCTGCGTCTTGAAGTCCTTGAAACAGACAAGGCATCGGGATATTCACGTGTACGCATGCCCAGCGGTAAGGAAGGCTGGATACTCACTCGCTACCTGATGGACCTGCCATCAGCACGTGCACGCCTGTCCAGAGCAGAGACGAAACTGGCCAACACAGAGCAGACCATGAATCAGCTCAAAACCGAACTACAGACACTGGCACGGAAAAAAAATGAGCTGGCACGTGAGCGTAATCACTTGAATGGACAAAACATTAAGCTATCCCGTAAGTTATCCGAGATCACTCGTGTATCATCCAATGCCATTCAACTATCCAATGATCACTCACGCTTGAAAAAACGACTCACTGAACTTGATCGTGATATGCAATTTCTGCAACAGGAAAATGCAAACCTGCGCGATCGAAATAATCGCGACTGGTTTATCGTAGGTGCGCTGGTTGTTATCGGCAGCATGATTTTTGGCATTATACTGACGCGTATACGCTGGAAGAAGAAATCCAACTGGGGTGATATAAGCTAGAGGTCACCCTGGAAAATCCTGGTTTACCCGCGGTTATTGAATCTCTAGTCGCGGGTTTCCAGTGCTTCTTTTTTCATTTGCTCAAGACTTATATGACGAACATCTTTTCCTTTAACAAGGTAGATCACGTATTCACTGATATTACGTGAATGATCGCCAATCCGCTCCAGAGCACGCGCAGCCCACATAACATCCAGTGAACGTGCAATGGATCGCGGGTCTTCCATCATATGCGTAATTCGCTGGCGCATAATAGATTCATATTGGTTATCTACATTCAAATCCTGATGTGCCACTTTGATTGCCGCCTCCACATCCATTCGCGCAAAAGCATCAAGCGCATGATTTAACATATCCTGAGCCAGCTTCCCCATATTTTGTAATTCGAGATAATGATCTTTTGGGCGCTCTTCTTCAGCCAGACGCAATCCCATTCTCGCAACCTTTTCTGCCTGATCACCAATGCGCTCAAGGTCTGTAATCGTTTTAATAACTGCAACGATCAAACGCAAATCACTGGCTGCCGGTTGTCGTCTTGCCAGTATCTGGGTGCACTCTTCGTCAATGTTTACTTCCATCGCATTGACCTGGTAATCTATTTTGATAACCTCATCAGCAAGGTCCCGGTCAGACTCTGCCAAAGCATTAACCGCATCAAAGATCTGTTTTTCAACCAGCCCACCCATGGCCAGTACCCGGTTACGCAATTCTTCCAACTCGGCATTATATTGCTGCGAAATATGATGCCCGATATCATTCTTATCCATCTTCTTACTCCTCTGCCTAACCGTAACGCCCGGTAATATAATCTTCAGTTTGTTTTTTAGCCGGATTCGTAAAGATACTATTGGTATCACTGTACTCAATCATATCACCCATGTACATAAATGCAGTATAGTCCGACACCCTTGCGGCTTGCTGCATGTTATGCGTAACAATAACAATTGTGTAATCAGATTTAAGCTCGTAGATTAATTCTTCAATTTTAAGTGTAGAAATCGGATCCAGTGCCGAAGCTGGCTCATCCAGCAACAACACCTCTGGCTCGATTGCAATTGAACGCGCAATGACCAGACGCTGCTGCTGACCACCCGACATACCCATTGCACTTTCATGCAGGCGATCTTTAACTTCATCCCAAAGTGCGGCACCTTTTAATGCTTTTTCGACACTCTCATCCAGCACACGTCGATTATTCACACCCTGGATACGCAAACCATAAGCCACATTTTCATAAATACTCTTTGGAAATGGATTCGGCTTCTGAAAAACCATACCGACACGTCTGCGCAAATCAGCAACATTAACAGACTTGTCAAAAATATTTTCACCATTCAAAATTATTTTACCTTCAATTCGCACACTGTCTATCAAATCATTCATGCGATTAAAGCAGCGTAACAACGTTGACTTACCACACCCACTCGGACCGATAAAAGCAGTAACACGATTTTCAGGTATTTTGATTGAAATATCATTCAGCGCCTGACTGTCCGCATAAAACAGATTCAAATTTTCAACTGTAATCGCAATCTCTTCAGATTCGACATTCATGCGCACGCGTTCACGTTGCAAGTGATCCATTTTAATAGCGTGTGTCATTCCGGTATCTGAATTCATATGTCACCTAACTCGTTTTTATTAATGTTCCAGGCTGCGGTATTTTTCTCGTAAGCGATTCCTTATCGAGATAGCAGCCAGATTTAATACAACAATAACCAGCACCAGCAATAGTGCCGTGGCATACACCAGTGGTCTAGCCGCTTCAACATTCGGGCTTTGAAAGCCTACATCATATATATGAAAACCCAAATGCATAAACTTGCGTTCAAGATGTAAAAACGGTGCATTCATATCCAATGGCATTGAAGGCGCCAGTTTTACCACTCCCACCAGCATCAAGGGTGCAACCTCTCCTGCTGCACGGGCTACGGCAAGAATCAATCCGGTCATCATTGCCGGACTTGCCATAGGTAATACGGTACGCCATAAGGTTTCGGCTTTTGTTGCGCCAAGTGCCAGGCTACCTTCACGCACCGCACGCGGTACGCGTGATAACCCTTCCTCGGTTGACACAATAACCACTGGCAATGTCATTAACGCCAGGGTTAACGATGCCCACATAATGCCGCCGGTGCCAAAAGTTGGTGCAGGTAAAGCTTCCGGGAAAAACAGCTGATCTATACTACCACCCAGAAAATAAACAAAAAAACCAAGGCCGAATATGCCGTAAACAATAGAAGGCACACCAGCCAGATTATTTACTGCTATACGTATTATACGTGTGAGTGGCCCCTGCTTTGCATATTCACGCAGATACACGGCTGCAATAACACCGAGAGGCGTCACCAGCACAGCCATGATCATAACCATCAGAATCGTGCCAAATATGGTCGGAAAAATACCCCCTTCCGTATTCGCTTCACGCGGATCATCTGAAACAAACTCCCAGACTTTTTCAATATAATGTATCAACTTACCAGTAATCGACATGGCATTGGGCTGATAGGCACGAACAACTTTCGCGAGTGGTTGCTCAACTTTCTTGCCACCCATAACCTCAATCACATAGCTGTCACGACGCAACTGCTTGTAAAGATCTATCAGTTTAAACTCAAGCGCTTTATATTCTGACTGTAATACCTTACGTTGCTGGTCAATGTCTTTTTGGGCTTCAGGGTCAGGTTTGCCTGATAATTCAATATGGCGTTCAGCTAAACGTAATTTTTCAAGTCTATAGTTAACAGAGCCGATATCATTTTTTTCCAGGTGGCGTATTTGTGCAAATATTTTTATCACCCTGGCTGTGCGTTCCTGAAAAACAGCCCATGCATCTGGCCCGGTTGCGATCACTTTTCCTTTTTCATGCACAGAGATTAAATGACCGTATAAATTACCCCATTCTCTACGCTCAATCACAACCGTATCACCGGGAGTTTTCTGCTCGCTCAACCGGGGTACAAGTACCCAACGAAAATCACTGCCCAGAATATCGCGATTACCTGTTTTAATTAGCAAGCGCTTGACAAATGCCGCATCTGTTTCGATATTTTCACCTGAATCTTTCAGGCGTTGTAGTGGCACCAGCTCTTCTTCATATACTTCACCAACCAGCGATGTCTTGCGTCCATCTTTCATCTGGTACTGTGCAGACAGGACATCACCAGGCCAGAAATAAACCATTCCTTTCATGGTAATCAACGCCAATACACCAAACACCATCAACAGACTGACACTCACAGCACCGGCTGTCATCCATATCCAGGGATTACCACTCTTGAACCATTTTCTGATCATTTAATAACCCCGGCCTATAAATTACTGTATTTTTGTCTGAGACGCTGACGAATTATTTCAGCTATCGTATTAACAACAAACGTAAATATAAATAACACCAGCCCGGCAAGAAAGAGTACACGGAAATGTGTTCCGCCTAATTCTGACTCGGGTAACTCAACCGCAATATTTGCTGACAAGGTTCGCAAGCCTTCAAACGGACTGAAATCCATCACCGGTGTATTGCCTGTTGCCATCAACACAATCATGGTTTCACCCACCGCACGACCAAGACCTATCATAATGCCTGAAAAAATACCCGGGCTTGCACTCGGTAATACAATCCTTATCAGCGTCTGCCATGGAGTCGCACCCATTGCTAAAGAGCCGTTCGATAAATGCTTTGGCACACCAAAAATTGCATCTTCCGCAATTGAGAAAATAGTAGGGATAACCGCAAACCCCATCGCCAGGCCCACTACAATTGCATTACGCTGATCAAAACCAATGCCTAACTCATTGGTTAACCATGAACGCATATCATTATTAAACCACCAGCCTTCCATCACCGGGCTCATCGTAAATGATAGCCAGAATACAATACTCACAACCGGTAATAACAATGCTGCTTCCCAGCCTTCCGGTATTTTGTGTCGCACTGATGACGGCATCTTTTGCCAGCTATAAGATGCCACCAATATCCCTGCAGGCATCACAATCATCATCGAAAATATACCCGGCAAATTCATTTCAATAAATGGGGCTAACCATAAGCCGGCAAGAAAGCCCAGAATAACCGTTGGCAATGCCTCCATGATTTCTATGCTGGGCTTAACAACCTTGCGCATACTCGGCCGCATAAACTGCGCTGTATATAAAGCACCAAAAATAGCGAGTGGTATTGCAATCAACATCGCATAAAATGCCGCTTTAAAAGTACCAAATGCAATAGGCGTCAAGCTGAACTTGGGTTCAAAGTCATCAGAGGATGATGACGACTGCCAGATATACTCCGGCTTGGCATAACTCTCATACCAGACCTTTCCCCACAAAGCTTTCCAGGAAACCTCCGGATGCTCATTATTAATTCGTATAAATTGCAAACGACCACTTTTATCAGCAACCAGCGAGGCATTTGCTCTTGGCGCCATTGCCAGATGAGTAATTGCTTTATCTGATACTTTATCAAGCAACAGGTTTCGATGTGCCGTACTATGAAAAATACCAACATAGCCAAGACTGTCACCTGCAACAAAGCCCTTTCGACCTTGCTCAATAGCTATATCTGAAATCTCACCCTTAAAATACCCGTCAAATGATCTGATTTTTTTCAGCCGTATCTTATGATTTTGATCCGGCACCATGCTCCATTGCGTGATGTTACCCTTACTGTCACCGATCAGAAGTGACAGGTCGCCGGTTAAAAACTGACTAACGGTTACTTGTACCCCATTGGGCACCAATCGACTTTCCTGTACCTTATGAGCCGTCGATTTATCACTAATATCGTATACACTCAACACACCCTGACGAGAAATCAAAAACAGATGACGTTGATTCTTGTCCATGAGAATAAAATCAACATCGTGCCCGGTTGTCGGTAATGTTGAAATCGTCCTGGTGAATGTCACTCCATCATCCAGAAATGAACTTTCCTTTGTGATGTGCAACATTAACAAGCGCTTATCAGCAGTCTGCGCGACTATCGTGGCTTCCTCATCGGCATCCTGATAAGCCATATGTGTCAACGCAAAACCCTTTTCATCAATCCGAATAAGCTCATCTCCAAGTGGTTTCTCAACCCCCGGCGTTATTAATCGCTTATCATCAGGGTAGCTAACCTTATAAATATGCTTGAGCGCAAAAACCTGCCCATTAGAAAAGCCAAACAAGACTGACGAACGAGATGCATCCGTCATCGTAAAGCTGCTTACAGTAGAATTGAGTGGAATCTCTGCCCTGAAACGACTGATATTCTTGCCGTCTTTAGTTGACCAGAAGCGAATATAACCCTGACTGGAAAAACTCGCCGCAATTTCAGCCTGTTCTTCCATGGACATCGCCAGCATAGTGTCAGGAGCCGCATGCGAATATTCCGCAACTTGTTGTTGATCTGCCGGCGCAAACAAAGGAATAACAATATATATAAAATAAAAGAATATAAGTGCTATAGCGAAAATAACGGAAACTCCACCGAAGCCGACCATGTATCGCGCCAATCGATCCTTGATCATCCGCCGTTGACGGAGTTTTTTATTTTGTGAAGTCAGTTTAGCCATACTATCAGCACCCGCAAAATGATTATCCGTATTCTAGGCTCGTAATGTGAAAGTTTTATGACAGTATTGTCATAATTACATGACAGATGCCAGATAATATATAGTATACAGTAGGAGGGATTTGTATCTTATTGATAATTAAAATAAATAATAGCCTTGCCGTCCCTGGCAAGGCTGAAACCATAGTGTAAAATGGCTTAGAACTTGTAAATCATACCCAGTGAAAATGCAGTCGGTGTAGCACCACTATCAGTCTTCACTTCAACACCATGACCACCATCTACACCCTGATATGCTGCATTTGAATCATTATCCATCTGCGTGTAGACCGCATAGAGTTTAGTCTTTTTATCCAGCTTCTTATACAGACCCAGAGTTGTCATGGTCGCACCAGTGTTTGCACCCGCAGCAGAATCATCTGCAATCAATATTTGACCACGAAGATCCAGTCCGGAACCTAATTTCACAACACCATTAATACCGAAAGCTGAGCGATCCAGAGTTGTGTCATTGCTGCTGATATCTTCATAGATCAGGCCGATTTTACCGAAACTGGCCTTGTAGCCACCCATAATACGATACCCATCTGTGGCACTTCCTTTCAGGCTATCCCAGTCTTCATATGCTGCGCCGAAATAGAATGGTGTTCCCTTGCCTTTATATAACAAACCGACACTCTTCATTGTGTCATAGTCGTTACCTGTACGCGTACCCGTGTTACCAGAATACATCACCATGGCTTTCATGTTGCCAAATTTGTTAGACCACATGAGCATGTTCCTGGCACGCTGATTCATGGTATTTCCACCCGTAGACTTCGCACCTAACAATGCACGACGCTCACCGACTGTATCTCCAAAAACACCCCATTTGCTGGCAACTGTCTTGAATGGTGTATCATGATAACCTGCAATAACCTGTCCAAAACTACCTTTTAATCCAACAAATGTATTACGTGTATTAAAAGCAGTACCGCCACTTAAACCTATATCAATCTGCTGTTCCAATTTATAAACCACCGTCAGATCGCTGTTGCCTATTTTATGTTTACCCTTAAAGCCCAGACGACTTGAGTTGGTAGACAATGTGAAATCACTCTCGTCATTAGGTGCAGCACGATCATTGTCAGTTGCGTCAACAGACACGTGTAACTTGCCATATATTTCAAGTGTTTTACCTGCAACCTGAACAGCACTTGCTGTCATTGGGATAGCCAGAATGGCACTCATTGCGCCAATAAGAATTTTCTTTTTCATTGATGTCTCCTCAGACATTGTTTTAAACGAAATAGCCGGGAGAATTTATATCAATCTGACCAGCTAATGCTCGCAGACAAATCTAAAGAAGTTTTGTGAACCTACCATTACATATATATGAAGAAATTATTAAAGTAATACACTACTGAAAAATTAACACATAAAAACAACACCTGAGTCTGAATGCCTTAAAATTATTAATAACGCCAGACGTACTGACAGGAAATTATCATAATCATGTCACATAAAAAAAGCCCCGCTAAAAGCGGGGCAATTTACTTGCTGGTGAAAAAGTATTTATTTCAGTTTTGATAAATACTTGTTTACAACTTTTGCTGGTAAAGGAATATAACCATCTTTAACAACAATTTGCTGACCCGCCTTTGATAATACCAACTTGATAAATTCCATTTCCAGTGGCCCTAAAGGTTTATTAGGCGCTTTGTTTACATAGACATACAAGAATCGTGACAATGGATATTTACCAGTCAGTGCATTCTCTGTTGTCGCAGCAATCATTGTACCACCTGGTTTTTTGGTTAAAGGTACAGCACGTACACTTGATGTTTTATAACCTATACCAGAGTAACCAATACCATTAATCGATGTGCCTACGGATTGAACAACTGAAGCTGATCCAGGCTGCTCATTAACATTGCTTTTATAGTCGCCCTTACAAAGCGCATGCTTTTTGAAGTAACCATATGTGCCAGACACTGAATTACGACCAAAAATCTGTATATCACGGTTTTTCCAGGCGCTTGTCAGGCCCAGGTCTCCCCATTTTTTGACGTCGCCTTTGTGTCCACACTTACGTGTAACAGAAAATACTGCGTCTACCTGAGGGATACTCATTCCCTTGATAGGATTGTCCTTATGTACATAAACTGCCAGTGCATCAATTGCAACCGGAATAGCCAATGCTTTATATCCATATTTCTTTTCAAATGCAGCTGTTTCCTTGCTTTTCATTTTTCGACTCATAGGGCCTACATTTGAAGTACCTTCAGTTAATGCAGGAGGTGCAGTAGATGAACCCGCAGCCTGTATCTGAATATTTACGTTAGGGTACTGACGCTTGAACTCTTCTGCCCATAATGTCATCAGATTTGCCAAAGTGTCAGAACCAACACTGGACAAATTACCTGAAACACC